>Ga0335070_10000776_pt1 | contig 36438 bp, 33 predicted proteins | sample Lox_Sample_13_FD_206722 | JGI IMG/M metagenome (GOLD analysis project Ga0335070, IMG submission 206722) | Soil microbial communities from Loxahatchee National Wildlife Refuge, Florida, United States - Lox_Sample_1.3 | ecosystem: Environmental > Terrestrial > Soil > Wetlands | place: USA... | reverse complement strand
GTAAAGACTATCTTCCGCAAGCAGATAACGGAAGAGGATATTGCATGCCAGCTCAATACGAGATGTGTCATGATGCGATAACGGCTGTTCCATCTATTTTTTAATACAGAACAAAACATATGAATGAATTGTCATGCTGAGCTTGTCGAAGCATGGCCCTTCAGCGGGCTCAGGGTGACTGCTCACTGTAATGATACAGAACTAACATAGTAAGATGTATAGCATAGTGAATCTATTGAATAATTCTCCATTATGGTAGTTTTATACTACCAATTTGCTTACAATTAATGACCGTTGTTTTACCCTCCCCTATCATTTAGATTACAAAAAGTCTATTGCGCTTAATAAGTTAAGACATCTGTTGTTAAGATCAACCCCGCACAAAAGTACTACTACTATGGGAGGATTTTCATGAAGATTCTAATCGTATACTATTCCATGTTCGGCCACATCCACCGCATGGCGGAAGCAGTGGCGGAAGGCGCAAAGGGGGTTAAAGGCGCTGATGTTTCTATGTATCGCGTACCCGAGACGCTCACCGAAGAAGTTCTGAAAAAAATGGGCGCCCTTGAGGCCCAGAAAAATTTTGCCCATGTCCCCGTCTGCGAGGTTGACGATCTCGCTCAAGCGGATGCGATCATCTTCGGCACACCGACTCGCTTCGGAAACATGTGCGGGCAGATGCGGCAGTTTCTCGACGCGACCGGTGGCCTTTGGCTCAAAGGGGCCCTCGTCGGGAAGGTAGGCAGCGTCTTTGCAAGCAGCGCGACCCAGCACGGCGGCCAGGAATCCACGATCCTCACCTTCCACACCTTTCTTCTTCATCAGGGCATGATCATTGTCGGCTTGCCTTATGCCTTTCAGGGCCAGATGCGCATTGATGAAATAACGGGCGGTTCCCCATATGGGGCTTCCACAATTGCGGGGACAAAGGGCGAGCGTATGCCCAGCGAAAACGAGTTGAATGAAGCCCGGTTTCAGGGAAAGTTTGTGGCGGAGATCGCAGCGAAACTTTCCCGTCAGGCGTAAAGGGAATAGAGGAGGAACAGGAATGGATCACTCTACAACAGATCAGGCATGGCAGAAAATACAGGCTCGCATCGAGATGATGCTTCGACAATCTCTTGATGGGGGGCTGCATTTGATAGAGTACAAACCGCATGATGTCATCTACCTGTTAGAGATGTCGTCAGGGCACAAAGAAGAGATACAGACGCGATGACCAAGCAAATGGATATGAGAAAATGAAATCTAAAACTTGAATAAAGAAAAAAAATTCTCTATATACACGCATAAAGAATTGAAGGACGCGAACTTATTTTTTACGAGTATATTGAAACCCTCAGGTTGACAGTAGTTGGAAAGTTAAAGTAAACGATAATTGGAATTCTCAGCAGGCACCCATGAAAAAAGTAAGTTCTCCAAAAAGGCAGATTGATGATCTCCGGCAGCGGGTGAAAAAGCGCATCCCCACGGCTGCCAAGGAAATCAAGAAACTACCTGATGAAGAAAACCGCAAGCTCGTACACGAGCTTCAAACGCACCAGATAGAGCTAGAGATGCAGAATGAGGAACTGCGCAAATCGCAGATGGATCTTGAGAAATCACAACGCAAGTATGCCGACCTTTACGATTTCGCTCCTGTCGGATATTTCTCATTAGACGAAAAGGGACATATTATTGAGACAAATGTGACAGGTGCAGCTTTCCTTGGCTCAGAAAAGCGATTTCTCATAAAACAGCCTTTCCGTCGCTTCATCATCCCCAGCCATTTAAGTATTTTCCAGTCCCACCTCCAGATAGCCTCTGAGCTTAAAAGTAAGCACACCTGTAAACTGAAACTCATCAGGAAGGACGGCAGTCTATTCGACGCCATAATCGGTACTGTAGCAGTGACGGATGCGTACAATAATTTTGATCACTACCGGTCTTCGGTAACCGACATCACGGATATCACAAAGGTAGAAGAAGCCCTGGTGAAAGCCCATGAAAAGTTGGAGGAACAGGTCAGAGAACGTACTGCCCAACTCGATTTGGCAGACAGACAGCTCTCGCTTGAAATTGAATGGAGGAAGCAAACCCAGGATAACCTCATCCAGCAATCTAGAATATTGGGAGCCTTTTTCAAGCATTCCATCACGCCGATTGTATTTCTCGACAAATATTTTAATCTTATCATGGTCAATGAAGCATATGCCAGGGCCTGCCAGCGCGACGTCTCGGAATTTCCCGGCCATAACCATTTTGAATTCTATCCGTCCGATGCAGAGGAAATATTCCGTCAGGTTGTTGAGACAAAAACTGCCTATCAGACATTTGCGAGACCATTCACTTTCCCAGATCATCCCGAATGGGGGATTACATACTGGGACTGGACACTTACCCCCATACTGGACGATAAGGGAGATATAGATTTTCTGGTTTTCTCTTTGAATGATGTGACGATGAAGAAACTGGCCGAGGAAGAAGCACAGGGTCATGCGCGATTACTGGATCTGGCTAATGACGCCATCCTTATTTGCGACCTTTCCGGCAATATTTCATACTGGAATAAAGGTGCGGAAAAGCTTTACGGGTGGTCAAAAAATGAGGCGGTAGGGCAAAATATTTTAAGCCTGCTGCAGACGGAACCCATGCTGAAAGCGAAAGACATACGGGAGAGATTTTTCCGCGACGGTTACTGGGAAGGAGAACGCATACATACAAAGAAAGACGGCAGGGAAGTAATGGTGCACAGCCGCTGGACATTACAACGCGATCGCCAGAATAAACCCGTTGCCTTCTCGGAGATCAACCGCGACATCACTGAGCTGAAGCGAAAGGAAAAAGAGCTTCAAGATACATCCATATACTCCCGCAGGCTTATTGAGGCAAACATCGACCCCCTTGCTACAATAAGCGCCAAGGGCAAGATAATGGATGTGAACAAAGCTGTGGAAGATGTTACGGGCATACCGAGGAAAAAACTAATCGGAAGCGATTTCTCTGATTATTTCACTGACCCGGAGCAAGCAAGAAAAGCATATGAAATGGTTTTTTCGCAGGGTTTCGTTAAAGACTACCCCCTGGCTATCCGCCATATGTCAGGCCAAACGATAGACGTTCTGTATAATGCAACGACCTTTAAAAACGACAAAGGGGAGACGTTGGGGGTATTTGCCGCCGCCCGCGATGTCACGGAACTCAGAACAGCACAGCAGGCGTTACAGAAATCCCATGACGAACTGGAGCGCCGGGTCGAGGAGCGGACAGCCAAACTTGAAGAGATAAACAGGGAACTGGAGAGCTTCAGCTACTCTGTCTCCCATGACCTCCGCGCCCCCCTTCGTGCCATTGACGGTTACGCACGCATGATTCTCAAAAAGCATGGGGATAAATTTGATGAGGACGTCCTGAATAAATTTAATGTAATAAGATCGAGCGCGCATATGATGGGCAAGCTTATCGACGATCTCCTGACATTTTCCCGCCTGGGCAGGAAGGACCTTTCCATGTCAAAGCTGGATATGCAAGGTCTTATCAATGATGTTTGGAAAGAACTCCGAATCATAAATCCGGATAGGAACATGCTCCTGTCCATCAATAGTATTTCTCTCGGATATGGAGACAGGTCGCTTGTAAAGCAGGTATATATTAACCTTCTTTCGAACGCCATCAAATTCACGAAACATAAGGATGCCGCCTATATTGAGGCGGGGGGCTACACCGAAGGAAACGAGGAAGTATATTACATTAAAGACAATGGCGTCGGCTTCGACATGACTTACTACGATAAGTTATTCGGAGTTTTCCAGCGCCTCCACAGCGCCGAAGATTTCGAGGGCACGGGTGTCGGCCTGGCAACCGTCCAACGAATCATACACAGACATGGAGGGCGCGTTTGGGCCGAAGGGAAACCAGACCAGGGGGCATGCTTTTATTTTACACTATTGAGAAAGGAGTAAAATATTTCTATGGGTGGGGTTGACATTCTCGTTATTGAGGATAATCGTCATGATGTTGAGATGATCCTCGAAACCATTAGTGAACAGGATATTAGTGATTCAGTCTATGTCATAAATGACGGCGCGGAGGCGATCGACTATTTTTTCGGCCCGGAAGGATGCGTCGGGGATTTTTCCTGTCATCTTCCCAAACTGATACTGCTCGATTTAAAGCTTCCCAAAGTCAGCGGCCTTGAGGTCCTGAAAAGCATCAAATCCGATGAACGGACAAAATATATCCCTACGGTGGTTTTCACTTCATCCAATGAAGCGCGGGACAGAACTGAAAGCTACCTGCTTGGGGCCAACAGTTATATTGTAAAGCCGATGGACGCTGATATGTTTTCACGTTTTGTCGCGGACATTGGATCGTATTGGGTGTTTATGAACAGATCAACCTACGACGGTGCATAGACTTGGACAGAAGAAATTTAAATCCCCGGGAGAAGGTGGAGGCTAATACCATGAGCGAGGAATTAAGAATATTGATCCTTGAGGATGTTCCAACGGATGCCGAATTGATGGAAGAAGAACTTAGAGAGTCAGGCATGACCTTTGTATCAAAACGCGTTGCCGCAAGAACGGCTTTTATCAATGCGATTAATGGATTCAGCCCGCACATTATCCTGTCGGATTATTCCCTGCCCTCATTTGACGGTCAGGCCGCATTAAAGATTTCCGTGGAAAAATGTCCCGATACCCCCTTCATTTTTGTTTCCGGGGCACTGGGCGAAGAAATGGCGATTGAACTGCTCAAAAAAGGGGCAACGGATTATGTCTTGAAAAATAAGCTGTCACGCCTTGGACCAGCCGTTTCCCGGGCATTGAACGAGGCGGAAGAAAGGAAAGAACGAAAGCGTGTGGAAGACGCGCTGAAAGAATCAGAAGTCAGATACAGGACTATTTTTGAAAATACGGGAACGGCAACCATAATAATAGATGAAGATGCAACAATCATCCTGGCCAACAGGCAGTTTGAAAGACTGTCCGGTCTTTCCAGGTCTGAGGTTGAGGGTGAAAAAAGCTGGCTGGAATTTGTAGTCAAAGACGATCTGGCCAAAGTAAATGACCTCAAACGGCCATGGGGTAAGCATTTCAAAATGCCGTCCGACGGCTATGAATTCCGGATTACCGGCAGACAGGGAAATATCCGAAGCGTTCTGGCGAATATCGCGCTCATACCTTCAACGAAGAGAACCGTCATGTCCCTTCTGGACATCACTGAGCGGAAAACAGCCGAGGAGGCCCTGAAAACAAGGGAACAGGAGCTGGAGCTGAAATCACAAAGTCTTCAGGAGGCCAATACGGCCCTGAAGGTCTTACTGAAACACAGGGAAGAAGATAAGACTACTCTGGAAGAGCAGGTATTGGCCAATGTCAAGAAGCTTGTGCTGCCGTACCTGGAAAAATTGAAGAACCTTAAATTGGACAAAAACCAGCTGGTTCATGTGGAGATCGTTGAGGCGCATCTGAACGACATTATATCGCCATTCCTGCGCAACCTGACCTCGGCATATCTCAACCTGACGCCGAGGGAAATTGAGGTAGCAAGCCTCGTCAAAGAAGGAAAAACGACAAAGGAAATAACCGAACTGCTTAATATATCCCCAACGGCAGTCGACTTTCACAGAAAAAACCTTCGCTCAAAATTCGGGATAAAAAGCAAAAAAACAAACCTCAGGTCGTATCTTACATCCATCTCTTCATAGGTAGCTTAAGCCTGCCATTGAGCTATTATTTTATTCCCATTGCATCGCTATGATGTGGGCATTAGCATTTCACAAGGCTGTGCCAATGCGTGTTTAATCATTGTTGTCCCGGGCATCAGCGAGGAATCCCAGTATGATTAATTTTGCAATGACTCGCCATATCCGATAATACATTGGGATCATTTTAAATGCAGCTTGTAAATAACAGCTAATGAAATCTTTGAAATTTTTCAATAACGGAGGATGTCATGGAAAGAAAAAGATTAAGGACTTTTGACACTAATAGGGTCTTTTTTATCCTGACGGCAATTTTAATCGCTTTTACCGCGTCATGCCTCAATGACAAAGGGCGCACGGAGGTTACCGGTTTTCCCCAGTCCTTCGCTGAGCTTGCCAAAATGGTCAAACCGGCCGTTGTCAACGTCAGCACAACATCGACTGTCAGGGTTCCTGGAAACCCATTTAGGCAATTCTTCGGCCCCCATGAAGAGCCTTTCGGGGATTTCTTCGGGCAATTTTTCGGTGATATCCCGGACAGGGAGATGAAACAACGAAGTCTGGGTTCGGGTTTCATTGTTGACAAGAGTGGATACATCATCACAAACAATCACGTTGTCGCCGGGGCTGACGAAATAAAGGTCAAGCTGGCGGACGGAAGGGAATACTCGGCGAAGGTGGTCGGGAGAGATAACAAGACGGATCTGGCTCTGATAAAGATCTCATCCATCTTCAAGGATCTGCCGACCCTGGCACTCGGTGACTCGGACAGTATGCAGGTCGGAGACTGGGTGCTGGCCATAGGGAATCCTTTCGGGCTTGAGCACACGGTAACACAGGGGATCATCAGCGCCTCCGGCCGGGTCATCGGCTCCGGCCCTTATGATAATTTCCTTCAGACCGATGCGCCTATCAATCCGGGAAACAGCGGCGGACCCTTGGTCAATCTGAAGGGTGAGGTTGTAGGGATCAACACGGCCATTGTTGCCGCAGGACAAGGCATCGGGTTCGCCATCCCCAGCAACACCGCAAAGACTGTAATTACTCAGCTCAGAGAAAAAGGGAAAGTCATCCGCGGGTGGTTGGGCGTGTCTATCCAGATGGTGACCCCTGACCTTGCAGCATCCTTCGGGATGAAAGAGCCGCTGGGAGCCCTTGTTGCCGATGTTGTCCCGGGCAGCCCTGCTGAAAAGGCCGGGATCAAACAGGGAGATATCATCCTCTCCTTTGATGGCAAGAAGATTAATACTTCAAGTGACCTTCCGTGGATAGTTGCGGATACGCCTGTGGGGAAGACCGTCGATGTGAAGCTTATGCGGCAGGGCAAGGAGATGGATATTAAAGCGACAGTCGTAGAAATGACGGAACAGCGTCTGTCTTCACAGATGGGTAAGCCCAGTCAATCCTTCGGTCTCGCTGTCGACAATATAAAGCCACAATGGAGAAAACAATTTAATATTAAGGCACAGTCGGGTGTTGTTGTCATCAGAGTAGCGCCGGACAGTCCTGCGGATGATGCGGGGATCGAGCCAGGTGATGTCATCCGCGAAGTTAATAAGAAGGCTATCAGAAATTTAAGCGATTTCAAAAAGGCGGTCGCACAGATTAAGGGGGACGAAGCCGTTGTGTTCCTCATGAATCGCGGTAACCAGTCGTTCTACATTTCCATGAAGGTTTCGTAATTGTTTTCAAGATTTCTAATCAGATAAACGGGGATTATGCAGGCTTAAGCACAAAGCCGATGTCCCTACCGAATAATAATGAAAGGAGCGAAGAAATGAAGAGACATAAATTTTTCATGACATTGGTTTTGGCAGCCATTCTTCTTGTATTTATCCTGCCAACGGGATGTGCGAAAAAAGTGGTCACGAAAGAGCAGGCCGTAGAAAAACAGGCGCCTGCCCAGCCTGCGGAAACGGCCATGGAAAAGGAGTCGGAGGAGGCCTTAGCTAAGGAAAGGGCAAAAGAAAGGGCTGCGGAAGAACAGTTGGCCAGGGAGAAGGCCGGTGAAGAGGCGGCGGCGGCGGAAGAGGCTGCTAAAGTGGCAAGAGAGGCATCAGAGTTTGAAGACATACATTTTGACTTTGACCGTTTTGACCTGAGGCCCGATGCAAGAGGGATCCTGGATACGCACGCCAAATGGCTTAAGGCGCACCCCGAATATGTTGTGCGCATAGAGGGGAATTGCGATGAACGTGGTACGGTCGAATACAACCTCGCCTTGGGCGACAGACGTGCGAAGATCGCCATGAAATACCTGACCGATCTCGGCATCAATAAAGCAAAAATCAGCACAATAAGCTACGGAAAGGAGCAGCCCCTTGATCCGGAGCATAATGAAGAGGCTTGGGCAAAAAACAGAAGAGATCATTTCATTGTAACAAAGGGAAAATAAAAATCTGCCTTTTTCGCCCTTTATCGCCAGCTATCGCGTATTAACGGGTGAAGGGCGAAAATCACCGGGCAGAGAGGATCGTTTCGAGTTCCTCCAGCAGGCCGATCTGTCCTATCAGGATTTTTTCTTTGGCAGTGTTCAGCGGAAACCAGCCGGCACGGTCTATTTCCGGGTACTGGCGCTCAACTCCTGAATGCGGCGGCCATTCCATGGAGAAGGAATTGCTCTTCACAGCCGAGGCATCAAGGTCTTCTTCGAGCGCCCACGCAAAGACAAGCTTGCCGCCAGGCTGCCGGACCGGCGTGAGTGTTATAAAACGTCCATCCACTTTAAAACCCGTCTCCTCACTGAATTCCCTTACGGCGGCGGAAAGCGGCTCCTCTTGGGGCCCGATCTCCCCTTTGGGGATCGACCATATTCCGATATCCTTGTTGGCCCCAAACGGCCCGCCCGGATGGACTAGAAACACTTCCGGAACGTCGCCATGATACCTGTACAGAAGTAATCCCGCGCTTTTCTTTCCCACCGCTTGTTTCCTTGATTGTTATGACAGGAATATCTATTTAACAGCAGCCAATAAAACTGTTTAAAGTTTCGGTGACACCGTTATATCCAGGCACATGATGAGGCTTCGAGGGTTTTTACGTTGGCAGCGGCTAATGAAATGCCACTTTCACTCTTCAGGATATCAAAGCTCACACATTGTCCCCTTTGTATACCCTGCAGGTCACTGCCATGAAAGGCCTTGATGTTAAAAAATACATCCTTGCCTTCTTCTGTCCTTATGAATCCCGCTCCTATCCGTTCACTAAACCATTTTACTTTTCCTTTTGGCATCGATCCCACCCCCTCCTTCATCAACTTATAAAGTCCCTGTACATTTTATTAGTTTATAAATTAACGTACCCGACGGAGGGAGACAATGAGGATAAAATGGAAGAGCATTGGTAGGATTAAGCTACCTCTTAGGAAAGGAAAACTAGATATGTCACTCATCAGCGCTAACCGGGCAGGGCCAATTACCACTTGGAAACAGGTAATAGAATTCCCATGCATCATTTTATCTCCATGATGAGGTTTGCAAATCGTCAGCCGGGAATCATTGAAACGCGGTACTGACCTAGAATTTGACATATACTCAACCATTGTTGTATTTATAAACATTCTGCTTTATTAACTTATGCATCCGCACCGGTATGGCATACTGTTTGTTGGAGAACATTGTAGAGATGGAAGGTGCTATCCAGGTTTTGATCGGAGGTTGCCATGACTAAGATTCACAGGATAATCTTGCAGACTTCAGTAATACACCTGATTTTTTCAGTTCTTACTTTTATTTTGATTTCCGTGTTGCCCGCAGCCTGGGCATTGGATGAGCAAGCAACGCAGGATAAAGGCGTACTGAGAGCCACCCTGGAGAATGGATTGCGTGTTGTCATTGTCCGAAATAACCGGGCTCCTGTTGTAACAGTGATGGTCAACTACATTGTGGGTTCAAGCGAGGCGCCGAAGGGCTTTCCCGGCATGGCCCATGCCCAGGAGCATATGATGTTCAGGGGCAGTCCGGGTCTTTCAGCGGATCAGCTTGCAGACATTATCGCTTTGACGGGCGGCATGTTCAATGCCGACACACAGCAGACGGTTACCCAGTATTCCCTCACTGTCCCTGCGGAAGATTTGGATGTAGCGCTGCATATTGAGGCCATCCGGATGGGTGATGTCCTTGACAGTGAAAGTTTATGGGAGCAGGAAAGAGGAGCCATTGAACAGGAAGTAGCCCAGGATCTCTCTGACCCGGATTTTATTTTTTATAAAAGGCTTTTTGCGGAAATGTTCAAGGGAACGCCTTATGCGCACACGCCTCTGGGTACTATTGAGTCTTTCGATAAAACAACCGGGGCTATGATCAAGAAGTTTTACGACACATGGTATGCGCCAAACAATGCTATCCTGGTAATTGCGGGCGACGTCAAACCTCAGACAGTATTAAGTCAGGTCAAAAAACACTTCTCTGAAATACCGCCGAGGAATATTCCCAAACACCCGGAAGTGCGGCTCAAACCCCTGAGGCCGAAAACCTTTACTCTCAGCACAGACCAATCCTATGGGACAGCAGTTATCTCCTTCCGTATGCCCGGCTACAACAGCCCGGATTATCCTGCAAGCGAGGTGCTCGCTGATGTATTGAGCAGTCAGCGGGGCAATTTGTTCAACCTGGTGATAGATGGAAAGGCGCTTGATATCGAATTCAGTTTGAGCACCCTCCCCGCGGCAGGTCTGGGTTACGTAACAGCTTCCTTTCCTAAGGGGACTGATCAGTTGTCTTTGTTGAAAGAAATCAAAATAGTGCTGGCTAAGGACATAAAGCTGGGTTTTTCAAAGGACCTGGTTGAGGCTGCAAAGCGCAACAGGTTAATGCAGGCGGAGCTTCGGAAAAACTCAGTCTCCGATCTGGCCATGGCCTGGTCGCAGGCACTGGCTGTGGAGGGCCATCAATCCCCGGACGATACTGAAAAAGCAATCCAGCAGGTCTCTGCAGCTGATGTCAGCGGGGTGGCAAAAAAATATCTTAAACTCAACCAAACTATAGAGGCTGTTCTCATCCCGGAAGCCGCAGGAAAACCAGTCTCTTCAAAACCTCACGGCAAAATGGAGTCCTTCATCCCGAAACTGACAAAGACGGTCAAACTGCCCGAGTGGGCAGAGAAGGCATTGAGCAAGCTATTTACAACCGTTTCCACTGTGAAACCTGCGGTCACTGTTTTCCAAAACGGTCTTACGCTAATCGTACAGCGTGAAACCATAAGCGACACTGTAAGTGTATATGGCCATGTGCGGAACAATCCAGACATGGAGACCCCTGGCGGAAAAGAGGGAGTGAATCTTGTACTAAGTCCTCTTTTTTCATTCGGAACCAAGTCGATGGACCGGCTTTCTTTCCAGAAAGCCGTTGATGACATCGGGGCAGACGTGTCCGTTGATACCAACTTCTCCCTGCAGGTTCTGGCTGGGCACTTTGATCGCGGCGTGCATCTGCTGGCGCAAAACCTGCTTCAACCCGCGTTTCCTGAAGAAGCCTTTAAAATATTGCAGAAGCAGGTTGCAGGTGAAGTAGCGGGTGAACTTGAAAGCCCCCGTTATCTGACAAACAGGGCCCTCAAAGCTTCCCTCTTTCCGGGAAATGACGCCACACTGCGGCAGGCCACGCCGGCTACCATCTCTTTACTGACGCTGGAGGATGTGAAATCTTACTATCAAAAGGTCTTTCGCCCGGATTTAACGACCATAGTTGTTATCGGCAAGGTGAACCCGGAAGAGGCCAGAACGATTATAGAGAAACATTTCGGATCCTGGAGGTCAGCAGGGCCAAACCCGGAAACTTTTCTTCCCTCAGTCCCGCCGAACAAGCCATCCGCCACATCCATCCCGGACCTCAGCCAGACTCAGGTGAAGGTAATTCTGGCTGAAACACTCGGCTTAACCAGATCCCATCCGGATTATTACGCCCTGGACTTAGGCAACCATGTCCTGGGCGGCGCCTTCTACTCAACATGGCTCTACCGAGACCTGAGAGAAAATACAGGGCTTGTTTATTACGTTTCATCATCCTTCGACATAGGAGTAACGCGATCCCTTTACGAAATCAGGTATGCCTGCGATTCCGGTAATGTGTCTAAAGCCCGGGCCATCATTGAGCATGATCTGAGAAAGATGCAGGATGAACCCGTCTCACCTGATGAACTGAAAAAGGCAAAAGCTCTATTGCTCCGTGAAATACTTCTTTCGGAAGCGAGTACCGAAAGTATAGCACTGGGACTTATTAACAGGGCGAGTAATAAACTGCCTCTCGACGAACCTGTTATTGCTGCCCGGAAATATATGAAACTGACGCCCGAAGAAGTGAGGACTGCCTTCTCAAAGTGGCTTCGCATCGGTGATATTGTTCAGGTAACCCAAGGGCCGCAGCCGCGGTAGCACTCCTATCTTTTATTTATGATTGTATCGTAATTCTTGTCTAAATATTTATGTCCCCTTCTTCACACTATCGATACCAGAGGATCTGCGGCGCCTCCAGCGGCATCATAGCGCCGCTAAGGGCAGGGATCACGCGGGGTGTAAAGTCATTCGGCGACCTCTGAGTCTCTATCCTCGTTTCATAGAAATATGTACCCCCGCCCGCATCCAAAAGGCCGGCCCTTGCCATATTGTGAATCTCGGGCGGTCCTGCGTCCGGAGCATCCGCATAAAGCTGCACTTCTATTGTGCTGGGATTGACCGCGCCGAGCGTAACTTCTACCTTAAATGCGAACAGATTATCGCCCAGATTCTTGACATCCAAATTCCTCATTTTCAGCTGTGGCCACAAGGCTTCAATTGATTTACGCCACTGGTTGATCTGCTTCGCCGTTTGGCCATCATTCTCCGTGCGCTTTCGAAAAGCCTCAATCGCCGGCAGGTAAAGCCTTTCCACATATTCCCGCAGCATCCTGTTGGAGCTGAAGGCCGGGGTCAATTCCGCCATGCTCGCCCGCATATGCGCCACCCAGGATGAAGGAATGCCATCAGTATTCCTTTCATAGAAGCAGGGAATAACTTCCGTTTCCAAAAGACGGTATAACTCTTCTGCTTCATGAGCATCCCAGTCCGGTTCGTCTCCATGTTCGCGGCCATCGCCAAGCGCCCATCCCACCTCAGGACGATAAGCTTCAGCCCACCAGCCGTCAAGTTCGGACAGATTCAAGCCCCCGTTAACGAGCACCTTCATGCCGCTGGTTCCGCAAGCCTCCCAGGGACGGCGGGGGGTGTTGATCCACAGGTCAACCCCCTGTACGAGTTTCTGAGCCAGGGCCATGTCATAGTCGGTGAGAAAAACCACGTGGGGACGCACTTCCGGGCGGCTTATAAAGTGCGACCACGCCCGGATCATTTCCTTACCGTCAATATCATGAGGATGGGCCTTGCCTGCTATAATAAGCTGCACAGGCCTTTCCGGATGGGTGAGAAGACGGACCAGACGTTCAGGATCGTGAAGCAGGAGATTCGGCCTCTTGTAGCTGGTGAACCGCCGCGCGAAACCCATAGTAAGACATTCAGGATCGAGGAGCTGCACACATTCATCAATGTTCTTCCGCGGTGCGCCTGTTGCGGCAAGCTGTCTCGCCAGCCTCTCCCTGACGTATCGAATCAATTCTTTTATACTAGCCGAACGGAAGGCCCACAGATTTTCCTCCGACACCTCCTTCAGATTCTGTTCGATCAACTCCAGTGTACCCTGCCATCGCGCATCACCGCAGAAGTCAGTCCAAAGGGTATCGGCTGCCGCAGAATCCCAGGACGGTACATGGACCCCATTAGTGACATGGGTGACCGGAACTTCTCTCTCAGGTATGCGTGGGAAAAGGGGCTGAAATATACGGCGGCTGACCTCTCCATGTACACGGCTCACGGCGTTGACCGCTCCTGACCCCCTGACGGCGAGATAGGCCATATTGAGCGGCTCATTTTCATCCATTGGATCTTGACGCCCCAGCGCAAGCAGCGTCTCCAGACTTATCCCCAGTTTATCGGCGTAAGGCGCCAGATAGTGCTCAACCATATACGGGGGAAATCGATCGAAACCGGCCTCAACCGGTGTGTGGGTTGTAAAGACGTTGCCGCTGCGCGTCACGGTCAGTGCGACATCGAAGGATTGTCCATGTCCCGTCATAAAATCCCGGGCCCGCTCCAGCACAGCCAGAGCCGCATGGCCCTCGTTGAGATGGCAGATCTCCGGTTCAATACCCAGCTTTGTTAGGACGCGCCACCCGCCGATGCCGAGGGCAATCTCCTGCTGCAGGCGCAGTTCCGGCCCGCCGCCATACAGCTCACTGGTGATGCCTCTGTCGGCGGCGCTGTTGATAAGATCGTTGCTGTCCAAAAGATACAGCTTTACCTGCCCCACCGTTGCTTCCCAGACACGCAAGCGAAGTGGACGGCCGGGAAAGTCGACTTCCACATGAAGCCATTCCCCTTCTCGATCGCGCACGGGCACGACAGGCAGTTGAGTCGGATCATTATAAGGAAAGACCTCCCTCTGGCCGCCATCGGCGTCCAATGTCTGGCGGAAATAACCCTGTTGATAAAGGAGTCCTATCCCCACGGCCGATACACCTAGGTCACTGGCCGTCTTGAGGTAATCGCCTGCGAGTATTCCGAGTCCTCCGGAGTAAATGGGAAGGGCTTCCCCGAGGCCATACTCCATGCTGAAATACACAACCATGACCGGCGATAGAGGATAAGCCTGCTGAAACCATCTGATGGTCTGCATGGATTCACGGTGCGCCGTTATGTATTTGTCCATCAGTTCAAGAAACTTCTGGTCAGCCTTAAGCGCCTCAAGCCTCGTCCTCGAAACTGTCTGCAGGATCAGCCAAGGGTTGCCGGTTACGCGCCAGATATCGGGATCAATGTATTCCCATAAGGGATCAGCCGTATGGCTCCATGACCACCGGAGGTTGAGGGCCAGTTCTGTCAGCCCTTCCATACCCTCCGGCATCGGTGGCAAAAAATAATTCTCAGGCACAGTTGCCATTTTGTTCTCCTGTCTTACATAGAGAAAATGGGGTAAGGATTTAAGGGTTCCAGCGTATGCATGTCCGTTTCCCGAGATGCTAAAAAGTAATTTATAGTATGATAGTACACAATAAGGATAAAATGGCTGTGAAATAGTAGGAAATAGCTACCATTATTCTTCCATTTAATGCTTATTGATTTCAATAGTTAATAAGAACATTAATAGCACAATAATAATCATAAAAATTATGGAGGTACAAAATGATACGGAGAACCTGGCCCTTTACGTTTAGATGGAGTGTGGCTTTAACCTTATTGGCCGTTTTCTGCTTATACCCTCAGATGTCCTTTGCCACCGCACCCAAGGACATAAAACTTGAATATGATGCAAGTACACATACGTTGACGGTCACGATCACGCACAAATCTATCGCTACGGATTTTCACTACATAAAGTATGTGGAGATTAAGAAGAACGGAGCGGTAGTGAGCAAAAACAAGTATGATAGTCAACCAGAACCGGAGACCTTTACATACAAATATAATGTTCCGGCTGCCGAAGGCGATACGATAGAGGTCACGGGTACGTGCAGTCTTTTCGGTTCTAAGACGGTAACTCTGACTATTGGCATACCAACGCAATGAAAAATATTGCAAAGGATAGACACCTTTAATCCACTGTGATGCTCTCCGCCCACAAGGCGAGACATGCAGGCAGGATGTTGGTGATTCAATATAATTTGTTCAAACTCTTGAACTCTTGAATCCTCGGAACCTTTACATTACTGGATGAAATATAACCATTTTAATTCAGGAATTTTATCATGACCATATTTCTATATATCCTGCTGGGACTTGTCGCCGGAGTTCTCAGCGGTCTCATCGGCATTGGAGGAGGGACGATCATTGTCCCGGCCCTTGTTTTATTTTTTGGCATCTCACAACATATGGCTCAGGGGACAACGCTGGCTTTACTGGTTCCACCGATCGGCATACTTGCGGCATGGACATATTACAGGCAGGGTTACGTGGACTTAAATATCGCGGGTTTTATATGCCTGGGATTTTTTATCGGCGGTCTCATTGGCGCAAAAATAGCCACAAGTCTGTCAAATATAGTCCTGGAAAGAATATTCGGGGTGGCACTTCTTCTGATCTCATTAAAGATGATATTTGCGAAATGACATAAAGTCCTTCTTTAATCTCAGGCAAATTTTAACTCCTTCCCATAGTAGCTTATACCTACCATTATTCTTCTATTTTATCATCATTGCCTTCGGTTGATAAACACTCTAATTTAACGATTAAAATCGTGTCAATATGTTGGTGCATATTGAACAGCCCCGCCTTCAAAACGGGGCCCCGGGTCAAAACAATTAAATATTACAGCGGGAGGCTCAGAATGAACATTAAAGAAGTGCGTGAGATAGCAAAGAAAAAGGGTGTTGATGTAAGAATTGGCCGCAAAAAAGAAGATATCATCCGTGATTATCAGATGATTGAAGGTTATTCACCGTGCTTTCACACAAAAGATTCATGTGCAGAGGATTGCCTCTGGAAAGAAGACTGCATTAACGTCTAATTATTTCCGCCGTCTCCCGTATGGAAGGTCATGGGTGAGAAATAACAGAACTCGCGATGACCGACCGTTAATTATGCAAAGGTCCATAGCGAATCTTTCGCGACATAAAGGAGTTTATAAAAGTTATATGGAGAATTTCACCGGACTGAAGGATATTCAACACTTGAAATGTTTACTTGAAGAAGCCGAAATTATTCAAACCGGCATGAAGTTGGTATTGATGAATCCAGCATTAAATTCTGAGCGCAAGGGTAAGTATGAGAAGGCCTTTCTGAAGTTAAACAATGAAATAAGGGCGATGAGAATAATGATGAACCACGTGCAAAACGGGCGGCATTCCCATGAAATGTGAAAGGAATCAAATTTGATGGGTGAGCTGCGTATTATATCAAGAAGCAGCCAGCCTTTCTCGGACAGGAGAGAGGCGGGAGTGCTTTTGGGCGATGAATTAAAAAATCTCGAACTCGAAAAAGAAGATCCGATTGTTGTAGCGATTCTGCGCGGAGGGATAATTGTCGCCCGCAAGGTTGCACTAATATTGAACTGTGATTTGGATATTGCGTTATCGCGGAAACTTGGCGCCCCTTTCAATCCGGAATTGGCTATCGGAGCAATTAGTGAAAATGGCGCTTTATTTTTGAACAAGATGATAGCGGCACAGGTCGGCGCAACCGATTTATTTATCAATAGGGAAAAAACGGAACAATTGAAAGTAATAGCCGAGCGCGTTAATTATTTTCGCAGGAACTTCCCCAAAATAAACTTAAAGGGAAGATATGTCATAATCGTAGATGACGGTATAGCAACCGGCGCCACCATGCAGGCGACGATTTGGTCCATCCATCAGGAAAATCCACGGCGGTTGATGATTGCCCTGCCTGTGGGACCGGAAGACAGCTTGAGGAGATTAACAAAAGACGCTGATGAAGTAATATGCCTGCGTGTGCCTGAATACTTCGCGGCGGTTGGACAGTTCTATTTTAAATTTGAGCAAACCGAAGATGAGGAAGTGTTGCAGATTTTAAACGAAGATGAACAGCGGTCCAGGAATGAGAAAAGAACTATTGAAAAAGTCGGTTGAGCTGTCCGAGAAGACCCGGCATGTGTTTATTGCGACCGTAAATGAGGAAGGCATACCCCATATAGCGGCCTCAAAAAAGCTTTCCCTTGCTTCAAAAGATAACGTTGTCCTTACGGAATGGTTTTGTCCCGGTACTATGTCAAACCTGCTGGGGAAGAATCATAATCTGGCAATTGTCGTGTGGGACTCAAAAACAGACACTGGTTATCAGTTAATCGGGGAAGCGGAAAAAGAAGAGAACATGGCATATTTAGACGGCTATTCACCTGATTTGAAGAAGCAAAATACAGTCCCCCAAATTCAGAGAAAGGTGACGGTCCGAATCAACAAAATTTTTGATTTTAAATTATCACCGCATACGGATATTGAAAGGAGTTAAAAAATAATGGATTGGAAAGAAAGGCTTATGTGCGCAATCGAGTGCGTAAGGTGCCATAGAAAGTTGAAACCATCGGATAAAAGGATTTTATCCAGCTACGATCACGAAGCCATATGCGTAAAGTGTAAAAGTGATGAGGAAAAACGCCCTGATTATGAAGAGGTATCAAAAAGAATGATAGGGCAGTGCCAGACGGAAACAGATTTGATGCAAAGTGATCCGCAGGGATTTTGCTTCAATCATTTTTATGCTTACAAGTGCTGATCTATAAATGTTTAATGCCGAGGATGATCGCGTGACAGAAGAGTTGCATTATATTCCGTCATCCGCTCGCCGCTGCAGATAAGGCGGTGTATGACGGTCATCCGTTTTTTCGACGGATTTTCGAACAACCTCATCCTGTAGCTACCATTTTTCATTTTCTTCTCTTCAGGTGGTGGAGGGTGTCGCCTCTTCACCCTCCGCCATCAATCTTTTGACGAACGACTCTTAAAACTGGAGGAAGGCCTCTATAGACAAAGTGCCATGCACTGATTGAATACATCTTAATACGGAAGTTTATCAAGATCATGACTCAAAACCAGGGAAAGGAAGTGGTCATACCTGCCGGGGGAATGAATTTGCTGGGGATACTCAACCTGCCTCCGGAAACGACCGGTGTGATTGCATTTGCACACGGCACCGGAAGCGGCCGTCTCAGCCCCCGGAACAGCTATGTCGCCCGGCTGTTGCAGGAGGCCGGTTTAGGAACACTCCTTTTCGATCTTCTGGAAGAATCCGAGGAAACGGACCGCAGGAAGGTCTTCGACATCGGGCTTCTTGCCGAGCGGCTCCTTGCAGGTTCCCATTGGCTGCAAAATAGACCCGGAACGCGCGGATTAAAGATAGGCTACTTCGGGGCAAGTACGGGCGCGGCTGCCTCTATTCAGGCCGCTGCCCGTGAGCCGGAAGGAATCTCCGCGATTGTCTCGCGGGGCGGCCGTCCCGATATGGCGATGGATTATCTTGACAAAGTCAAAGCACCGACACTGCTTATCGTGGGTGGTGAAGACAGGCCGGTCGTAGCCATGAACAAAGAAGCCTTTCAAATGATCAAGTGTGTAAAGTCTTTGGCGATCGTGCCGGGAGCGTCACATCTTTTCGAGGAGACCGGCGCCCTTGATAAGGTTGCGAAGCTTGCCGTGGATTGGTTTCTAAAATATATGAGTCCGAAGAAATAAAACCTCATGCGTTTCATCGCTGATCTCCACATCCATTCAAAATATTCAATAGCGACAAGCAGGGATTTATCACCCGAAAATATCTGGAAATGGGCACAGCTGAAAGGCATCACTGTCATCGGTACGGGCGACATCACACACCCGGGTTGGTTTAAGGAATTAAAAGAAAAGATTGTGCCGGCGGGAAATGGACTTTTTTGCCTGAAGAAAAAGTATCGGTCACACTGCATCCCTGATTCCTGCAACGCCGACGTCTTCTTTCTACTATCCGGAGAGATAAGCTGCATTTACAGTAAAAAAGGGAAGACGCGGAAAATTCATTCCCTTATTTTATTACGAGACTTTGCGGATGCCGCAAAATTAAATATGGCCCTTTCAAAAATAGGGACCCTCACCTCTGACGGACGACCCATACTGAGACTGGATGTGAAAGAACTCTTGAAGATAGCGCTTGGTTCATCCGCAGATGCCATGCTTGTGCCCGCCCATGCGTGGACACCGCATTTTTCCGTATTCGGCGCTGCATCCGGCTTTGACTCCCTTAAAGATTGCTTTGAAGAATTGACGCACAATATTTACACCATCGAGACGGGACTCTCCTCTGACCCGGCAATGAACTGGAGACTTTCATTTCTCAACAAGATAACCCTGATATCCAATTCCGACGCCCATTCCCCAAGCAGGATTGGACGGGAGGCAAGCATATTTGATACGGAAATCTCATACGGAGCAATAACGGATGCAATAAAAACGAGGAGAGGCTTTGCAGGAACTATTGAATTCTTCCCGGAGGAAGGGAAATACTACTATGACGGCCACCGCTCATGCGGTATAAGCACGAGCCCGAAAGAAACGGTAAAGCATAACTACCTCTGCCCCGTTTGCGGGAAAAAAGTGACCCTCGGCGTAATGCACAGGATCGAAATCCTCGCGGATAAAAAAATGGGGTTTAAGCCGAAAGGTTCGCCTCCCTTTTATTCCATAATACCTCTCAATGAGATTATTGCAGAAACCCATGAGGTAGGCGTAACGAGCATGACTGTAAAAAAGGAATACATAAAATTGTTGCAAGATCTCGGCAGCGAATTCAAGATTCTCATGGATGTACCGCTGAAAGACATATCAGATGCCGGTTCGCATACTCTTCAGGAAGCGATCTCACGTGTGCGGGCTGGTCATGTTCATATAAAACCCGGTTTTGACGGTGAATACGGAAAAATAAAAATTTTTGGATCATCCCCGGAAAGGCGCTTGATATGATTCTCTTTAAAAACAGACTTGATGCGGGTGAAAGACTTTCTGCAAAAATTCACCTTAGTGAAGAGGATAAAAATCCTATCGTCCTCGGCATACCGAGGGGCGGGATTTCAGTCGGCTATCCTATCGCCAGGAAATTTAATTGTTTATTAGAACCTATAACGCTTCGCAAGCTGCCTATACCTCAAAATGATCAAATAGGGTTCGGGGCTGTTACCTTGGATAGACAGGTTATACTAAATCAAAGATTGATTGATTCCGGTTATGTATCGGAAAGGGAAATCGACGCAATCGTGGATGAAGTATACGGGGAAGTCCTGCGCAGAGATAAATTATACCGTGGGTCAAGACCCTTCCCTGACTTAAGAGAGCGCTGCGTCATTATAGTCGATGACGGGCTTGCTACCGGCTTTACCATGCTTGCAGCCATAAGATTTGCTAAAGAGAAACAAGCCATGAAAGTATTATGTGCCGTTCCCGTTGCCCATGAAAATTCATACCATATGATAAAGCGTGAGGTCGATTTGATTATATGCCTTCATATAGACAGGGGTTACTCCTTTGCGGTCGCATCTTTTTATCAAAGTTTTCCCGATATGGAGGACTCGGAGGTTATCTCAATATTAAAAAAGATACATCGAACCCCTGATCACTCGATCCCTTAATCCCCTGAATCCGGAAGCAGACAGCACCTTTGTCGAATACAAACCCGATAAATTCACTTGACAGGCCAATTTATATGTGTTACTAATATTTATATCGTAACACGATTGCTGTATTATTTTTATAATCGTGCTACCATTGCAAGCAGACGGCAACAAGGGTTTATATTAATGCATATACCGGACGGTTATTTAGGACCTGCTACGTACGGAACGATGTTCGGCATCATGGTTCCTCTTTGGGCGGTGGCATCGAAAAAAGTAAAACAAACCGTTAAGGCGGCCCAAGTTCCCTATCTGGCGATGGGGGCGGTATTCAGCCTGGTAATTATGATATTCGTCTTACCGATACCGGGCGGGACAACGGGTCATATGTCTGGGGCCACACTCGTCGCGATTCTTCTGGGACCATGGTCCGCACTTATGGCGGTCTCCATCTCGTTGATTATTCAAGCCCTTGTCATGGGGGATGGGGGAATCACGGCCATCGGGGCAAATTGCTTCAATATCGCCTTTGTAGGCACGTTTGTCGGATTCTGGATATACAGACTGATCATCAAGGCAGGGGAGTTCACTACTGCCGGGAAGTTACTTGATTCAAAGGAAATGGCCAAGCCTTCCCTCCTTCTGCGTCTATCCGCTGCCGGGGTGGCATCGTATCTTGCTCTTAACCTCGGCGCCTTCGCCGCGGCTTTGCAGCTTGGCATCCAGCCCCTGCTGTACGCCGGATCAGCAGCGGGTTCCTTCTACTTCCCATACCCGCTGAAGTACACCCTGCCGGCCATGATGCTTCCCCATCTTACGATGGTCGGTGCCCTGGAGGTAACAGGTACCGTCCTTGTCCTTATATTCCTGAGCAAAACGGAGGTGTATATGAAGGGAATCACAATGATGATCATATGTCTGCTATTTGTATCGGGAGCCCTGACCGCCGGTATGGCATCAGCCCATGACTACTGGATAGAAAAAAAAGTAAACGGCTACATCGTAGTATACGGCCATGGCGATAAGCGAACAGAATATGATCCTGCCGTTGTGAAAAAGATCACAGTCTTTAACACCGAAGGTAAGCCCGTCGACTTTAGGAAAGAAATGCAGGGAAAGGTTCTTATGATACAGCCGACAGGAACTGCTGCACTGATCCTTGTCGATCTCGACAGCGGCTATTGGTCGAAGACCATCTATGGCTGGAAAAACCTGCCCAGGCGAAAGGCATCCCGTGTGGTAGAGGCGGTTCGCTCCCACCATTACTCCAAATCCATCATCTTGTGGGGAGAATCTTTCTGGCAGCCGACGGCGGGGATAAAGCTTGACATTGTCCCGCAAAAGAACCCTTTCAATCTCAGGCCGGGGGAAGCGCTGCCGCTGAAGGTGTACTTTGGCGGTAAGCCATTGTCCGGGGCAACGATTGAGGGTGATCACGAGAAAGTAGCCGTCACTGATAAAGAAGGCGCGGCAAATGTGACTCTCAAAAAGGGACGGCAACTCCTCACCGTTGAACGTAAGGAGCCGATCAAAGACGATCCGGATGCGGACTTTATGTCCGTCACAACCACCCTAACTTTCGAGGTCACAAAATGAACAGGCAGTCCTTATATATAATATTTATTTTCATATTTCTCATGGTGTTCATAATGGGCATAGCTGTGCAGGTCGAGGCCCATTCCATTAACTATCTCGTTGAGCAGAAGGGAATGGCTGTCAGGGCTTATTACGCGGAGAATGATCCTGCGGCCTATTCCGAGTATGAACTATATGGGCCCGGCGACAAAGAGCCGCACCAGACAGGGCGTACGGACAAGAACGGCTATGTCGCCTTTGTGCCGGACCGTCCGGGGATCTGGAAACTTCAGATTTGGGGAGAATCACAACACGGCTACCATGGTGTGACCACCGAGATTACTGTAGATAAAGACCTGAGGCTCGTATCTTTCAGTAAACCTCTCGTAGCGGCATATACAAAAATCATAACCGGCGTTAGCCTCATTTTTGGTCTCTTCGGGCTCTATGCATTATGGCTGTCCCACAGACGGAAGTCAGCGCAGGACAGCGTCAATCAATAAATATGGAGGGCCTTATTGTGCGTAACGGAATTATTGTGAAGAATTTGTTTGTCTTCGTCTCCCTCAGCCTGCTGCTTTCTCCTGTGAATGCATGGTCACACCACGGAGGGGTCTCTCTGGCATTCGGCCCCGGCAGCCCGATTGAAACCTGCTCCCCCCTTACCCTCCCCGAAGGAGGTTTCGTCGCCGGAGTCCGTTTGGAGCAAGTGGAGTGGAACAAATATGACTTTGCCCAGCCGAACAATAAATCATCATTCACGTTTCTTAGTGCAAACATGAGCTACGGTTTCACCCCTGCCTTCATGGGCACGGTGATTGTACCGTATTACATCAAGCGTCAAGACGGCTTCGGCGAGAACGAGGGTCTTGCGGACGTTAAATTGCAGGCCACCTACGGTTTCCATTACGACCCCGGGATCGGGTTCTCAAGAAACAGGTCCGAAGATACGACGGTTACGCTCGAAGGGAAGAAGCGGATCTACATGGCTGTCTCCTTTATGATGAGCTTGCCGACGGGCAGTTACCACAAGGAACTTGGTGGAGAGATTGATCCGGCCATGCAGCCTGGTTTCGGTGCCCCCTCCTACACCCTTAATGTTTCCGCGGCACGGGCCTTTGGCTCCTTCACATTAAACGGAGATTTGGGAGCCGACTTCTTCACCGCGAGAGAAAATTTCCAGTTCGGCACGGAGCTGAGGGCGAATCTGGCTGGAGTGTATGAACTGTACGGCAATACGAGCAGCTTTCTCTCGAAGCTGGACGGCATACTGGAGCTGAACTTCTTGCACCTAGAACGTGATCAGGAAAACGGCGTTGGTGTTGTGGCTTCAGGAGGAAATATCCTCTATCTCTCACCCGGAATGCGTTTCTCCTTTCCTTCACTGCAAAACGCTAATCTTGGTTTGCTGTTAAAAATACCGGTATGGAAAGATCTTAACGAGCAGGATCAGCAGCAGGGTTCCGAGGGTCTCGAAAAATACAGACTCATCGTAACCCTGTCGTTTTTCTTCTAATACCCATTTGCATTTAAGCGTCTACATTTGTCGGCTCGACTTTCGGAAGAGAAAAATAAAAGACCGCTCCTTGATTGACTTTTCCTTCCGCCCAAACCCGGCCTTCATGCCTTTGGATAATTCTTTGAACGATGGCCAGGCCTATCCCTGTTCCTTCAAAATCATCATCACTGTGCAACCGCTGAAAGACGCCGAACAGTTTATCGTAATAATTCATGTCAAAACCTACGCCATTGTCTTTGACGTAATATACATTCTCGTTCCCCTCAGAATACCCTCCGGCCTCTATATAAGCATCTTTCACATTCTTGGTAAACTTGACGGCATTTGACAAAAGGTTCGCATAAACCTGTTTTATAAGCGTTCGATCTCCCCGACCTGGAGGGACGTTGTTATTAGTAAGGTTAAGCTGTCGGTTCGGGTTGATTACCTGCAACTCCTTCCAGACTTCGCAGACAAGATCCTCCATATCAAGATCGGACATGTTAATCTCCGCGCGACCTAACCGGGAAAACGAGAGAAGGTCGTCAATAAGCTCACCCATCATTTGGGTATTGCGTCTGATGCGATTAAATCTGCTCCTGGTATCTTCATCAAATTTATCTCCCTGGTTTTTAAGAATTGTGCGTGAATAGCCATCGATGGCGCGAAGCGGGTTCCTAAGGTCATGCGATACCGAGTAGCAGAAGCTTTCCAGTTCCTTGTTGGCAGCTTCAAGCTGGATCGTCCGTTCTTCGAGAAGTTTCTCCGCCTGTTTCCGCTCCCTAATTTCTGCTTGAAGAGCTTCATTTGCGGTTTGGTAGATTCTTGTCTGCCGGTAGCGCCAGATATATCCGGTCATTGTTCCCGCCAGGATAATGAGAGCAGAGACAAAGATAAAAGCTATCCAGAATCGTTCACGAACAGGCGCGTTCATCTCGTCGGTATCTACCTTGGCGATGAGAAACCAGGGAGAGTTCGGAACTGCCTTTATTGCTGCAAGCACATCAGCACCGCGATAGTCCCGCCCCTCTACAATACCTTCCTTGCTCCGCGCCGCCATGGCGGCGGGCAATTGTTCCTCGCTTAAGGGACGCCTGAGGATCAGCTGCGTATCTTTTTTATGGCGAAGTTCATTCAGGAATACAACATCATCGCCTTCGCGGCGAACCAACAGTGTCTCACCGGAAGAAGTTGGGATAGGCCATGATTGGATCATGGGATATAAGCGCACATCGGGTTCAATGCACATCATAACAACTCCCACAGTGTGCGTTTTATTTCCGTATGCAGCCGAAATGGGAACGAGGATGTCTAAACTGACGGCGTTGTCTCTCTCATCTATGTGGAAATCGACAAACGTGACCGCGTTTTTTCGCAGCGCCAATTCAATCATGACGCGATGATGCTTATCAATAGCCATGACCTTTTTATCCACGGATAATCTGACATTTCCCTTTGCGTCTATCAGGAGTATGTTTTTGTATTGAGGTGATGTTTGAAATGACTTCAGCCAGGAATAGATAGTATTTCTTGTGTTAGTTGAGACATGACCATGCAGGAATTGCCTTACGAAGTCAGCAAACAATGGATTATTTAATATTGTCTTGGCATCTTCAAACCTTTCGTTTCGCCAGCCGTTAATCTCACGCACTTTAAGTTCGGCAATCGCGGTAAGTTCTTTCCGTGCATTGGCCTTTATCTCTTTCTTTTCATTACTGTAGTAGAGATAGCCCATAACAATTATGTAAGCGGATAATATAAAGAAAATTATTAATATTGGTATGGGAATCTTATAATCTTGATGGTCAGAAGTCATAATTACTGTCAGCTCATTCTTCCGCAGATAGACTGAATACTACTACCATATATTAAATCGGAATACCATCTCCTAAGGATGAACAGGGTGGTCATGATTTCTGCGATCAAGACTTGAGGTAGCTATGGAGGCCGGGCAGATAATTGACGCCAAGATACGTGAACAGGACACAGGCAAACCCGATGACGGCCATAAGGGCCATGCGTTTTCCCCGCCACTCTCTTACCAACCGCGTATGAAGCATGGCCGCGTATACAAGCCATGTAATCAACGACCATGTCTCTTTCGGATCCCAGCTCCAGTAAGACCCCCACGCATTATGCGCCCACACAGACCCCGTTATAATCCCCAACGTTAGGAAGACGAAACCGAGAGCTGCGCTCTGGTAGATAAGTTCGTCCAGAATGCCCCTCGATGGAAGAAAGCGGAGCATCGACGCCGGATGGCTTCCTGCATGACGATCAAGACCCTTTATAAAATACATGATGCCAAAACCACAGGCGATGGTGAATGCGGCATATCCCATAAAACAGGTCACGACATGGCTTGTCAGCCAGTTGCTTTGGAGGGCCGGGATCAATGGCTGTATACGGCTGTTCATATTGGGTGAGAGAGAAGCAAAGGCCATAGCGAGAAACGCTATGGGAACAACGAATGCGCCCAGGCTTTTGTTTTTTATCCGCCACTCAAAAACCAGATAGAGAAGGACAACGGTCCAGGCAAAAAAAATCAGAGATTCATAGAAATTGGAAAGAGGCGCATGACCTATCCCCATCCTGTAGGATTCGATCCAGCGAAGGATCAGAGCCGCTGTCTGCGCCGCAAGACCGATAAACAATGTAATCGATGCGAGACTCCCCCAGAACTCCTTACCTCTGATCGTTCTTATGAGGTATAAAACGAAGGCCGCAAGATAGATGAAGGTAACCCAGCTAAGGATTACGGTATTGATCATGAATCCACACCTCTGCTTTTTATATATTCTCAACCAAGTGGGCTATTTCCCTGTTCAGGCCCACGGTATCTTTATTTGTCTTGCCGGCTATGCTTATGCGTGTGTTCTTCCCCTGCATGTCGATCCTGATCCAAACCTGCTGGTGCGCATAAAAAAAGACAATCATAAACCCGAGAACGAGAAGAAAAGACCCGGCAATAACAACGGGAACACCCGGGTCCCGCGTTACCTGCAATCCCGTATAGTATTTGGTTTGAATCATGGCGAGGGAAAAGACATACGGTTCAAAGATGCCCGGATTGAAAAGCGGCACACTTTCCACGAGGCCGGGATTTTCTTCCATTATCTGTTCGATATTCTGGAAAATCCAGAATTGAACGTTTCCTTTTGCCGATTGTATGTCAAGCTTAACTGCGGGCCCGATACGCATGAAGTTTTCCTCTATGCGAATAATCTTCGCCCTTCCCTCATTTCCCGGCAGATCAAACTCTGTGCCAATATGAACCCTGACCGCTAGCGCTCTATCACGACCTTTCCTGATACCGATGACTGCACCAGACGGCACAGAGCTGAAATTCGCCTGATAAAAACGAATCCCTTCAACGGTTGCGGGACGATTGACGAATATAGGCCCCTGTTGAAGAATCTTCCCGTCCCGTAAAAAGGTGAGATCGGAACGATATACTTTCGGCGTGCCGTCTTCATAGTAGTCAATGGAAAAACGATCACAGCGCACGTCGAAATCAAGTTTTTTAAAATCGGTTTTCCCCTGAAGCTTAACTTTATCTATTGATTCCCCTTCAGCAACATCTACATAAGCATCAAAACCAAAGAAAAACCCGATGATCATGCCTGCCAGAATAACCAGTACGCCTAGATGAACAACATAAACTCCAAGGTGCGAAAACCTACCCTTTTCACTATTTATAAAAGTACCTTCCTCTGTATCCTTTCGCCTTATACCTTTGTACTTCTTCTTCAAGAGACCTTCGAGCTTCATTGCCTCTTCCTTCAACGGTCTTTCAACGAGAATCACCCGGTCTGAAGGCAGGTCCGCAAAGATCTCCGCTTCATCAGGGGCGGATATTTTACGGTAAAGTTTCCAGGAAGCAGGTAGTCGATTTGCCGAGCAGACGACCAGATTGATGGATAGGAGGAGCATGAGGCCGATAAACCATGTGGAATGGTAAATATTGAATAATTGCAGCTCCCGGAAAAGAGAGATCATCCCGGGACTGAAACGGCCGGCAATTACATCAGCCTCTTGCTGAGGTATTACGGTGCCTAAGATGGAGGCAATGACGATAATAATAAAAAGGGCTATTGTCAGTTTCACGGAGGACAAGAGAGAACGGAGGCTTATTTTTCGTCTTCGCATTATTTAACACCTTGCCCAAAATAGGGCCGGTACGGCAAAAATGATTTGAGGGTTCAATATAAAATAAATTTTATTATATCCTGTAAAGAAAAGCGATGATGTTTTTTAGGCTCAGACATTACTTATCCATAACATGCGGACTTCACGCCTGATGTGATGACGCAGAGGCGCCGGGATTCTGCGCTTCTGCTCTGTGCCTAATGCCATGCCTCATGCTATCTCTTTCGCAAAAATCAGTTTCAAAAACTTTTTTAATTCCTCCCAGGATTCTTTATCCGCCTTACGGTTGTACGCAATCGGCATCTTGAACTTCTTGCCCAATTCATCCGCATCAGGATTGGTAAAACTGTGCACCGCTCCCGGGTATGATATGAACTGGAAATCGGCGCCGGCATTTTTCATCTCCCGCATAAATGCCTCAATCTGCTCTTTCGTAGTGAACTTGTCATCAGCACCATTGAGGACCAGGATCTTTGCCTTGACAGAGCCGGGCTGGGCAGGTTTGACGGCCGCCAGACTCCCGTGGAAGCTGGCAACACCCTTGAGGTCTACACCCTGCCTTGCCATGTTGAGAACTATTCCGCCGCCGAAACAATAGCCAATCGCCACGATTCGGGATGGGTCGACTGTGGACTGACTTTTCAGCAGGTTCATTCCGGCAATAAATCGTTCTTTTGCAACGTCAAAATTTTTCATAATCCCTGATGAGAACGACTTCGCATCATCTGGGTGTGTTGCCGTCTTTCCTTCCCCGTACATGTCAACGACAAGGGCGGTATATCCCAGCTCTGCCAGCATCCGTGCCCGCTTGCGGCCATAATCAGTAAGTCCCCACCATTCATCAACCACCAACACCCCCGGTTGCTTGCCTTGGACGTTCTCATCATAGGCTATGTAACCCTTCATTTCCACATCTTTGACTTTGTACTTTACATCTATCCCTTTGATTTTAGCTTCAGCGCCAGCAAGACCCGCCAGCCCCAAGATCAAGACAAAAATAATAAGCATCCCCGATAAGCTTTTCATGGCATCCTCCTTCTGGTTTAATAATCTCTTTATCCTAAAACAGGACATTCAGCACATGGTCTAATTCCTTCAAGACGCCCAGGATATCCGCGGCCTCTCCCGGTTTCAAGACTTCAGGTTTGATTGTCGATAACATAGCCTGCACTGCCTCAACAGCTTTCCCCAGATTCAGATCGTTGTCCATATGCTCGACAAACGCTTTCCTGAGGTTAATTGCCATTTTAAAGCGGGTCTGCGGCTTACCGCGCGCCGTGGCCCTGATACCGCGCACAAGACATTTGAGCGCTTTAAGCCTGTCCGCGGCCTTCCGCATATTCCTTTCCGAGTAGTTGATCCTCCGGCGGTAGTGATTGCAGATAAGGAAAAATCTGATTTCGGCGGGGCTGTACCCTTTTCTGATCAACATGTCCGTGTAGTAAATATTACCCCTGCTTTTGGACATCTTCCGTCCGTTTACAAACAGATGTTCACAATGGAGCCAGAACCTGGCCATAGGATAGGGTCTGACCGACTCCAGGATGGCGCGTGTGTAGTCGTGATGGCGGATCAGGTTATCGATCCCCCCGCAGTAGATAGAAAGCGTCTCATGGAAATAACGGTTGACCATGCTTGCATCCTGGATGTTCCATGCCGGTCTTCCCGGTCCTACTTCCGTATCCCAGTAATCCCTTTCTCCTTCTCTGCGGCCGTGCCAGAGAATAAAATCACCGAGATTCCAGCGCATGCCCGGATAGGTATCCTTGCTAAAGCGCCTTTTTGCTTTCGGCCACCGCGACATGTCGAGGCCATAAATTTTTCCGAAGCCGGGAAACTTTAACGGATCAAAATATACATCACCTTTATGCCAGTATGCCGTCTTGCGGTCGATCAATTGCCGTATGATGCAGACCGCCTCATCCACCGCCCGGGAAGCACGGGGGAGATAGTCCGGCCTTTTCATCTTCAGAAGGGATGCCTCATCAAGAAAAGATTTGATGTTGACTTCCGTCAGGCGTTTCACCGTCTTATGCCTTTTTTCGGCTTCGATCACAGCCTTGTCCTCGATGTCGGTGAAATTCAGACCGCGCTTCACCTTGTAACCGGAGAATTCCAGATATTTAACCAGGACATCTTCAAACAAAAAAGTCCGGAAGTTGCCGATATGCGCCCTCTGGTATACGGAAGGCCCACAGGTGAATATGTTCACGCAATTGGGATTGACAGGTCTGAATGTCTGCAATCGTTTCCCCATTGAATTGTAAAGGTGAAGCATGTTTCTCTGTCTCCCTTCCCAGCACAGAATTTGTGCAAAAAATAGGATCTTTCTTCATTCAGCCGCAATCAGGGGACGAGGGTTCAAGTGTTTGAACCATTCCATTGAATCCCCGGCCTTCCAATTTATCACTATTGCAGCACCAGTTTCTTCCACTTGCCCCGGTTAAACCACCAGGCCATCATGATCCCCTGGCAGATCATCGATACAACCATAGCAGACCAGACACCCGGCGCGCCGAAACCCATGAAGAGCGCCAGGAACGACGCGAGGGGGAGACGGATAAGCCACATTGATATAATAATCACCCACATGGTCCCCCTCGTATCACCTGCCCCCTGGAGGCCGCCTCCCATCACCGTGCTTAAGGCCAGAAAGGGCTCAGAAAGCATATTAAATCTGATATACCGCGCCGTCTCGGCAAGAACGAGGGGCTCTCTGGTCAGGATGTATGCGAAGCCTTCCGCCCAGATAAAAATGACAAGAGCCATGATACTGGTGATCCCTATGCCGGCGCCGGCAAGCTTCCAACCCATCTGTTCGGCCCTTTGCGGATCTCCGGCACCCAGATTCTGGCCTACAATGACCGATGCTGCCATATTCAAGGCAAAGGCCGGAAGGAAAATGATCGCCTCAATCCTCAAACCGTTAGCAATGGAAGCAAGAGCGACAATGCTCGATTCTTTCAGCCTACCAAGAATGTTGAACAGGATAATACTAGCCATATTCCAGGCTATTTGCAGAAACGCGGCCGGCCAGCCGATGTTGAAAATGATTTTTATCGTCTCAAAAGACAGGGTCCCGGGATTCTCATAAACAGGCCGCCACCTGCGACTAAACCAGAGAAAAACCAGGTTCATGACGGTTCCCAATATCGTGGAAATGGCTGTCGCCAGCGCAATGCCAGGATAGCCCAGCTTTGGAAAAGGAAATATGCCGAAAACGAGAAGGAAGTCGAGCGCAATATTGGCCAGGCTGAAAACCAACATTGTTATGAGTGGTTTTTTCACCTCTGCGCTTGCACGGAAGACGGCATTTGAAATGATGAGGAGATAATTCGGTCCGAGGGCAAATGCGAAAATTCTAAGAAATTTTTCGGCGATATCCCTGATCTGCGGAGGAAAGCCGGCCAGGGCGATGATTCCTCGATAGAATAAGAGACAAACTGCCGTAAAAGCTGCGGCAATCAAAAGCCCGAGAATGAGCGACTGCTTTGCGGTATCAACGGCCTTGTCCGTTTCTCCCGCACCGATAGCCCTCGAAATTACGGCAAGCGTGCCTATACTGATGGCATTTGCGATTATAATGACAAGGAAATATATCTGGGTGATAAAGCCGACCGCTGCCTGGACATCAGGGCTAATAAGGCCTGCAACGTAAACATCGGTGAAACCGACGAAGAAGCCGAAGATCATCATAATAAGCATCGGCCAGGATATTTCCCATATAGAGGCCCAGATATTTCCCGTGGTCACATCGATAATCCGGTCTTTGAACATCGCTTTCTATCTCATGCAAAAAAGCATCTTTTCAGTGAATATAGATGCACAGAACAGAAAATTCAACGAAATCTATGCTAATGAATTAATCAGATATTTCTGGAGGGTTTTGTAGCTCTCGATATCAGTATCCACCAAAGAAGCTCCTACGTGTGTCCCGCTATTGGAATGAAGCACATATCGCGGCAAGCATTCAATCGTGACCGGTGTTTCATTGTTCGGCAACGTGAAGGTAATAGAAATATTGCATCTCATTCTGTCTTCTTCCATCTTACAGGCGTCAGGCATTAAAATTTGCACCCCACAGAGAGAAATGTCCAATATCAGTCCGGTTTGCAGTAATGCCTTGCTATCCGATTCCGTGGTGCCTATTAAAGCAGATAAAGAAACCTTTTTCCGCGGATAATGCCGTTTTTCCTCTTCCATTTTTTTATAATACTCGGGATAAAGCTCCTTTGCACAACTCGGGCAGATGCTGTGCGTAAAAATCAGATCGGAATGATCTGCCAGATACGACTCAACCTGCATCCAGTATCCGTCATCAGACCGTATGTTCTTGCAGCTGGCGCAAATCGGAAGCAGTCCGCTCAATGTTTTTACATTGTCCAGCGCTTCTTTCAGCTCTTTTATCAATCTTTCTTTCTCTGCCAGGGTGTGAAAACGCTCAATGGCATATTTTAAAGAACGGATGAGAAGAATTCCGTTTATGCGATTTTTGCTTAAATAGTCCTGAACGCCGACCTGCATGGCTTTTATAGCGATTTCCTCATCATCAAGACCTGTTAAAACAATGATCGGGGTATTTTTTTCCTGCTCCACCATTTTTTTTACAGTGTCCAGGCCGCTGCTGTCGGGAAGCGACAGATCCAGTAGAATTACATCCACCTTACTTTCAGCAAGATAACTCAAAGCATCTTCGCATGTTTTCCTGTGTACCATTTCATAGCGAACATCATCCGTTTCTTTTACTTTGTCTTCATAAATCATTTCTTTTATCAAGGCGGCATCGTGTATATTATCCTCGACAAGAAGTATTTTTAGTATAATTGACATGTCATTTTCTCTTTTTGTAGTGCAATAATTAATAACTGGCTTATTCAATAATACAAATTTTTTTTAAAGTATAATACTATACAGATAATCACAATAAGGGATATCCCTATTTACTGCATCGAAAACCCTGACAACGAATCTCTAAAATCCTGATCGAATGAGTGGGTAGATTATTGTTATACATAATTTATACCTACCATTATTCTTCCATTTAATCCCCATTGTACTTTTTCTATTCGGGCACTACTGTTTAGCCTAAAGAACAAACCAGTATACCGCGTATATTTTTACTTACCCACTCCCAGGTGGGACATCTATCAAAAGAAAAATATACAGAGGATTGTCTGTGGGAAGAAGACTGAATAAATCTCAAATGAATTTGCCTTCCGGTTACAGGACGGACAGATTACCGGGGATTTATGTAAAGGACCGGAGCCGCCGACGTCACAGGAGCCATCCGTCGAAGGTGTTGAGGCAGGTAAAGAAGTTTGAACTCCTAAAGAGAGCGGAAAGGACGGCCGTTTTGATCGTAGCACCAGAGACCGGCAGACTGCCAAAAGAGATGGGGCATCTGGCCAGATACATTTCCGGTAAGGCAGGCGGTCTTGGGGAGGTGGTATCAGCGTTATGCGAGGGGCTGAAGGCAAGAGGGGTCGACTGTCACCTGGCGACGCTGAATCTGAAGAAGAGGTTCCAGAGAGAGAGCAACATCGATGAACATACATGGCGGGAGATAAGGTATAAGGTTGACCCTGAAAAGGTGCATCTGGTAAGCTCCTCTATATTTTCCGATCTCTCCTGCGCGTATGCCGGCAACCCTTTGTTGAATGCCGCCGAATTTCAGAAGGAACTTATCAACAACATCATCAAGACGGTGCGTGCCAAGAATGAGGGGAGGCTGATTCTTCACAGCCATGACTGGATGGCGGGAGGCGCGGTAGTGGCCTACGCGAAATCCAGGGGTTGTCCGGTACTGCATACCGTGCACAACGTCCACACAGGCCATATTCCTGTGGACATGCTTTTCGGCGTTGATATTGACAGTCTGAACTGGAACATCTATTTTTCGGAGGAATACGGGAGGCGGTGCATCGATTCTCAGGCGACGGCGATAAAGAGCGCAACGCTGGTCAATTTTGTCGGGGAGAAGTTTTTACAAGAGATAATTGAGGATTATTTTCTGGACAGGTCATTCATACCGTTGAGTGTAAGGCAGGAGGTAAAGGCCAAGTATTATCACGGTGCGGCGATAAGCATCATGAATGCGATGTCTCCCCGGATGTATCCGGAGAACTGCGAACATCTTGTCAGAAGGTATGATCATGATAACGACGTCATAGCGGCGAAGCGGGAGAATTTAGTAGCATTTCAGAAGAGGACAGGTCTTGTTGTCAATCCGAGGGCGATTCTCCTCTACTGGCCTTCCAGGCTTGATCCCTCACAGAAGGGTGTTGAGCTGCTCGAGGATATTGCCCTCAGGTTTGTCATAGAGCATGGCGACGTACAGATTGCCGTTGTGGGAAATGGAGTCGAGGATGACCGCACCCATGAGGATATCATGGGGAGGATTTCGTGTGCGTCGGGTGGGAAGATAACATACCAGCGTTTCAGTGAGTCCATATCCATGCTGGGCTACGCCGCTGCCAGTGACGTATTTGGCGCTTCCCTTTATGAGCCGTGCGGGCAGATCGACCAGATAGGGAACATCTATGGAGCGACGACGACGAATCGGGACACGGGTGGCTACCATGACAAGATTACGGAGTTGAGATTGAAGGCTGACGGCGCTCCTTACGATGAGGGGAACGGGTTTCTTTTCCAGAATTATGACCCCGGCGGGTTGTGGTATGGATTATACAGGAGCGTACAGTTTCACAGGAGATCACCGGAGGTAAGAGAGCGTCAGATCAGGAGGATCATGCGAGAGGCAAGAAGGAAGTATGATTTGGATACGATGGTTGATGAGTATCTGAGAGTGTATGAAAGACTAAACGGTGACAATCCTCTGGCATAAAAAAATTATAATCCATTCATTCCAACATTTTGATTTAAGTTGTTTCTAATTCATGGCGAAATACATACCTTGGCGAAGCGACTGACGTTCTTATCTTCACCGAGAGCTATAAGCTTGTCCCCTTTTGAAATTACATAATTTGCTTGAGGATTGAATATCATTTGAGCGGTATCTTTCTTAACCGCTACTATGATTAATCCATAAAGTTGTCTGATTTCTGATTCCTCCAAAGATTTGCCGATAACCGGTGAGCCATCACATATATCAAGTTCCTCCATTCTCAATTCAAGACTCTGTCTCCTTGTTGTTATTTCAATAAAATCCAGCATAGCGGGTCTCGAAATCGCCATAGCCATTCTCATTCCTCCGAGGGTATATGGGGATATAACGCGGTCGGCGCCCGCTCTCAGTAACCTGCGTTCAGATTCTATTTCTTCCGAGCGCGAGAGGATATAGATATTCGGGTTGAGCTCTTTAGCTGTAAGGATAACGTAGAGATTTAAGGCGTCGGTAGAAAGTGCACAGACGATACCCTTTGCCCTTTTTATGCCGGCTGTAATCAGCGTCTTGTCCTGCGTAGCATCTCCCTTTAAATGAATGAACCCCTCTTCTTCGATTTTCTGAATTGTTTCCGGATCGTTGTCGATCACAGCAAAATCGATTTTTTCCACCGATAGTTCCTTGCAGATCAAGTATCCGATGCGGCCGCATCCGCAAATAATGTAGTGATTGTTCAATTTTTTAATCATTTTTTCTAATCTACCTCTCCCTAAGATTGATCTGAAACGGGCCTCTATCATAGTTTCCGTAAAGAGAACCACTGTATAGAGCATGGTTCCAACGCCAAAAATAACCAGAATAATTGTAAATATTCTACCTTCTAATGTGATAGGGTAGAAATCACCATACCCGACGGTAGAAAGGGTTATTACCGTTGCATAAAGCGAATCAATGAAACTCCAGCCCTCAATAACATGAAAACCGATAGTGCCGATTATAAAAAGCGAAAATAGTCCTATCAATGCTATTTTAAGGTTCTTGGTCGGTATCAAATTAACTTCCAAAAAGGTTTTAATATATTTTGAATGCCCTGAACTGCATCAATCGGGACGAGAAGAGATGATACAACCATTTCTAATACATTTATAAGACGTTAATTCAATCCGGAAAAAATTTCAAATCAAATTCTTGATATTCTATTCTGCTGAAAAAATTTGCTTTCGACTTATTATATACAGGTTAGAACGTACAATCAGTGAATTAAGCGCAATACTTTATGAATGAGTATAACGGAGACAAAATCAAATATCACTTGAATATAAAAAAATATTGTATATTATAGCTAATCTTTACGGAAACATAATTCACTGAAGAGCAGAAAAGAGGCATGGTGTTTTAAAGTGTCATTTAACTGAAGGAGGGTAAGGAATGAATTCGGTATATATTTTAATATTAGGTTTTATTGTAGCTGTCCTTGGTTATCGTGTCTATGCAAAGTATATTGATGCGAAGGTTATGAAGGCTGACTCTAAAAGAGCTACTCCGGCCACAATGTATATGGATGGAGTAG
>Ga0335070_10000774_pt1 | contig 36451 bp, 39 predicted proteins | sample Lox_Sample_13_FD_206722 | JGI IMG/M metagenome (GOLD analysis project Ga0335070, IMG submission 206722) | Soil microbial communities from Loxahatchee National Wildlife Refuge, Florida, United States - Lox_Sample_1.3 | ecosystem: Environmental > Terrestrial > Soil > Wetlands | place: USA... | reverse complement strand
CGACCACGTGCCGTCGAAGTTGGCGAAGCGGTCCGTCACCGCCGATGCGGGAGCTGCAAGGAACCCAGCAACGAGGAGCGCGGCGAGAGAGGGAGCGAGCCGTCGGCTCACGTCTTACCCTCCAGCGGGAGGGCTGGTGGCAGCCCATCCGCCGTCCCACGGCGGAGCCGCCCAAACACGCGACGGTGTGCATCATCCGTGCCATAGCTGAAGCCGACGCCGCAGGAGCAATCCCGCCCGCGGCAAGGCCCGGAGCGAACGCATGGGGCATCTTGCCCGCTGCCGTGGGGAGCAATGCCACGGAACAGGGCATGCGAAGTCGAGCGCCGAACGAAGTTCGCCCCGCAGCCACCGTCTCGGAATACCAACGTTCGGCGCGTGATATCCCTGGGTCCAGGTATTCCACGATTCTTCCCGCTAGGACTACGGTGGTCTCCACCGAACAGAACCGAGCGCCGGGACCGCCTCCGCAGGAACCTCCGAGTCGCACCGAGGGGGCCTACGCGATGCACGACGACGATCTCGATACCGTTGTCGTCTACACGGAATCGGATCTCTTGCGCGGCTTGGCATCAGTCGTATTGGAGGACGCGGGATTCTGCGTCCGACAAATCTTCTCGACGAACCAGGCTCTCAAGAGTGGGCCTGATGGTGTTGTCGCCCTCTGCATCGACGAAGCCCTGCTCCTTGCCGACCAACGATGCTGGATGCATTTCTTCGAGGATCACGTCGAGATGGGCCTCGTGATCCTCGATCTGGGTGGCACCGGCAATCTACTGGAGCACCCGGCCCTGGGGGCACGCGCGACGTTCGCGGAGAATCAGCGCGGCGAACAGTTGGTCGCGGCGGTTCGGGCGGCGGCCGCCGCGGAGCCGCGATTCCTGACCGACCGCCACCTCCCAAGCGTGACGACCCGCGTCTGACGGGTTGGCGCTCGACATCCCCGGAACCCGGAGCCCCATCGGACGCGCCGCTAAGGCGCCCGGGAGGGGAGACAACCCTGCGAGAGCTGATGGATGAGCAACTAGGATCCAGGAGCAGGGCGGGTGGACGACGGCCAAGCTGCTTCTCGACACCTACGGTCACTTCATGCCGAGCGAGAGCCGGGGCTTCGCCGACGCGATCGGGGCCACGACGGCGGCCCCAAAAGCACCCCACGCGCACCCTCAGCGAATCGTGGTACCCGACCGCATCGGCGAATCCGCAGCCAGGGCGGGCGCTTCGCGCTCCGCCAGCGGGCCGAGGTCGCCGATCATGCACTTCACCGAGCCGCCGCCCTTCTTCAGGAACTCGGAGACGTCGACGGTGACTGGGGAGACGCCGCGCTCGCGGATCGCGCCGAGCAGGCGGTCGGAGACGCCGGCGGGCATGAAGAGGAGGGATTCGACGGCGGGGCCGCGCTGACCCGGGGCTGTGTAGGAAAACGAGTTGGCGGCATAGCGCGCGGCGTCCTCGTCCGAGAGCTCGAGCAGCAGCTCGCCGAACGCCTCGTACAGCGCCTCCCAGTCGGCCGGCGCCACGGCGCGCCGCCAGGCCAGCAGGAAGCGCCGCTGCGGGCCGAATGCACACAGCGCCGTGTCGCCGTGGTAGTGCGTCTCGAGCACCAGCTCGACGCGCTGCACGGGGCGCGGCTTCACGATCTCGGCGAGGAAGGGCTCGGCGGCGCGGTCGGTGCGGAAGCCGTAGACGCGCTTCCAGGGCGGGATGCCGAGCTGGGCCACGAAGCGCTGCTGCTCGAGCCTGCCGTGGGTGAGCAGGTAGCGGTCGTTGGCCGGGAAGAAGTCGGCCTCGCCCTCGAAGCGCCACTTCTCGGGCACCGAAGCCGTCCGGAAGCCGTTGACCGCGAGGATCCGCTGGTAGTGACCGCGCTCTCCGGCGCGCGTCGCGATCAGGTTGGCCAGGTAGAAGGTCTTCTCGGCGAGCGGCTTCTCGGCGTCGAGCTCGGTCAGGAAGCCGGCGTTGGCGGGATAGACGAGACCCGGCGCGCCCGGATCGGGCGGCACCACGATCACGCGCACGCCGTGGTCGCGGAGCGCGTCGCGCAGCCGCCGCCACTGCGCGATGGCGCGCTCGCGGTCGACCAGCCGGCGGGTGCCGAGGCGCGTCCGCGTGTGCGGGTTGGCGCCGCCCTGCACGCGGAACTGCGACGGATCGCCCATCAGCACGGTGCGCCGCCAGCTGACGCGCGGGAGCGCCGGGTTGGCGCCGCTCATGGCCGCGGCATCCCGGGCGGCAGCGCGCTCGCGTCGAAGCCGCCGGCGTGCTCCAGGTGGGACTGGACGACGCTGCAGTAGACGCTCGAGAGGATCCCGGCCGGGCGGTCGTTGCCGCTGCGCCCACGCCCGCCGAACGGCAGCCGGCCGCTCGCGCCGATCGTGCCGCGGTTCCAGTTGAGGACGCCGGTGCGGATGCGGCCCACGCAGTGCTCGTATTTCGAGCGATCACGCGTCATCACCGACGCGGCGAGCCCGTAGTCGCTGTCGTTCACCGCCTCGACCGCGTGATCGAGGCCGGCGACCGGATGCAGGCAGGCCTCGGGGCCGAAGATCTCGTCGCGGTGGCAGGCGTGGCGCTGTCCGGTGTCGGCGAAGCGCACCAGGCCGGGCGCGATCCAGGGCGGCGCCAGGCCCGGCTCCGACACCGCGATGCGCTCGCCGCCCGCCTCGGCTGCGAGCCCCCGGTAGCGCATCACCCGCTCGAAGGCGCGGCGCGAGACCAGCGGCCCCATGAAGACGCGCGGGTCGAGCGGCGCGCCGATGCGCACGCCGCCGAGCGTCTTGGCGAGGCGCTCGGCGAAGGCGTCGAAGAGCGGCGCCTCGACGAAGATCCGCGACAGGCTCGAGCAGCGCTGCCCGGTGGTCGCGCAGATCGAGAGCGCGGCCTCCGCCACCGCGAGCTCGAGGTCGGCGTCGGCCAGGACCACCATGGCGTTCTTGCCGCCCATCTCGAGCGCGAGCAGCTTGCCCGGCTGGTCGAGAACCGCCTCCGCAAGCGCGCGGCCCGCCGCCCAGGAGCCGGTGAAGAGCACGCCGTCGACGCCGTCGTGGAGCGCCAGGCGCCGGCCGACGTCGGCTCCCCCCTGCACCAGCTCGAGCACTCCGGCCGGCAGAGCCGCGGCGCGCCACAGCTCGGCCATCCACGCGCCCACCGCCGGCGCGAGCTCGCTGGGCTTCAGCACGACGCAATTTCCGGTCGCGAGCGCCGGGACGACGTGGCCGTTGGGAAGGTGCGCCGGGAAGTTGAAAGGGCCGAGCACGGCGAGCACGCCGCGCGGGTGGAAGGTGGCGCGCGCGCCGGGACCGGCCTCGAAGTCGGCGGCGAAGCGCATGCCGTCCGCGAGCGTCACCTCGACCTTGGCCGGGAGCAGCACCGCCTCGGCGCGCGCGTCCCAGAGCGCCTTGCCGACCTCGCGCGCGACGAGCCGCGCGAGCTCGTCGGCGCGGTCGCTCGCCAGCGCCGCGAAGCGGCGCAGCACGGCGGCGCGCGCCTCGAGACCGGCGTCTCGCCAGGCCGGGAAGGCGGCGCGCGACCGCGCCACGGCGTCGTCGACCGCGCGGGCGTCGGCGAGCGGGAAGCGCCCGACCTCGTCGCGGGGATCGGCGGGCGAGACGCTGCGCAGGAGATCGCTCACGGCGCACCTCAGGGCAACGGCGTCACGGCGACCCGGTCGCCGGCGTCGACGCCCAGGGCCTCGCGACACACCTTGGAGACGCACGGCCAGCCCTCGTCGTCGAGCGGCACGACCGTGGCACGAAAGCCGAGCGCGCCCTCCGTCGAGAGCAGCGCGAGCGGCTCGCGCATCGGACGCCCCTCGTCGTCGGCGAGGCAGGGGAGGACCAGCTCGCAGCGCTCGCGCACCGACGTGATCGCGTCGCGCGCGGCCCCGTAGTAGGGGCCGCCGTCGAAGGGGTCGACCTGCTTCAGGTAGCGGAAGCCGAGCTTCTCGAGGATCCGCACCGCGGCGACCGCCGTCTCGTTCGGCTCCCCGATCATCGCCTGCACCGAGGGCGGGAACAGCGTCGCGTAGACCGGGTCGCGCGGGAACAGGTCGGCGATGAACGACTTGGTGCGCGTCGAGAGCCGGTCGGCCTCGCGGAACGAGAGACCGGTGAACTTCGCGCCGAAGGCGTCCCACAGCCGGTTCTTGCCGGGCGCCTCGAACGGCGAGAGCATCTCGGCGATCACCTCGCGCTCGAAGCGTTCGGGGTGCGCGGCGATGAAGGCGAAGCGCGCGATCGAGAGCGCCTTGCCGCACTTCTCCGGGTGCCGGCGGTAGCGCGGGTCGAGGATCAGCCCGCCGATCTCGGTCGGTCCGTCCGGCGTCGAGCGCAGCCGCAGCTTGGCGTGTACGAAGCGGCGCCCGAGCTCGGCGCTGTCGCGCTCCTCGCTCGACAGCTCGAGCCAGTAGTGGGGGCTCGCCGGCGTGCCGTGCTTGGCGATGATCGTCGAGGTGCCGACGCAGCGGCGCTGCTCCAGGTCCTCCATCACGAAGACGTAGACGCCGGCGCGCCAGTGCGCGGTGCGGCCCGCGAAGGAGTCGAGCGAGGCCTCGATGCGCTCGGCCAGGAACTCGCGGTCGCTCGGCAGGTTCATCGAGTCGAGCTGCTCGGCGAGCGCGACGAGCTCGTCGAGGTCGCGCTGCGCCACCGGCCGCACGATCAGCACGGCAGCCCCCGCTCCTCGGCGACGCGGCGCAGCGCCTTCTCGAGGATGGCGAAGCCGGCCTCGAGCTCCTCGTCGCTGACGTTGACGGGCAGCAGCAGGCGGATCCGGGTCGGGTTGGCGCCCGCGGTGAAGGCCAGCAGCCCCTCCTCGAAGGCGGCCGCCAGCACCGCGTTCACGGTGTCGGCGCGGCCGTCGAGCGGGACGAACGCGTGCATCGCGCCGATGCCGGAGCAGGCGCCGACGCCGCGCGGGCAGCGCCCCGCGAGCGCCTCGAAGCGGCGCGCGACGCGCTTCCCGAGCGCGTCGATGAGCCCGCCCCGGCCCAGGTAGCCCTCCTCTTCGAGGCGCTCGATGATGCGGGCGCCGACCGCCATGCCGACCGCGGCGCCCGCGTAGGTGCCGGCCACCAGGCCCGGCCGCGGGTTGTAGGCGCGCGAGAACAGCACCGCGCTGCCCTGCAGGATCTTGCCCGCGGTCGCGACGTCGACCCACTCCTCGAGCCCGAGCGTGCGGAACGCGAAGAGCTCGCCGGTGCGCGCGAAGGTCTGCACCTCGTCGACCCACACCGCGAGGCCCGCGGCGCGGCAGCGCTGCATCAGCGCGGCGAAGAACTCGCGCGGCGCCGTGCGGATGCCGCCCTCGCCCTGCACCAGCTCGAAGAGCACGCCGGCGACGCGGCCGGGGAAGCGGTGCAGATGGGCGTCCAGCGCGGCGAGGCTGCGCCCGGCCGGGTCGGCGGCGCCGGGGTCGAAGAACGGGATCGTGAGCGCAGCGCCGCGCAGCGGCAGGCCCTCGCGATAGGCCGCCTTGTCGGTCAGCTCGGCGAGCGCGGTCGTGCGACCCGCGAAGCCGCCCTCGAAACACACGATGCGGTCGGCCGGATGGTGCTTCTGGAAGATCATCTTGAGCGCGTTCTCGTTGGCCATCGCGCCGGAGAGCGAGAGCCAGACGTGGCGCAGGCGCGGGCCGGCGTGGCGCAGCAGCGCGCGCGAGAGGCGCAGGTACTCGGGGCCGGGCACGAGGTGGCCCTGGAACACCACGTCGCTCGCGGCCGCGGTGACGGCGGTCGCGAGCAGGTCGCGGTCGCCGTGGCCGAAGCCGTAGACGCCGATCCCGCCGATGAAGTCGAGCTTCCAGGTGCCGTCGGCGAGTCGCACGCGCGCGCCGCGGCCGAGCCCCGAGGCCAGGGCGGGCAGCAGCAGCGCGCGGCCGCGCACGCGTCCGACCTCGCGCAGGGCGCGCGCATACTCGGCCGGCGCGAGCGCCCGCTGGCCGGCCTCGCGCGCGACCGCGTCGACGAGGGCTTCCGCCGCCTGGCGCACCGCGGGCGCGTCGGCGAGCGGACCTAGCGGCGTGGCTCTGCGTCTCCGGGCCATGGCAGGGGACGTATCGGCCGGTCCTGCCGGCCGCTTTCGGCGTGCGCCGGCGGCTTCCGGGCGCCCGCCGCCGGGGGATCCGACCCGGGGCTGCCGAGGCCTTCGGCTATCCTGCCTCGTGCCTTCCGCCTGCTTGCCCTTGATCCCGCGTGCTCCCGGGACGATGAGAGAGTCCATGCGCCCGAGCCCCCGAGTGCGAATCCGCCGCATCGGCCGCGACGACCCCCACGCCGAGCGGCGCGAGGCGCTCGCCGCGGTGACGCCCTATCTCGCGCTGGTCCGGGCGCCGATCTACCCGGCCGCACCGAGCGCGCCGAGCCCCGAGATCGTGGTCGCGACCTACAACGTCCACCGCTGGACGTCGGTCACGACCCGCCGCGGCCCCGACCCCGAGCGCGCCCACTTCGTGATCTCCGAGCTCGGCGCCGACGTGATCGCCCTGCAGGAGGCGGTGCGGCCCTTCGCGGGCGAGGACCCCCTCGTGCGCCTCGCCGACCGCCTGCGCCTGCACATCGCCTACGTGACGACGCGCATCCACCGCCACGGCGAGCTCGGCAACGCGATCCTCTCGCGCTGGCCGATCGTCGGCGCCTCGCTGCTCGACCTGTCGTTCTCGCGGATGGAGCGACGCACGGCGGTGGCGGTCCAGCTCGCGAGCGACGCGGGGCCGCTCTCGCTGGTCGCGACGCATCTCGCGCTCGTGGACCGCACCCGACACCGCCAGGTGCGGCACCTGCTCGATCACCCCCAGCTGCAGGGGCCCGTGATCCTGCTCGGCGACATGAACGCGTGGCGCGCGGGCGACCGCGCCACGCGCGCGCTCGAGGCGGAGCTGCCGAGCCCCGCGGAGATCGACTGGCCGGCGACCTTTCCGGCGGCGCGACCGGTGCTGGCGCTCGACCGCATCTACGCGCGCGGCGCCAAGCTGATCGAGGTGCGCGCGCACCAGACGCCCGCCGCGCGGCGCGCCTCCGACCACCTGCCGGTGGTCGCGCGCATCAAGCTGCTCTGAGCTAGGAGCGCTTGCGCTCCGCCTCGCCGAGCAGCACCACCTCGCCGCGCGGCTTGGCGGTGAGGTCGCCGTCGGGCTCGATCGAGACGCCGACGCGCACCACGCGCCCGAGGTCGTGCGGGACCGGGGCCACCAGCGTGGCTTCGCCCTGCGCGTTGGCCTCGAAGGGGCCGAGGCCGACCACCTCGCCGGTGTCGCTGTAGAGCCAGAGCGCGTAGATCCGCGCGGGATCGCCTGCGAGGCCCGTCAGGTGCAGATAGCAGTACCAGGTCTTCCAGTCCCAGACGACGCGCCCGCGCGCCGCGCTGCCCGAGGTCCCTGCCAGCGCGAGGGCTTCGGCCTTCTCGGATCCGAGCACCGAGATCGCCTTGCGCGCCAGCACGAGGTCGCTCTCGAGCGAGCGCCGTGCGCTCTCCTGCTCGAGGATCTCGCGGTCGAGCTCGCTGCGCTCGGTCCTGGCCTGGTCGAGCTCGCCCCGAACCTCCGCGAGGTCTTGCGTCACGGCCTCGAGCTGCGTCCTGATCTCGGCGACCTGCGCAACGCCCCGGCGCGCGGCTCCCTCTTGCGCGATGGCTGCGCCGAGGAAGCCTGCGGCGAGCGCCGCGATCCCGGCTGCGAGCGCGGGGTGGGCGAGCCAGGTGCGGCGCCCCGGAGGCGACGTGGTCGCAGCGATGCGCCGCAGCAGCCGCTGCTTCACGGCCGGGGAGGGAACGACGGGGGGCAGGGCGCGGCCCAGCCGGGCGAGTTCGGCCTCGGCGGCCGCGAGGTGCCCGAGCGCCGCCGGGTCGGCCGCGGCGAGCCAGCTCTCGACCTCGTCGCGCTCGTCGCCTTCCAGCGCTCCCGCGGCGTAGAGGAAGATCAGCTCGTCGCGCTCGTCGCTCACGGGCCGTCCGTCCCTTCGCGCAGCCCGCGCAGCGTCTTGCGCAGCGCCAGCAGCCCCTGCCGGATTCGCGTCTTCACGGTGCCCAGGGGATCTCCGAGCCGATCGGCGATCTCTCGGTGCGAGAGTCCCTCGAAGAAGTTCAGCTCGACGGCGTGGCGGTGCGACTCCGGCAGCTCGCCGAGGGCCCGATCGATCGCGCTGCGCCGCTCCACCGCGAGCGCGTCGCGGAACGGGTCGGCCCCCGGCCCGGCCAGCGACGGCGATTCGCCGATCGGGTCGGCGCCGTGCGACGTCAGCCACACGCCCTCGCGGCGCCGGCGGAAGCGCAGCCGATCGAGCGCCCGGCTGCGCGAGAGCGTCATCAGGTACGGGAGCGGAGCCGCGCGGCTCGCATCGTACCGGTCGCGCCGCTGCCAGACCTCCCAGAACACCTCTTCGAGAACGTCCTCCGCCTCGCTGCGGTCGCGCAGGATGCGGTCGCAGATCGCCAGCACCGCTCCCGCGTGTTGCTCGTAGAGGCGCTCGAACGCGGCCACCTCGCCGCGGGCGATGGCCGCCATCAGCTGGCCGTCGTCGCGCTCGTCGGGCCGCTTCGGGGGGGCCGTCACCTGGGATCCGCGCTCCGTCCCGGCCGGGGCGGCGGCGCCCCGTGACCCAGCGGGCTTCGCCGCCGATGACCCGGCGGACTTCGCGGGGAGTCTACCCCAAGCCGTTCGGTGGTCGTGGCAGGCCGGATCGGGGGCGCGGAGTCGCTGGCAGGCGGCGGCGGGCATCGGATCCCTCGGGGGTCGCACGCCGATCCGGGCGGCGGTCTCCCCATCCCGCTCTCGTCTACGTCTGCACGCGCTCGATGGATACCGCCCCGTCGATGGACCAGACTCGAGGGCCGCATGCCGGGCACGGCGCCGCCCTTGGTGACCCGCGAAGCGCTCGAAGCGCGGCTCGCTCGCCTGCGCGCGGAGGTGCGCGACCCGCGCGCCGGGATCTTCGGTCCCGACTCCCAGGTGTGGCGGGTCAACAAGGAGGCGATCGTGTTCGTCGGCGCGGGGCGCGCCGCGCTGCTGCAGCTCGCCCATCCCTCGGTGGCGTGGGCGATCGAGCAGCACTCCGGAACGCGGAACGACCCCGTCGGTCGCTTCCAGCGCACCTTCCTGCACGTGTTCCGCATGGTGTACGGCGACCTCGACACCGCACTGCGTTCGGCCCGCGCCGTCCACGCGCTGCACGAGCGCATCAGGGGCAGCTACGGTGCGGGCCGCAGCTATCACGCGAACGAGCCCGAGGCGCTGTTGTGGGTGCACGCGACGCTCTGGGACACCTCGCTGCGCTGCTTCGAGGCGCTGGTGCGCCCGCTCTCGGATGCCGAGAAGGCCCGCTACTACCTGGAGACGCGGCGCTTCGCGGCGCTGTTCGGGATCCCCGACGCAGTGCTGCCGCCCGACTGGCCGCGCTTCGACGCATATGTGCGTCAGACCCTCGAGGGCGACGTCCTGGTGGTGACCGCGCCGGCAGCCGAGATGGGGCGCTTCCTGTTCCGCCCGCCCGTTCCGGGGAGCGCGCCCATGATGCGGCGCTACGCGGAGATCACCGCCTGGTGGCTGCCGGAGCGCCTGGCCTCCGGCTTCGGCCTGGAGCGCGGTGGCGAAGCGGGACGGCTGCGCGCCGAGGCCTCGCTGCGCCAGCTGCGGTGGCTGCTGCCCCGGCTGCCGCGCCGCCTCCGCTACCTGCCTGCCTACGTCGAGGCCCGGCGCCGCCTGGCGGGCCACAGCGACCGCGACCCGCTCGGCGCGCTGCTCGGCCGGCTGCTGGTCGGCCGGCAGAGCCGGGGCGCTTCTTGAGGGCTACTTCGCGCGCACCACGTCGCCGCGGACGTGCCAGCCCTCCTGCCCGTAGAGGAAGGGCAGGTACCACCACTCGTGCTCGACCACCGCGTCGGTCATCAGGTTGCCGTTGCCGCGCGCGAGCGCCGCGTCGATGGCCTCCTGCAGGGTCGGGGACATGGTGCGCGTCGGGACCCACAGATAGGTCTTTGCCAGCGACTCGCCCTCGACGCCGTCCACGCGCGGCGCGCCTTCGACCTGGAAGCCGATCACGGGCGCGTTCTGGGTCGAGATCGCGGTGAGCCGCTCGCCGGGAGGCTGGTCGACGGACGGGATGTCCACCGAGTCGCCGCGCACGCTGAGCGTCTCGACGCTGACCAGCACGAACCACCACTGCCGCAGGCGGACGTGGACGCGCGCCAGCACGTCGCCGCCGCTGCGCGCGAGGGCGTGCTCGACGGCGCGCGCGAGGCTCGGGCCATCCCCGGTCGGGATCAGGAACACCGACGTCGCGCGCGTGTCGCTGCCCTCGACGCCGCGCTTCACCGGGAAGTGCGACACGTCGACGCCGCGCAGGTCCAAGTCGACGGGACGCGTCGCGACGATCGGGAGGTAGCCCTGCTCGGTGGTGCAGCCGGCGACCGCGCAGAGCGCAGCCAGCAGGGCGGCGGCCGGGAGCGAGACGCGGCGCATCGAGGGTCCTCCGACGCCGCGGATTCTAGCGGTCCCGCCGCCGACTCACGGCTCGAGCGCCCAGCTCACGGCGACCGACACGGCCAGCTCGACCTGCCCTGGCGCCACCGGCACGGCGGCGGCGGCCTGGCGCGCGTACGGCAGGTAGGGCTCCGGGCGCAGCCCGCCCTCCTCCTCGATGCGCAGCACGCGGCCGAGCTTGACCCCGGCGGCGGCCGCGTAGACCTCCGCCTTGCGCCGCGCGTCCGCCACCGCCTTGCGCCGCGCCTCGTCGAGGAGCGGCGCCGGCTCGCCGACCGAGAAGGCGATGCCGCCGAGCTGGTTCGCGCCCGCCGCGACGAGCTGGTCGAGCACGCCGCCCACCTTCTCGACCCCGCGCACCGAGACGCCGACCGTGTTCTCGGCGCGGTACCCGACGATCTCGGGCACCTCCGTGCGCTTGGGGCGCTCGGCGTAGACCGGGCTCAGCGAGAAGCCCTGCGTCTGCACGTCCTTCCTGGGGATTCCCGCCTTGTCGAGCGCGTCGAGGACCCGCTGCATGGCGGCGCTGTTCGCCTTCACGGCCTCCGCCGCGCCGCGTCCCTCGGTCACCACGCCCGCGGAGATCCGCCCCGTGTCGGGCGCCGCCTGGACCGAGCCGCTCCCGGTGAGGCTCAGCGAGGGAGGGGGCGGCGGGCCTTCGGCGCCTGCCGCGGCCGCGGCGAGCGCGACGCTGGCGGCGAGCGCGAACAGGGTGCGATGGACGTGCAGTCTCACGGCGGCGTTCCTCCAGCGAGTCGGATCCCTCCCGATGGAACCCCAGCTTCGCCCGCTGGTCACGTCGGGATTGCTCGCCGGTCTCGCGGGGGGTCGGCTTGCAGTCCCGGTTTCCGCACGGGAGAATCGAGGCGCCATGCAGGGGGCTCCGCAGCTGCTCGCCGCTCTGGCCCTCGCGGCGCTGCTCGGCGGCTGCGCCTCGCTCGAAGCCGAGCGCTTGTACGCGAGCGGGACGCAGGCGCTCGATCGCCACGACCCGGACCGCGCTGTGGCCGATCTCGAGCGCGCCGCCACGCTCGCACCCGAAGTCTCGGCGATCCAGAATCACCTCGGTCTCGCATACCAGGACGCAGGCCGGCCGGCGGACGCGCTGCACGCCTTCGAGCGCGCCGTCGAGCTCGATTGCGGCAACGAGGCCGCGGTCCGCAACCTGCGCTCGATGCGCGCGCGCGTCTCGCAGTGAGCGGCGACGACGACCGCGGGGAGCGCCCGCGGCGCTCGTGGAGCGAGATCGACAAGCTGCGCGACAAGGCCCGCACGCGCGGCGACGAGCGCCGGCCGCGCGGGGCGGCGGCCGAGGCGCGCTCCCGCGCGGCGACGCAGCAGTACCTCGAGAAGCTCGGCCGCGAGCTGTTCGCGAAGCCCGGCAAGGGAGGCGCCGCCGCCGACCGCCTGGCCGGCGCGGTGCGCGCCGCGCTCGGTACGCCGGAGCTGCACGGCGCGTGTCGCGCCTACCTCGCGGAGCTCGGGCCGCCCGCCGACCCCGCGCTGCTCTCCGCGTTCCTCGACACGGGCGACCGCGAGCTCGTGCTCGCGGCGCTGCGCGCCATCGGCGAGGGCCGGCGCTCGGGCGGCGTCGCGCTCAGCGCCGGCCTGCGCGCGCAGCTCCGCACCCTCGCCGAGGGCCTCGACGACGAGCTGGCCGAAGCGGCCGAGGCCGCGCTCGGTCCGGGCTGAAGCCTCCCACAGCCCGCGCGTCCTGGTCTAGACTCGCCCGCATGTCGCACGACGTGGAGCGCGAGGCGCTGTCCCGCTACCTCGAGGATCGGCACCTCAAGCGGACCCGGCAGCGCGACGCCATCCTCGACGTCTTCGTCGAGACGACCGGGCACATCTCGAGCGACGAGCTGTTCCAGCGCGTGCGCGAGCGGCATCCGCACATCGGCTACACGACCGTCTACCGGACCATGAAGATCTTCTGCGAGGCCGGCCTCGCGGTGGAGCGCAACTTCGAGGACGGCATCACGCGCTACGAGATCCCGCACGAGCATCACGATCACCTGGTGTGCCTGCGCTGCGGGCGCATCGTGGAGTTCGAGTGCTCGATGATCGAGTCGGCCCAGGACCGCATCGCCACCGAGTACGGCTTCCGCCTGCTCCGCCACCGCCACGAGCTCTACGGGCACTGCCCGGAGTGCCGGGAAGTGTGAGAGGCCGGGCGGTGTCGAGCGCGGAGCTGCGCGAGGCGCGCGACGCGTCGGGCGCGCGGGTGCTCGCGCTCTCGGGCCGTCTCGACGCCCAGTCGACGGGCTCGCTGTGGCGCCGCGCGATGGCGCTCGCCGCCGCGAGCGGGGGTGGCTCGCTCGTCGTCGACGCGAGCGGACTCGAGTACTGCGACGGATCCGGTGCCGCGCTGCTCGTCGCGTTGCGCGAGCGGCTGGAGCGGGCCGGTGGTCGCTTCGCGCTGCGCGGATTGCAGCCGGATCTCGAGGCGCTGGTGCGCTCGCTCGAGCCGACGCGACCCGGGCCGGTCGCGGCGGCGCCCGCGCGGCGGGCCTCGCCGGCGCTGGTGGTCGGGCGCGCCAGCGTCGCGGTGTGGGACGACCTGCGCGCGCAGATCGCGTTCGTCGGCGAGCTGATGATCTTCCTGTCCGGCGTCGTGCGGCGCCCGCGCCAGCTGCGCCTGCGCGACGCCGTCGCGGTGGCCGATCGCGCCGGCATCGGCGCCACGCCGATCGTCGCGCTGGTCGGCTTCCTGCTCGGGCTGATCCTCGCCTTCCAGGGCGCCATCCCGATGGGGCGCTTCGGCGCGCAGATCTTCGTCGCCGACCTGCTCGGCATCTCGATGCTGCGCGAGCTCGGGCCGCTGATGGCCGCCATCCTGCTGACCGCGCGTTCGGGCTCGGCCTTCGCTGCCGAGATCGGGACGATGAAGGTGAACGAGGAGATCGACGCGCTCACCACCATGGGCCTCGAGCCGGTGCGCTTCCTGGTGGTGCCGCGCGTCGTGGCGGCGCTCGCGGTCGTGCCTGCGCTCACGATGTTGACGAGCCTGTCGGCGCTGCTGGGCGGTCTCGTCGTGTTCGTGTCGCTCGGCTTCCCGTCGGTCACGTACTGGAGCCGCATCGCCACGTCCGTGAAGGTCACGGACGTGGCCAGCGGGCTCGTGAAGGGGATGGTGTTCGGCGTCATCGTCGCGGGCATCGGCTGCCTGCGCGGCCTGCAGACCGGCACCGGCGCGCAGGCGGTCGGCGCGTCGACCACGAGCGCCGTGGTGAGCGGCATCATCCTGATCGCGATCACCGACGGCATCTTCGCCGTCGTGTTCTACGTTCTCGGGATCTGACGTGGGCGACGCGCGCGGCGGCGACGCGATCATCCGGGTCGAGGACCTCAGCGCCGGGTACGGCGAGCGGTTGCTCTTCGAGCGCGTCTCCTTCGCGGTGAAGCGCGGCGAGGTGTTCGTGATCCTCGGCGGCTCGGGCTCCGGCAAGAGCACCCTGCTCAAGCACATGATCGGCCTCTACCGCCCCGCCGCGGGACACGTCTGGATCGACGGGGCGGACATCGCCAGCGCCGAGGGCGCCGAGCGCCTCGCCATCCTCCGCAAGATCGGCGTCATGTACCAGGCGGGGGCGCTGTTCGGCTCGATGACCTTGCTCGAGAACGTGCGCCTGCCGATGGAGGAGTTCACCGAGCTTCCCGACGAGGCGATGGACGCGATCGCGGCCAGCAAGCTCAAGCTCGTGCAGCTCGAGGGCTTCGAGCGCTTCTACCCGGCGGAGATCAGCGGTGGCATGGCCAAGCGCGCGGCGATCGCGCGCGCCATGGCGCTCGATCCGGCGATCCTGTTCCTCGACGAGCCCTCCGCCGGACTCGACCCGATCACCTCGGCCGAGCTGGATCAGACGATCCTGCGCCTGGCGCGGACGCTCGCGGTCACGTTCGTCGTGGTGACGCACGAGCTGCCGAGCATCTTCACCATCGCCGACCGCGTGATCATGCTCGACCAGCGCGCGCGGGGCATCATCGCGAGCGGCTCGCCGGCGCAGCTGCGCGACCATCCGACCAGCGACTTCGTGCGCCGCTTCTTCCGCCGCGAGGCGGATGCGGCGCCGGCGGCGCCGGCATGAGCGCCGAGAGCCGCTACTTCCGCGTCGGCGCGTTCGTGCTCGGCGGCATCGGGCTGGGGATCGCGGCGCTGCTCGTGATCGGCGGGGGCAGTCTCTTCCAGCGGCCGGTCGTGCTCGAGAGCTACTTCGCCGAGTCGGTGCAGGGGCTCGACATCGGATCGCCGGTGAAGCTGCGCGGCGTGGCCATCGGGACGGTCAAGGAGATCGGGTTCGTCGGCGACCACTACGAGATCGCGGACGCTGCGGCGGTCAAGTACCGCAACCTGGTGCTGGTGCGGATGGAGATCCTCCGCGGCGAGCACGAGAGCCGGGCGGAGCAGGAGCACCGGCTGGACGACCTGATCGCGCAGGGCCTGCGGCTGCAGATCGCACCCTCCGGCATCACCGGGACTTCCTTCGTCCAGGCCAACTTCCTCGATCCGGCGAAGTATCCGCCGATGCAGATCGACTGGAAGCCGGAGGAGCTCTACGTGCCCTCGGCGCCGAGCACCATCTCCCAGCTCTCGACGGCTGCCGAGCGCCTGATGTCGCGCCTCGACAAGCTCGATCTCGAAGGGCTGCTCACCCACTTCGATACGCTGCTCGTCACGGCGAATCAGGCGATCGCCGAGGCCGACGTCGCAGGGATACACAAATCGGTCAGCGCCGTCCTCGACGAGGGTCGCCAGACGATGGCCGAAGCCCGCCGCAGCGTCGCGGCCCTCGACGCGAAGGGCGTGGGGTCCGACGCGCGCCAGGCGCTCGGGCAGATGACGTCGGCGCTGGCGCGCCTCCAGACGCTGCTCGATTCGGGGAGCGATGATCTCACGGCCGCGCTGGAGAATCTGCGGGTGGCCTCCGAGAACCTGCGCGCGGTGAGCGAGACGGCGCGCTCCTACCCGTCGCTGCTGCTGTTCGGCGGCCCCCCGAAGCCGGTCGCGGGGTCGAAGCCGTGACGCGGTCCCCCGCGACGCGCGGCATCGCCGTGCTCGCCCTCGCTGCAGCCGGGCTCGCCGCGGGGTGTCTCGGCGACCTGCTCCAGCGCCCCGCGCCCGAGCGCCACTTCTTCCGGCTCCAGCCACCTGCGCCGCCCGCGGTCGCGGCGCGCGGCTCGGGGGTGCTGCGCGTCGAGCGCGTGCGCGTGGCGCCGAGCTTCGCGGAGCAGAGCTTCGTGTACCGGACCGGCGAGAGCCGTTACGAGAGCGACTTCTACCACGCATTCTTCGCTCCGCCGGATCTGGCGTTGCGACAGCTGCTGATCGACTGGCTCGGCACCGCCTCGCTCTTCTCCACGGTGAGCTCCGCGTCGCGCCCGGCGCCGGACTGGCTGCTCGACGCCGAGCTGCAGCAGCTCTACGGCGATCGCCGCGCCGCGGGCGGGCCGCGGGCCGTGCTCGAGCTCCGGATGCGTCTGCTCGACGCGCACAGCCCCGAGCGCGAGCTGGTGTTCGAGAAGCTGTACGCCGTGTCCGAGCCGGCCGCCGATCCTTCCGCGGACGCGCTCGTGGCGGCCTGGGAGCGCGCGCTCGGGCGCACGCTCGGCGAGCTGGCGGATGACCTGCGCGGCGCGACTGCCGCGCGACGAACGGGGAAGCGATGAAGCAATACTGGGCGAAGCATCAGGGCCGCACGCGCTGGGGTGTGCGAACACCACTCGAAAAAGACGAGCAGGTGTACACCTCCGACGCGGGCAACCTCTTCATCTGGTCCGACGCCGTCGAGGTGCGCGATGGCTGCCTGATCTTCCGCAGCGACGCCGGCGCGATCCGCTGCGCGATCGCGCCGGGGCGCTGGGACGCCGTCTTCGAAGCGGCGCCCGACGACACGCCGCAGTCCGTGGAGACCCGCTAGCGACCGGCGAAGGGCTGCCAATTCCGACGCCGTTTCGGGTATGCTGCGCCGGTACCGCCATGGAGGGGAACCCGTGCCGATCCGAACGACCCGCCCGACCGCCGTGCTCCGCGCTGCAGCCGTCCTCGCGCTCGGCCTGATCGCCGCGTGCTCCACGCCGAAGGGCGGCTCGAAGCCGGCCGACACCGTCGGCTGGACCTCAGGCGCACCGACCAAGCCCTGGGACCAGGCGGCCGTCACGAACCTGGCCGGCCAGCTCGCGAAGGACTGCGACGCCGTGTGGGTGTCGGTTCTGGATCTTCCCAATCTCGGGCAGGTGGGCAGCGGCGACGCCGAGGACACCTCTCGCCTCCAGTACAAGACGCGCAGGATTCGCGAGCAGGCGATGGCTCTCGAGGGAGCGCTCAAGGCCGGAAAGGGCCGCAAGGAGACGCTGCCCGAGGTCGAGGACCTCGGCGAGCAGGCAGACGACGTGCGCGTGATCCTGCAGCGCATGTTCGTCCAGCACCCGCTCCAGCAGAAGCTGGCCGCGGCGCGCTCGATCTGGTGGCAGATGCTGCCGTACTACGGGATCAAGCCGCCGCCCGCGATTCCCCTCCAGTAGGCTGCGCGGCGTGTCGCTCGCGATGACCCGCGCCGAGCGCGAGGCGTTCCTCGCGGCGCTGCACGTCGGGATCATCAGCATCGCCGAGCCGGGCCGCGGGCCGCTGACCGTGCCGATCTGGTACGCGTACGAGCCCGGCGGCGAGCTGTGGGTGATCACCGATCGGGATTCGCGCAAGGGCCGGCTGCTGGCCTCGGCGGGACGCCTGTCGCTGTGCGCGCAGACCGAGACGCCGCCCTACAAGTACGTGAGCGTCGAGGGGCCGATCGTCGCGATCGAGCCCGCCGACGCCGAGCGCCACGGCCGGCCGATGGCGCGCCGCTATCTCGGCCAGCAGCTCGGCGATCGCTACGTCGAGGCGACCGCGGCGGAGCGCGGCCGGAGCGTCGTCGTTCGCATGCGACCCGAACGCTGGCTCAGCGTCGACTACACCAAGCAATTCGGCGCGAGCTGAGGAGCTTCGCTCAGCCCGCCTCTTCGACCCACGCCTCGAGGTCGGCCGGCACCGCCGTGGGGTCGTCCTGCACCGGACCGAAGGCGTTGCCGAAGTTCGCCCGGAACATCTCGTCGTAGCGCGCGGCGATGCGGTCGCTGAACAGGCCGATCGCCTTGAGCGTCGGGATCACGAAGCCGCGGATCGGACCGCGCCGCCCGCCGCTGCGCGCGAGCGCCGCGGCGATCGTCTCGCGCTCCTTGGCCAGCTCGGCGAAGGCGACCTGCGGGTCGACGCCCGCTTCGCGCCACAGCTCGAAGACGCTGTCGCGCATCGTTCCGCCGCTGCGCGAGTCGACCAGCTTGCGCGCCGCCTCGAACGCGAAGTCCTCGATCTCCGCGCGCTTGGCGTCGCTGAGCGTGGGCACCACCGCCGACAGGTACTTGATGCCGTAGCCGGTATGGCGCGCCTCGTCGCGCGAGACGTAGGTGAGCAGCTCCTTGAGCAGCGGCTCGCGCGTCGCGTTGCGCATGTCGCGGAAGCTGTAGAGCGCCAGGCCTTCGGTCACGACCTGCATGCCGACCGCCTTGAGCATCCAGTCGCCGGTGGCGAGCACGTCGTCGAGCAGCGCCTTCAGCGCGGGCGCGATCGGCTGCACGCAGTCGAGCTTGCGGATGTAGGCGGCAAACACTTCGACGTGACGCGCCTCGTCGAGCGTCTGCGTCGCTGCGTAGTATTTCGCGTCCATGTGCGGCACCGCGGCCACGAGCTGCGCGGCGACCATCAGCGCCCCCTGCTCGCCGTGCAGGAAGTTCGAGAGCATGAAGGCGGCGCTGCGCCGCGCCACCTCCCAGCGCGTCTGGCTGGGGAGCCCCTGCCAGAAGCGCGTCTCCTGGACCGGCACGCCCCCCATCGAGAACGTCCGAGAGAAGGCTTCGCGGTCGATCTCGCGCTCCCAGTCGAGCTGCTTGAGGGCGATCCACTGGCGCTCGAGCGCGTTCGCGTAGAGCGTGCGCAGCTCGTCGATCTCCGGCTCGTAGTTCCAGTTGAAGACCGCCTGGAAAGCGGTCTCGACGCCCTCGCTCTGCGCCGGGTGCCGGTCGGGGAGTTCCATGGCCAGGGGGTCTGCCTCGCAGCCAGCGCGACCGGACGGCGGGATCTGCGGGAAAAGGGGGAAGGCAGGGTCCGGCGCCGTCGGGACGGGCGGAATTCTACCGGCCGGTCATCCCGCGTCAACGCCGCTCGAGCTCAGTCCTCGAGGACGATGGCGTCGGGCAGCTCGTCCGGGTTGCGCGGCGCGGCCGGCAGGTGGCGGGCCAGGATCTCGCCGAGGCGGCGGACGGCGGCCTCGAGACCCTCGGCCGCCCGTCCGGCGCGCAGGCCCTCGACCGCGAGGTCGACGACCTCCTGCCACGTCTCGGCCTCGCCGCCGACCGCGGCGTGGATGCCCTCGTCGGCGAGCACGACGACCCTGCGCTCGAGCAGCGCTACGAAGAGCAGGACGCCGGTGCGCCCGAGCGTGTGCGAGAGCCCCCGCTCGGCGAAGCAACGCCTCGCGCGCTCGGCCACGCGCTGCTCGGCGAGATGGTGGGGAAGCAGCTGCCGCCGCACCCCGTCGAGGCGCGCGAGCAGATGCGCGACCGCGAGCGCCGCCGCCTGGGCGCCGAGGTAGAGCCACCACGACTGTGGCGGAGCGAACAGCACCAGCCCGAGGTACGCGAGCGCGGCCGCCACGGCGCCGAGCCGCCAGCCCGCGCTCCCGTACTCGTCGCACGCGCGCACCACCGCGACGACGATCTCGCCGGCGGTATTGCGCTCGGCCTCGATCACCAGCGCCTCGAGGCGCGTGCGGGCGGCCGGATCGATGAGCTGCGAGGGCCGCATCCTCACCAGCTCCCGGAGGCGCCGCCGCCGCCGAAGCCGCCACCCCCGCCGCTGAAGCCGCCGCCGCCACCACCGAAGCCACCGCCCCCGCCGCCGAAGCCGCCGCCGCCCCAGCCGACCGGACCGAACCCCCCGCGCCCTCGCCCGAGCCCACCGGGCCCCGGACCCAGCCAGCCGAAGAGCAGCCCGAGCGCGAAGCCGAGCGCGGCCCAGGCGAGGCTCGCGAGGAACACGTAGACCAGGATCCCGCTGGTCGCGCCGCCGAGCGCTGCGCCGAACGGGCGCATCCGGCCACCGCGGAACGGCAGCCAGAGAAACGAGGAGAGCATCGACGCGAACAGCACCATCGCGATCGGATCGGATCCACGCCGCGCTCCGGCGGGCGCGCGACGCCGCAGCGCGTCGGGAATCTCCTCGCCGCGCGCGGCCGCCATCAGCGCCTGCGACGCGGCCTCGATGCCGCTCGCGAAGTCGCCCTCGCGGAAGCGCGGAACCATCACGTCGTCGATCACGCGCTTCGCGACGGCGTCGGGCACCACGCCTTCCAGCCCGTAGCCGACCTCGATGCGCGCCTTGCGGTCCTGTGCCGCGATCACCAGCAGCAGGCCGTTGTCGGCGCCCTTCTGTCCGAGTCGCCAGCTCTCGGCGACGCGCATCGCGAACGACTCGATCGGCTCGCCGCCGAGCGTCGGCACGGTCAGCACCGCGATCTGGTGGCCGGTCTCCGACTCGTAGCGCGCGAGCACCTGCTCGAGGCGTTGCGCGCGGTCGGCGGGCAGCAGCCGGGCGAGGTCGGTCACGCGCGCGTGCAGCGCGGGGACCGGGATCTCCGCCCTCGCCGCCGCCGCACACAGCGCGAGCCCGGCACACAGTGCCAGTCCCCGGCGTGCGATCAGAACTTCACCTGCGGCGGTTGCTCCGAGCCCTCGCGCGCCTCGAAGGTCGGCCGCACGTCCGCGTGCAGCAGGAAGCGCGCGGTCAGGTTGGTCGGGAAGTAGCGCACCAGCTTGTTGTACTCGGCCACCGACTCGATGTAGCGCTTGCGCGCCACCGCGATGCGGTTCTCGGTGCCTTCGAGCTGGGCCTGCAGGTCGCGGAAGTTCTGGTTGGCCTTGAGCTCCGGGTATTTCTCGACCGTCACGAGCAGCCGCGACAACGCGCTCGACAACTCGCTCTGCGCCGCTTCGAACTTCTTGAAGGCCGCGGGATCGTTGACCAGCTCCGGAGTCGCCTGGATGCTGGTCGCCTTGGCACGCGCCGCGATCACCGCCTCGAGCGTGCTCTTCTCGAAGTCGGCCGCGCCCTTGACCGTGGCGACCAGGTTCGGCACCAGGTCGGCGCGGCGCTGGTACTGGTTGCCGACCTCGGCCCAGGCGGCCTTCACGGCCTCGTCGGCACCCTGGATCTGATTGTAGCCGCAGCCCGAGAGTGCGACGACGACGAGCGACACCGCGGCGATTCGGACCCTCGCTGCCATGGATGCTCCTTCCAGGAGTGGCGGCGGAAGTCTAGCCGTGCCGGTGCTCGCGCAAGCCCTCAAGCCCGGCCGGGAGCCGTCCGATCCGCGTGACATGGGCGCAGGCTCCCTCAGCTGTCCGATCTGCCAGGCGGACCTCCTGCTCGAGGGCGACGAGAAGCCCGGCGACGAGGTGATCTGCAGCTACTGCGGAGCGCCGAGCCTGATCGCCGGCGACCCCGACGACCCGAGGGAATGGGAGGCCGAGGAAGAGGAGTTCTAGCCGCCCCGGCCTGATGTCTCCAGCGGGTTCCACGGCGGCAACGCCTCGGCGAGCTCCGCCAGCGTCTTGGCCGCGCGGTCGCGCGCGGACAGCAACGGCTCCGCCACCGGCCAGCGGATCCCGATCGCGGGATCGTTCCACGCCACCGTGATCTCGTCGCCCGGGTCGTAGACCTCCGAGCACTTGTACTCGACCTCGGCCGCATCGCTCGTCACGCAGAATCCGTGCGCGAAGCCCGCCGGGATGTAGAGCTGGCGGAAGCTCTCGGCCGAGAGCGTGACGCCGACCCAGCGCCCGAAGCTCGGCGAGCCGCGCCGCACGTCGACCGCCACGTCGAAGATCTCGCCCGCGACGCAGCGCAGCAGCTTGGCCTGCGGCCGGCGCAGTTGGGCGTGGAGGCCGCGCAGCGTGCCGCCCGCCGAGCGCGAGTGGTTGTCCTGCACGAACTCGTCCGGCACGCCGCCGTCCCGGTACCTCGACGCGCGATACGTCTCGAGGAAGAAGCCGCGCGCGTCGCGGTGCACGTCGGGCTCGATCACGAGCACGCCGGGCAGCTCGGTCGGCACGAACTTCACGCGAGCCCCTCGCGCGCCAGGCGTAGCAGGTACGCGCCGTAGCTCGACTTGGCGAGTTCGAGCCCGAGCTTCTCGAGCTGCTCGCGCCGGATCCAGCCCTGGCGGAACGCGATCTCCTCGGGACACGCGATCATCAGACCCTGTCGCTCCTGCACGGCGTGGATGTAGCCGGAGGCCTGGAGCAGCGACTCGTGGGTTCCGGTGTCGAGCCACGCGGTGCCGCGTCCGAGCATCTCGACGCGGAGCTGGCCGCGCCTCAGATATGCGAGGTTCACGTCGGTGATCTCGAGCTCGCCGCGCGCCGACGGCTCGAGCGCCGCGGCGATGTCGACGACCTGCCGGTCGTAGAAGTAGAGCCCGACCACCGCCCAGTGCGAGCGCGGGATCTTCGGCTTCTCCTCGATGCTGAGCACGCGGCCCGCCGCGTCGAACTCGACGACGCCGTAGCGCTCCGGGTCCTGGACCCAGTAGCCGAACACGGTGGCGCCTTCGGGCCGCGCCGCCGCGGCCGCCAGCGTGGCGCCGAGCCCCTGGCCGTGGAACACGTTGTCGCCGAGCGCGAGCGCCACGCCGTCGGCGCCGATGAAGTCGCGCCCGATCAGAAAGGCCTGGGCGATGCCCTCGGGCCGCGGCTGCGCGGCGTACTGGATCGACACGCCGAGGTGGGCTCCGTCTCCGAGCAAGCGCTCGAAGAAGGGCAGGTCGGACGGCGTGCTGATCAGCAGCAGCTCGCGGATCCCGGCGAGCATCAGCGTCGAGAGCGGGTAGTAGACCATCGGCTTGTCGTAGATCGGCAGCAGCTGCTTGCTGACGCCGCGCGTGATCGGGTACAGCCGCGTCCCCGACCCGCCGGCCAGCACGATTCCCTTCATCGAAGCGCCTCCGCCTGGGCCGAGACGATAACAGACGGCCCTGCGCGCTACGGCAGGAAGCGCTCAGGATGCTCGAGCTTGCGCGGCAGGTACTCGTCGATCACGTAGTTGAGGCCCCACTTCGCGAGCGCCTGCTGCTCGGCGCGCACGCCCATGCCGACGAGCTGCTCGATCGCGTCGCGCCATGCCTTGTGGCGCTGGAAGAAGGGATCGTTGCGCAGGGCGTCCTTGGCGCGCTTCACGTCGACCTCCTTGAGCGGGTGCGTCGGGAGCTGGTAGTCGACGATGTCCTGCGGCGTCACGCCCAGGAAGCAGGCGCTCGGCACGCAGAAGAAGCGGTTCACGTGCGCCGCCGACCCCGAGCCCACCTTGAGCGTGCGGTAGATGTTGGCGATGCCGTACGGATCGCAGTCGACGAACGCGTAGACGGGCAGCCGGCGCTCCTCGGCGAGACGGCGCACGAAGCGCCGCACCGCGCGCGTCGGAACGCCGCCCATCTCGACCAGGATGCAGTTGGCGCGCTCCCAGAAGCGGTGGCTCTGCAGGCGCTGGAACATGCCGCCTGTCTCGATCAACAGCACGAACGCGGCGTCGGTCTCGAAGCCGAGCTCCTCCACCGAGCTCGGAACCGAATAGGCGCCCGAGCCGAATGCGGTGCAGTCGATGCGCGCGACGCGCCCGGTGGCGTCGCGGTCGATCACGACCAGCGGGCCCGACACCGAGCCGCCGTGCTCCTCGGGGTAGAAGCGCAGCTGCTCGCGCGCCACGCCGTCCACGCTGAACAGCGCCTCGATGTCGTCCATCACGGTGTCCGATTCGATCTGCTCGTCGAACTTGCAGGTCTCCCAGTTCTTCGAGATGTAGTAGGCCTCGCGCTTGGTGGCGAAGTCGTTGTTGCGGATCAGCTCCTTCGAGAGCGACATCATGCGCAGCGTCTGGGCGAAGTTCTTGACGGTGTTCACCGACAGCGTGCGGACCTTGCGCTGGCGCCCGATCTCGAGCCAGCCGCGCCGCGCGTCGTAGGAGACGTTCGAGAGCGCGCGCACGGGCAGCGCGAGATCGGGGCGCCGGCCCTTGCGGATCGTCTCGTGCAGGCGCCGCGCGGTGTCGTCGATGCGCCCGATCGTCTGGGCGTCGCTCGCCTGCACGCGCGCGTCGCGCTTCGCGGCCGGCTTCTTGCGCGACGCCTTCCGGGGTTTGCGCACCGCCATCGCTCAGATCCTCCGCGTCCGCTCGAGCACGGTCTCGAGGCTCCTGGCCGTGCGCTCGCGCTCGCGGTCGTCGAAGCCCAGGATCTCCTGCAGCGCGAGCGCGAGGTGCGGGATGTACTGCTCGATGTAGCCGCGCTTCTTCGCCTCGTCGGCCTCGCGCCGGCGCCGCCGGATGTGGCCCGACACCTTGCGGCCCAGCTCCTGCAGCGCGAGCCGCAGCTCGCGGATGATCTCCGGATAGTGCGCGACGGCTTCCTTGCTCTCGGAGGTGAAGGGCACCCAGACGCTGGCGATGTGCACCAGCAGCAGCAGCGGCCCGATCGGCAGCGCGCCCTTCGGGTGCTGGAGCCCGTAGGCGCGCCAGTCGGTGCTGACGACCGCGCGAGTCATCGCGCACGCGCCCTGCTGGTACTGCAGCGGGACGCGGTTCGCGAAGCGATACAGCGTCACCGGCTCCTCGGCGGGCAGCTCGCCGCCGTAGGCGAGGCCGACCTCGACGAGGAACGGGTTGCCGCGATACACCGTCGGACGTCGGGTGCGGGCGACGACGAAATCGGCCTTCACGTCGGCGCGCAGCGCGCGCGCGATCAGGTCCTCGCCGATCGGCGCGATGCAGTCCGTCGGCGGCGCCATGATGCGCACCTTCTGGATCGCGGCGTGAATGCGCTCGGCCTCGTCGCGTCCGATCTCGCGCGGCCGCCGCGTGGTCGCGACGCGCGCCGCCTCGCAGATCTGGTCGGCGACGCGCGGCGAGACGCGCGAGAAATCGCCCGCCAGGCAGCCGCGCAGGTTGCGGGCCGGCGTGTCGCGCAGCATCTGCATCAACACGCCGAGCTCCACGCCGTGGGGGTGCGGCTTGATCTCGGCGGTATCGGGAGGGAGCTGGCTGGCGACGCGCGCGTGGACCACGGCGTCCTCCGGCCGCTTCCCCGGTCCCAGGTAGGTGATCTGCGCGTGCGGGTTGGCGAGCGCGATCTGGCGCACGTAGTTGTCGACCGAGTGCTGGCCGCCGCGCCAGTTGCCCTCGAGTTCGATCTCGACACGGGTGCCGTGCGGGGCGTCCCACTTGACGGTCTCGTCGCGCTGCACCTTTGGCTCGTTGCGCTGGGTGTCGATCACGATCTCGAAGTGGTGCGCGGGGCTGCGCTTCCCGGTGCGCGTCGTCACCGCGATCGGCTTGCCGGTGGTCAGCAATCCGTACATGCCGGCCGCGCTGATGCCGATGCCCTGCTGCCCGCGGCTCTGGCGCAGGCGGTGGAACTTGGACCCGTAGAGCAGGCGTCCGAAGATGCGGGGCACCTGCGCCCGCACGATGCCCGGCCCGTTGTCCTGGATCGCGACCCGGAAGCGCGCTTCGGCGAGCTCCTGGATCTCGACGCGCACGTCGGGCAGGATCGCCGCCTCCTCGCACGCGTCGAGGGCGTTGTCGACGCCCTCCTTGACGGTGGTGAGCAGCGCCTTGCTCGGGTTGTCGAAGCCGAGCAGATGGCGGTTCTTGGCGAAGAACTCCGAGACCGAGATCTCGCGCTGCTGCTTGGCGAGGTCGGCGGCGGTCGCCGCGCGCCGCGCCTTTCCCATGCTCCTTCACCCCCCGGTGGCGAGCGCGGGCATGATCCGCCCTCGGGCGCGCGCGGTCAAATCAGGGGATGCGGATCGGGCAGTCGCGGAAGTTCCCGCACAGGCGGACCGAGCCGGAGTCGAGCATGTGGGCGACGGTGGCGACCACCTCGCGCTCGTTGTCGGCCACCTGGCTCACCGCCCACACCAGCTCCCAGAGCGTCACCTCGAGCACGTCGGCCGCTGCGGCGCTCGGGGTCCCCAGAGAAAGTGCAGCACCCATCGCTTCCGCTCCTCCCCCGCGCGCCCTCAGAGCACGATGCGTGCCAGCTCCGCGGGCTAGCGGCCGCCGGACCGGATTCGGCTGGAATTCCGCGGGTTGGACGCGGCAGCCGGTGCCGCCCGGGCGGCAGTGCGCGCTCTCAGTGACGGATTTCGGACGCTCGGTGTTCGATCTCGGACGCTCGGCGCCGGCCCGGCGGGAGCCGGCCGGGGGCGTCAGGTGTCCGGCGCGCCCTCTTCGCGTCGATAGCCGAGCGCCTCGGCGACCGCGGGCGCGTCGACGCGGCGCTCGCCGGCGAGGTCGGCGGCGGTGCGCGCGGCGCGCAGCAGCCGCCGGGCCGCCCGCGCGGAGAGCCGCAGCCGCTCGACCGCGCGGCCGAGCAGCGCGCGCGCCTCGGCGCTCGCGTCGACGGCGGCGTCGAGCGCGGCGTCGGGGATCTCCGCGTTCGTGCCGACGCCGAAGCGCGCGAGCCGCCGCCGCTGTCGCGCGCGCGCATCCATGACGCGCGCGCGCACGTCGGCGCTCGCCGGTCCCCCGCTCCCGCTCGCGCCGTCGAGGTCTCGCCATGCGACGGCCGGCACGCCGACGTGCAGGTCGATGCGATCGAGCAGGGGTCCCGAGACGCGGGCGGCGTAGCGCGCGACCGACGCATCGCTGCAGCTGCACTCGCGCCAGCGCGAGAGGCGCCAGCCGCAGGGGCAGGGGTTGGCCGCGGCGACGAGCTGGAAGTCGGCGGGGAACACGCAGGTCCCGCCCGCGCGTGCCACCACCACGCGGTGCTCTTCGAGCACCTGGCGCAGCGCCTCGAGCACGCCGCGCTCGAACTCCGGCAGCTCGTCGAGGAACAGCACCCCGCGGTGCGCGAGGGAGACCTCGCCCGGGCGCGGCGGGCTCCCGCCGCCGAGCAGACCAGCGCGGCTCGCCGCGTGGTGCGGCGCGCGAAACGGTCGCTCGCGCAGGATCGGCGCGTGACCGAGCAGCCGGCCCGCGGCGCCATGGATGCGCGTCGCCTCGACCGCCTCCTCGAAATCGAGCGGCGGCAGCAATCCGGGCAGGCGCCGCGCGAGCATCGTCTTGCCCGAGCCTGGTGGGCCGCGCAGCAGCAGTCCGTGACCGCCCGCCGCGGCGATCTCGAGCGCGCGCTTGGCGCGTTCCTGGCCCCGCACCTCGGCGAGGTCGTGTCCGATCTCGCCCGGCGCGGCGCTGGCGGGCTCGACCTGCGCGACGGCGAGCCCCGCGCCGGCCTGCAGATAGCGGATCACGGCGACGAGGTCGTCTGCCGCGAGCACCTCGAGGCGCGGAGTCAGGGCGGCTTCGCCGGCATTCGACGCGGGCACGATCGCCCGCGCGCAGCCGCTGTCGCGCAGGGCGAGGGCGAGCGCGAGCGCGCCGCGCACCGGGCGCAGGCGTCCGTCCAGGGCGAGCTCACCGATCAGTCCGAGGCCGGGCAAGCGCTCCGACTCGACCGCCCCGGCGGCCGCGAGCACGCCGATCGCGATGGGCAGGTCGAGCCCTGCGCCGCTCTTGCGCACCGAGGCGGGTGCGAGGTTCACGGTCACGCGCCGCTCCGGGAAGCGGTGCCCCGCGGCGGTGATGGCCGCGCGCACGCGCGCGGCGCTCTCGCGCACCGCGGCTTCGGGCAGGCCGACGACGTCGACCCGAGGCAGCAGCGAGCTGATGCGCACCTCGACCTCGACGGGAATCCCTTCGACGCCCGCCAGCACGGCGCCCAGGACGCGAGTCATCGCAGCCATCGCCGGGACCGGGTTCGCAGCGCGCGGGGTGGGCCTGAGCGGACGAAGGGGCAGAAGGCAGGGCCTCGCAGAGACCCTGCCTTCCCCCTTTTCGGAGAGCCCCGCCAGGAGTGGGGCTTCCGGTTAGTGAAGTGGCCGGGGCGCCGGGAAGGTGGCAACGGCGCGGTGCGGGCGGGAGCGGAATTTCGTCACCGGGAAGCGAGCAGGCTTGGCCTATACTGCGCCGCCGGACGAAGCGGTCCCCATGGGGTCCGTTCGTCTCCAGCGAAAGGTCCGTCGCAATGGCACTCGCCCGGCGCCCGCGCTCCGATCTCGCGATTCCGCTGGCTGCCGGGCTCGCGCTCGCGGTGCTGCTCGGCAGCGGCGGGTGCGCGTCGGCGCCGCGCGCCAAACCGGCAGAGAAGCCTCCCGCTCTGACGGCAGGCACGATCGGACGATACCTGGAGGCACAGAAGCAGGAGATCGCCGCCATCTCGAAGGCGAAGGTGGTGGTCAGGGAGGAGCGCCTGCTGGTCACCTTCCCGAGCGACGAGATCTTCGAGAGCGGACTGCCGCGCCTGTCGGAAGACGGCCAGGAGCGCTTCGGCCAGCTCGCGCAGATCCTGCGCCGCTATCCCGAGAGCGACGTCGCGGTGCGCGGCTACACCGACTCGCTCGGGTCGGAGAAGGCGAACCAGCACCTCTCCCAGGAGCGCGCCGGCAGCGTGAGCAGCTACCTGGTCACGGCGGGCGTGGCCGCGAGCCGCGTGAAGGCGCTCGGCTTCGGTGAGCAGTATCCGGTCGCGAGCAACGACACCGACGACGGCCGCGAGAAGAACCGCCGCGTCGAGATCGAGATCATCCCCATCCAGGACTCGCTGCGCGGAGGCGGCGGCGCGCAATAGCCGCCGCCTCCGCATTGCGATGAGCGCCCGCCCATGCGTTGCACTCTCACCATTGCGCTGCTGTTGGCCCTTGCGGCCCCGGCCCTGGCCGATCCGAGTCCGCCGCCCGTGCGCGTGGTGATCGAGTCGCCGCGCTCGGGAGAGCGCGTCGAGAACAAGGTCGATCAAGCGCCGATTCGCGGCAGCGCCGTGGCGTCGGGCGAGCGGCCCGCCGAGTTCGACGTGATGGTGGTGATCGACGTCTCCGGATCCACGGACGAGCCGAGCGGCGTGGACGTCGACGGCAACGGCGTGGTCGGCGTGGATCCGCGCCTCGAGCTGATGCCGCCCGGCTCCTATCCAGAGGACCTGCGCAACACCGATCCCGGCGACTCGATCCTCCAGGCCGAGGCGGCGGCCGCGCGCGCGTTGATCAAGGGCCTCGATCCGAAGCGGGTGCGCGTCGGGCTGGTCACCTTCGCCGGCGAGGTCGACCCGACCACCGGTGAGCGCCGCAGCCTCGACCAGCAGGACGCGTGGCTGGAGGTCCCGCTCACCTCCGACTTCGCGCAGGTGCGCGAAGCGATCGACGCGATCGTCGCGCGCGGGGCGCACGGAGCCACCAACTTCGCGGCCGGGATCCGCGCGGCGGTCACGGAGCTGGCGGGGCTGCCCGGCTCGCACAGCCGGCCGCGGCCTCACGCCAAGCCGGTGATGCTGTTCCTGACCGACGGCGTGCCGTCGTTCCCGATCGGGCGCGGCGACCGCACCGATCCCGGCGACATCGAGGCCGCGATCTCCGCCGCCAAGCTCGCCAAGGAGGCGGGCATCGTGATCAACACCTACGCGCTCGGGCCCGAGGCGCTCTCCTACCCGCAGGCCGTGACGGAGATGGCGCGCGTCTCGCTCGGCACCTACACGCCGGTGCAGAGTCCGGGCAACATCATCGCGCTGCTGCAGGGCGTCTCGTTCGCGAACATCGAGGACGTGGTGGTGACCAACCTGACCACCGGCGACTTCTCGACCGACGTCCGGCTCAACCCCGACGGCTCCTTCGTCGGCTTCGTGCCCGTGCGCGAGGGGAGGAACCAAGTGCGCGTGACGGCGCTGGCGTCGGACGGCACGCGCGGCAGCGCGACCGTCGAACTCGAGTTCGGGAAGGCGGCGCTCTCCGACCGCGAGCTGGCGCTGCAGCTCGAGCAGATCCGCCGCGTCAACAAGGAGCTGACGCTGCTCCGCGAGCGCAAGCGCATCGACGAGTTCCGCAGCAAGGAGAAGAAGGAGCTCGAGCTGCAGGTCGAGAAGCCCAAGGGGGGCCCCTCGAACTAGAGCGGCGTCAGCGCCGGATCGGCGATCTCGCGCTTGACGAGCTTGCCGTTCTGGTAGATCGACGTGACGTCGATCTTGCCGTCGCCGTTGAGGTCCTCCTCGCGCTTGGTCAGCACCGTCTTGCCGGCCTGCTGCTCGAAGGACTCGAAGGTGTCGGGCTTCCCGCGGTGCTTGGTGTCGCGCTCGACGCGCGTCACCACCTCCTGGCCGCCGTCGAGTCCGTAGTAGGACCAGCTGTCGATCGCGCCGTCGCCGTCGCGATCCTCCTCGACCCGCACGATGCGCCGGCTCTGGTAGTAGATCACGCGGTCGGGGTGGCCCGTGCCCTTGCTGTCGTGACGCTCCTCGACCAGCGATCCGCCCTCGTAGCGGTAGAAGGCGTCGCGCACGCCGTCGGCGTCGCGGTCGACTTCGCGCGAGACCATCACACCGCCGCTGTAGCGCTCCCACACGTCCGGCTTGCCGTCCCCGCTCTCGTCGAGGTCGCGCTCGACCAGGGCGCCGTTCTCGTAGCGGCTCCACGCGTCGATCTTGCCGTCGTAGTTGCGGTCTTCTTCGACGCGCACCAGCTGCGCCGTCTTGTCGTCGAAGTAGCGGATCTCCTCGGGATTGCCGTCGCGGTCCGCGTCGAGCACGCGCTTGGTGAGCGTGAGCTTCGCCGAGTTGCCCCAGGTGCCGGCGGGCACCGTCACGCGCTGCTCCTCGAACACCGCCGTCGGGAGATCGCGCGGCTTCGGCGCGGGCAGCGCGACGCGCGGATCGCTCGGCATGGGCACCTCGCTCGGGGTGGGTGCCGCGGCCGCCGCTCCGGACGGCTTCTTCGCCGCGTCCTGCTTGTCGATCTGCTTGAGGAGATCCTCCTGGCGCTTCAGCTCGTCCTGGATCTCGCTCTCGAGCGAGGCCTGGCGATTGAGCTCGTCCTCGACCTGGGCCTCGCGGTTCGCTTCGCTGGAGCTCGGGGCGCCGCCGGAGCCGCCGCCGGGATAGCCGCCGTAGCCGCCGCCGCCCCCTCCGGAGAGCGGCACCTCGCCGGTGATGGCGCTGTACACGAGCAGTGTCGCGGCGCCCGCAGCCGCGCCGATCGGGCCGCCGAACCCGCTACCGATGATCGCGCCCATCAGGGCGCCCTGCATGGCGCTCTGCACGCGGCGTCCGGCGGGAACGCCGACGGGTGTAGGCGCAGGAGCGCTCGCGCTACCGCTGCTGGTGCTCGAGCCACTCGGGGCGTTCGGATCGGGACCCGGCGTGGTGGGCGCTTGATGGGTGGCGCACGCCGCGAGGCTCAGCATCAGCCCGGCGAGGAGCGGGGCCCCGAATCGCTGCATGAGCGGGCGCGCCATCCGCATCGCCTCGCAGAGGAAGCCAACCTCTCGGCTACACAAGGACTATCGCATCGCGCGCGGGCGTCCACCAGGATCCCGGAAGGCCACCTCTCGCGACGCGGCGCGGCACGGGTCGGGGGACCGACAGGCAAGTTGCCACCGCCCATGCGAATGGATCGAAAGGCCCGTGATCCCGGATGCTTGCTGTCTCCTGCCGGACACAATCGGTGGCTCCCGCGGGCAGAAACGGGTCGACTGGCGAGTCGAGGGCAGGTATCGTAACGCGGTGCAGCGCAGGGTAGTCCGCGAGCCCGAGGCCGGCCTCGGGGGCACTCACCCTCGGAGACTCGCCCGGGGACGGGGCGCCCCGGGAGCCCGGATCGGTCGATTCCTCCAAGACGGAGGTGCGGCGTGGGTCTGACGCTGATTCGGAAGAGCCGGGGCGCCCGCCCCAAGCGCGATCCCAAGATCTCGCTGGTGCTGGCGGGCGGCGCGATCTCCGGCGGTGCGTTCAAGGTCGGCGGCCTCAAGGCACTCGACGACTTCCTGGTCGGCCGCAAGATCACGGACTTCGACACCTACGTGGGTCTCTCCGCGGGCTCGATCCTCGCCGTGGCGCTCGCGAGCGGCGTGTCGCCCAACGAGATGGCCAAGGTGCTCGACGGCACCAGCCGTCGGATGAACCAGCTTCGCCCGTTCGACTTCTACAACCCGAACTGGCGCGAGTTCCTGGGCCGACCCGCCAAGCTCGTCTACGACCTGTTCGCCTATCTGCCCGGTGTCGGCATCGACTTCCTGCGCGCGCTACCGGGGTTACCCGACGCCGTCGGGGCGCGGCTCACCGCGTTCCTGCGCGAGCCGAGCTACCGGCACTTCGAAGTGGCCGCGCTCGCGCTGCTCGACCACGTCTCGCCCTCGCGCGAGATCCCGGCGCTCACCAACCACATCCCGTCCGGGCTGTTCGACAACGCCAGTCTCGAGCGCTGGCTGCGCCGCAATCTGGAGCGCATGCGCGTCCCGAACGACTTCCGCGCCTTCGCCCGCAGGCGCAACCGCACGCTCTACATCACGGCGTGCGATCTCGACACCGCCGAGCGCGAGACCTTCGGGCCCGACGAGCGCTGCGACATCTCGATCTCGGAGGCGGTCCAGGCCTCGACTGCGCTCCCGCTGTTCTACCGCCCCGCGCGCATCAACGGCGTCGACTACGTGGACGGCGGCGTGCGCCACACCGCGAGCATCGACGTCGCGATCGAGAAGGGGGCGGACCTCATCATCTGCTACAACCCGTTCCGCCCCTTCTTGAACCGCATCGATGCCGAGGGTGGGGACGCGCCGTACTTCGCGAACGGCCGCTACCTGGCCGACCGCGGCATGAAGATGGTGTTGAACCAGGTGTTCCGGACGCTGCTCCACTCGCGCCTCAAGCTCGGCCTGCAGCGCTACCTGACGGACGACCGCTTCCAGGGCGATATCCTGCTGCTCGAGCCGCGCGAGCGCGACGCGGAGTTCTTCAATGTGAACCCGCTCGCATTCTGGAAGCGTTCGGATGCGATCCAGCACGGCTTCGAGTCGGTGCGCACGACCCTCGAGCAGAACTTCGACGCGGTGGCCGAGGTGCTCGCGCACTACGGCCTCGAGATGAGCCGCGACGCCGCGCGGCGCAAGGCCGAGCGGGCCCGTGCGGAACGCGGCTGGCCGGAGCCCGCCGAAGAGTCGGGCGGCTTGGCGCCCGGGCGCGCTCCGCTGCGGTTGGTCCGCACCGAATCTCGCTGACTCCACGGTCGGTTCCGCGCGGGTGTGGCCCCGCGGGGTGAACTTCGGTACACTGAGGCCTGCTCCTCCACCTCGATCCCCTCCGAGGCGCTCCGCCCACCGGGCGCGACCCTGCTCTGGGCGAAGCCTCGTACGGGCTGGAGGCGTGCCATGTGTACGCTCGTCGTCCTCCATCGCTGCACGCCGGACGCGGATCTGTGGATCGCGGCGAACCGCGACGAGTACCTCGACCGTGCCGCGCTCGGCCCGGCCGTGCGCGCAGGGCGGGCGGGCGCCGTGATCGCGCCGCTCGACCAGCGCGCCGGCGGGACCTGGTGGGGGCTGAATCGCGAGCGCGTGTTCGCGGCCGTCACCAACCGCCCCAGCGCGGCGCTCGATCCGACGCGCCGCTCGCGCGGCCAGCTCGTTCTCGACGCGCTCGAGGCAGGCAGTGCGCGCCGCGCCGCCGAGCGCGCGGCCGCGATCGGCCCCGGGCGCTACAACCCCTTCAATCTGTTCGTGGCGGATCCGCACGAGGCCTTCGCGGTCGTCTACGAGCGGGGCGCGCGGCTCGTCGCGCTCGCTCCCGGCGTCCACGTGATCGGCAACGGCGATCCCGACGCTCGCGAAATCGCGAAGATCGGCCGCACGCTGGCGCAGGCGGAGTCGGTCGCGAGCGGCCCGAGCGAGGGCATCGAGCGCGGGCTCGCCGCGATCTGTCGCTCGCACGAGGGCGCGGGCGACCCGAGGGCGAGCACCTGCATCCACGGGGACGTGTACGGAACGCGCTGCTCCACGTTGCTGCGGCTCGGCGGCGCCGGCGGGATCCTGCGCCACGCCGAGGGGCCCCCGTGCACGACGGCATACCGGGATTTCACTCCTCTCCTCGTGGAGCTCGACCACGCGGTCGGGCCTCGACCGGGAGAGCTGGCGGAGAGGAAGGCGAGTTGAGGCGAATCGGAAGCAACATCCGCAAGCAGAATTCCGACGCGAAGAACCACCGCGTCGTGAAGAACATCATCCGCTACACGCTGGAGGAGGCGCCGCGCAACGAGTATCCGAAGCGGATCGTCTCCCCGCCGAACCCGTCGGATTGCTGCGTGGACGAGAACCGCGAGATCGTGGGCTCGACGCGTGAGATCGACGGCTTCAAGTTCGCGTACAAGATCTGCCGCGTGTGCGGCTACGCGCTCAAGTTCTACTACCCGGCCAACACGGGCACCAGCGAGGCGGTGCAGAACTACCGCCAGTGGAAGCGCTACATGGTGCAGTAGGCCGGTGCGCACGCTCGCCGCGGCAAGCGCCTGGCTCGAAGGACTGATCAACGTCGAGCGCCGCCCCGAGTGGCCCTATCAGCGCCTCGGGCTCGATCCGATCCGGCGCCTGCTCGCGCGCCTGGGCGATCCCCAGGCCCGGCTCTCCGCGATCCACGTGGCGGGCTCGAAGGGCAAGGGCTCGACGGCGCTGCTCGCCGAGGCGCTGCTGCGCGCCGCGGGCGAGCGCGTCGGCACCTTCACGTCGCCCCATCTGGAGCGCTGGACCGAGCGCTTTCGCATCGACGGACGCGAGGTCGAGGGCGAGCACCTTGCCGCCGCGATCGAGCGCGTCCGCCCGCACGTCGAGGCGCTGCGCGCCGACGACCCCGCGCGCGCGCCGACCTTCTTCGACGCGATTACGGCGGCCGCGTTGCTGCTCTTCGCCGAGGCGCGCGTCGACCGCGCGATCGTGGAGGTCGGCCTCGGGGGCCGGCTCGATTCGACCAACGCGATCGACCCGGCCGTCACGTGCATCACGACGATCGAGCTCGAGCACACCGACAAGCTCGGCACGACGCTCGAGGCGATCGCGCGCGAGAAGGCGGGCATCGCGAAGCCGGGCCGCCCGCTCGTCATCGGTGCGCTGCCGCCCGAGGCGGAGGCGGCGGTGCGCGAGTGCGCCGACGACGTGGGCGCGCCGCTGGCCCGACTCGGACACGACTTCCACGTCGAGGTGCGCGGCGCAGGCGAAGCCGGCCTCCGCCTCGCACTCCGCGACGGCGAGATCGCCGTCGAGACCCTGCTCCCCACGCTCGGCGCTCACCAGGCCGCCAACGCCGCACTGGCGCTGGCCAGCGTGCGGCGCCTCGCGGCACACCCCGCAGCCGCGCTCGCCGCGGCGGCAGTGCGTGGCTTCGCCGGCGTGCATCTCCCGGGCCGCGTCGAGCTGCTCTCGCGCGCACCTTGGATCGTGGTCGACGCGGCGCACACCGCCGCGTCGGCGCGCGCGCTGGCCCGCGCCCTCGCGCCGCTCCCGCGCGACCGCCTCCATCTCGTGCTCTCCGTGTCGGCGGGCAAGGACCTGCTCGCGATCCTCGAGGCGCTCCTGCCCCTCGCCGACCAGCTCACCGTGACGCGGGCGGAGCCGACGCGCTCGCTCGCGCCCGCGGAAATCGCGGCCGCGGTCCGCGCCGCGGCGCCGCAGCTCGCGCTGCGCGTGGTGCCCAATCCGAATCTGGCGCTGCGCGCCGCGCGCGAGGCCGCGGCGCGCGACTCGCTGCTCGTCGCGACGGGCTCGGTGTACCTGGCCGGCATCGCGCGCCGGATCTGGCGCGGGGCGTCGGACTGAGGGCCGCCGCCTAGCCGGGCGCCGCCACGCGCTTGAGCTCGGCGAACACCGCCGCGCCCGTGAAGCCCTCGTGCGGGGGGGGCGGCGGCGGCGGGCGGTTGCGCGCGAGCGCGCGTGCCGCGCGGCGCAGGCTCGCGATCGAGCGGGCCAGGCGCCGGGCGGTGATCTCGAAGTTCGACGGCCGGCTGCGCGCGAGCCAGAGCCTGCGCAGGCGCCGCGTCAGCTCTTGCTGCGAGTCGGCCAGCGCGGCCAGCTCGCGCGCCAGTCCACGCCGGCCGCGCGCATCGAGGGCGGACGGCTTCGCGCGCCATGCCAGGTAGCGCAGCCCCGCGAGCGCCTTGCGCAGGCCGTGGATCGACTCGTCGGCGGCGAGCAGGAGCTCTGCGTGGGTGGTCGCATCGGCGCCGAAGCGGGCCGCCGATCGCGCGATCCGCGCGCGCAGCCGCTCGAGCTTGGCGAGCGTGCGCTTCGCGACGCGGGGCTCGACGCCGCGCACGAACCAGCCGCGGTCGACGTCGTCGAAGTAGACGAACTGCAGGGGCGAGGCGTTGAAGACGCGGAAGCCGACCTCGTGCAGCGCGCCGAGCTCGCGGTAGAAGCGGGCCGTCTCGCCGCTCGCGTCGCCGAACAGGGCGCGCGCGAAGGCGCGGTCGAAGCGGGCCGCTGCTTCGCTGCCGGTCCACGCCTGCTGCGCGGCCCACGCGTAGGCGAACCACGAGTTGCCGAGCAGGTTGTAGTGCCCGAAGTCGCCCCAGTCGGTCAGCAGCAGGCCCGAGGCGCCGTGGCGGCGCCCCGCGTCGGCCCAGCTCGCGATGTTCACCTCGGCGTTGGCGACGCGCGGGAACAGGCAGTTCCAGGTGGACGTGCCGGGGCACACCCAGAAGTCGAGCCCGTGCTGCGCGAAGACCGCCACGCGCTCGTAGTCGAAGTCGGCCTCGTACCACCAGTCGAGGAAGACGACGTGGCGCCCGAACTCCGCGATTCGCTCCGGGTGCTGGTGCGCGGCGTCGGCCCAGATCATCAGGCGCCGCCGGTGCTCGCGAACGAACTCGCCCAGCCGCTTGACGTGGTCGAGCAGCAGCCCGCCCGGGCCCAGCGCCTCCGCCAGCTCCTTCGACTTGCCGCGTCCGAGATCCCAGGGCTCGTCGCAGTTCGCGCAGAACAGCGGCGAGCGGAAGTTCGGCAGGTACTCGTCGTAGAGGTCGCGCAGCAGCTCGTAGCTGCCGCGCTCGGCGCAGGCGAGCGTCCAGCGCGCCTCGGTCTCGGCCAACCGCTCGT
>Ga0335070_10000773_pt1 | contig 36459 bp, 39 predicted proteins | sample Lox_Sample_13_FD_206722 | JGI IMG/M metagenome (GOLD analysis project Ga0335070, IMG submission 206722) | Soil microbial communities from Loxahatchee National Wildlife Refuge, Florida, United States - Lox_Sample_1.3 | ecosystem: Environmental > Terrestrial > Soil > Wetlands | place: USA... | reverse complement strand
AGCGAGATCCCTGGCATCGGCTCGATGCGCCAGGAGTTCGTCGAGGACCGGATCGAGACCTCGGTCGCATCGGCTGCGGGGAGTGGCTCTTGAGGGAGGCGAGCCTCGAGCTGGACGGGATCAACTGGTCCTATGTCGAGGCGGGCAGTGGCCCTCTGCTGCTGCTCTTCCACGGGACGCTCTCATATAAAGAGGCATTCGCGGAGCAGGTCGCCGGTCTTTCGGACGCCCACCGGGTCCTCGCCTTCGACTGGCCCGGTCACGGTGGCTCCGGATTCGATCCCGCCGGCTGGACGGTCGAGGATCTGGTCGATGCCGTCCCGCGGCTGATCGAGGCGCTGGGCGCGAGCAGTGCGGCGATCGGCGGCTTCTCCCAGGGCGGTGCGATCTCGATGCGCGTCGCGATCGAGCATCCGGATCGGGTCGACGCCCTGGTGGTCATGAACGCCGGGCTCGATCCCGTCCCGGCGGCCGCGGTCGAGGCGATGGCGGCGCTCGGCGAGCTTCTCGCCACCGGCGGCGAGGACGAGCGGCGGACGGCTCTCGAAGCCCACCAGGCCAAGTTTCTCCACGCGCCGGGCTGGATCGAGGGCAATCCGGAGGCAGCCGCGGAGGAGGTCGATCGGATGTTGGCCCATCCGCGCGCGGCAGCCCGGAGCGTCGTCGCGATCCCGGCCGGCTATCACTCGATCGAGGAGGAGGTCGGCGGGATCGAGCTCCCGACCCTGGTGATCTGGGGAGAGCGCGACGTGCGCGCGGCCTGGGGGCCTCGGATGGAGGAACTGATCCCCAAGGCCTCCTTGCGAGTGATTCCGGAAGCCGGCCACCATCTGACCCTCGACGCTCCCGAGAGGGTGACCGAGGCGATCGACTCCTTCCTGGACGAGGTCGATGCATAGGCCCCCTCGAGTCGTCAGATGCGCCCTTCTGAAGCAGCTATGTAATATGCACAATCAAGGCCGAGCGATTCGGCCGTCTAGGGAATGGAGGATCGACCGATGGGGACGACGCAGCTCAAGGACCTCGAGAAGCAGACGGGAGTGGGCGAGGACGGGATCGCGCACCCGGCCCTTCACCACGTCAACCTGAAGACCACCCGGCTGGCGGAGATGATCGACTGGTACGCCTTGGCGGTGGGCATGCGGACCAACTTCCGCGACGAGAAAATCGCCTTCCTCACCAACGACGGCGCCAACCACCGGCTGGCCCTCCTCGGCGTGCCGGGGCTGAGCGATGACCCCGAGAAGGTCCCGCACGCCGGGATGCACCACTCGGCCTTCGAGTTCGAGTGCCTGGAGGATCTGCTGGGGCGCTACGGGACCCTGAAGAAGGCCGGCCACGAGCCCCACTTCTGCGTCGACCACGGCCTGACGATGTCCTTCTACTACCTCGACCCCGACGGCAACAGCGTCGAGCTGCAGGCCGACAACTACTCCGACTGGGAGGTCTCCTCGGAGTGGATCCGCACCTCACCGGACTTCGCCGCGGACCCGATCGGGCGTTTCGTCGACCCCGAGCGCCTCTGCCAGGCCAGCGCCGCGGGCGCCTCCGCGCAGGAGATACACGAGCGCGCCTACGCGGGGGAGTTCGAGCCCTCGGGCGCCCCGGACCTGCGCCTCCCAGTGGCCTGAGCGTTGCCTTCCAAGGCGGGAGCATCTCAACTGCGCCGAGGTCTCACCCCGTATATGACTTTATGCGGAACACATAATGCATAATCTGTTAGGATCGCCTCGATCCCCACAGGGAACGGGCGATCGCCGCACCGGCGGCACTTTCCGGGTGGAGAAACGGAGGAACTAGATGCGTTTCAGCGCAAAGGTCGGCGCCCTGCTTGGGCTCTTGATCCTCGTCGTGATCGTCGCCGCTGGCTGCGGTGGCGGTAGCTCGAGCAGCGAAGCCAGCGGCAGCGAAGCGAGCAGCAGCAGCGAAGAAGGCTCGGGCGGCGGCGAAGCCCTCGCCGAAGCCGAAGCGGCGATCAAACCCTACATCGGCCAGGCCAACCCGCCGTTTCCGGTCGACGTGCCGCTGAAGGAAGCGCCCTCGTCGTCCACGAAGTTCAGCCAGCTGCAGTTCGGCACCCCCTTCGGCGCGATCATCGCCGAATTGATGGACCTCGCCGCGCAGACCTCCGGCGTTCAGATCAACACGGCGAAAGCCGGCAGCACGGCGTCGAGCATCCAGTCGGCCGCCGACACGATGATCAGCCAGGCCCCCGACGCGGTGCTGTTGCCCGCCGCCGAACCCCATGTCTTCGCCACCCAGCTCGAAGAAATGGTGGCGAAGGGGATCAAGATCTACTCCGCGGGCATCATGGAACCCGAAGAATATGACTTCAGCGGCGCGTTCTTCGACCACCGCCAGGCCGAACTGGCGGGCGCCCTGATGGCCGACTGGGTCTTCGTCAAAAAGGGCGACTCGGTAAACGTCGTCTTCTACGAAACCCCTGAGCTCGCCTTCAGCGGCGTGATCAAGGAAGGCTTCGAAGCCGAGATCGGCAAGATCTGCCCCGAATGCGGGTTCCGCACCGCGGTCGTCAAAGCCGAAGAAATCGGCAGCGAGGCGCCCAACACCGTTGTCAGCGACCTGCAGGCCAACCCCGACACCGAAGAGGCGGTCTTCGCCAGCGAGGAGGCGGCGACCGGTCTGCCGGCGGCATTGAAGGCCGCCCAGATCGAAGTCGGCGTCACGGGTTACGGCGCCCCCCCCCGCCGTCCTCGAATACATCAAAAACGGCGAAGTCGAAAGCACGCTCACCGTCGACGTCGGGGTCCAGGAGTGGACCAAATTCGACATGGCCCTGCGCGGGGCGCAGGGGATGCCGCTGACCAAGGGCGAGAAGCTCGGGATCTCACCGATGCAGTTCCTGACCCAGAAGGACATCACGTTTGACCCGACCCACGGGTTCAGCGCCTATCCGGAATTCATCGAACGCTTCGCGAAGCTCTGGAAGGTCAACCCCTAGCCTCTGCCCGACGGGCAAAGGCCGACCCACGATCGCATGAGCACCCGCCTACTGCAAGTGACGGGACTCCGCAAGGACTTCCCCGGACTGAGAGCGCTCGATGACGTCTCCTTCGAGCTGCGGTCCGGGGAGGTCCTGGCGATCGTCGGTCAAAACGGCTCGGGGAAGTCGACGCTGGTCAAGGTCCTGGCCGGCGTCTACCGGGCCGAGGCAGGGCAGGTGGCGCTCGGCGAGGGCGGCGACTCGGCGGTGCCGGAGATGCACTTCATCCACCAGACCCGGGCCCTGATCCCCGAACTGAGCACGGTCGAGAACCTCTCGCTTGGCTCCAGCCGCTCCCGGCTGCGGCTGGCAAGGCGCCGCGAACGCCGCCACGCCGAGCAGATGATCGGCTCCTTCGGCCTCTCCTTCGACGTCACCCGGCCGATCCGCGAGCTCTCCCCCGCCGAGCGCACGGTGGTGGCGGTGGTCCGCGCGCTCGACGGCTGGAGCAGCCCCGAGAACATCCTCGTCCTCGACGAGCCGACCGCCGAGCTGCACGGCGAGGAGGTCGGCAAGCTCTTTCACGTCGTCCGCCAGGTCGCCGCCGCCGGCGCCGGCGTCATCTTCATCTCCCACCGCCTCGATGAGGTGATCGACCTCTCCGACCGCGTCCTGGCGCTGCGCGACGGCCGCGTGGTCGGCGACGTGCCCAGCCACGAATGCGACCACGATCGCCTGATCCAGCTGATCGTCGGCCGCTCGATCGGCTCGATCGAGCGGACCGCGCTCGCCGGCGAGCGCGAGCTCGTCCTCGCCGCCGAGGGACTCGGCGGGGACACCGTCGCCCGTGCGGACCTGCGCCTTCACGCCGGCGAGATCGTCGGCGTCAGCGGCCTGCTCGGCTCGGGTCGCGAGAGCCTCGCCGGGCTGCTCTTCGGCGCCCGCCGACGCGAGCGCGGCGAGGTCACCGTCCTCGGCTCCCCGCTGGCGGCGGGCGACCCCGCCGCCGCGGTCGCGGCGCAGCTGGCCTACGTCCCGCCCGACCGCCACGCCGACGGCGCGGTGATGGAGATGAGCGTGCGCGAGAACCTGACGCTGCCGGGCCTGGGCCCCCTGCGCCGGGCGCTCGGGCGCCTGGATCGCCGTGCTGAGCTCGGCGAAGTGCGGCAGTGGATCGATTCGGTCGGGCTGCGCCCGCCCGAGCCCGGGCGGCGGCTTGAGCTCTTCAGCGGCGGCAACCAGCAGAAGGTCGTGATCGCGAAGTGGCTGCGGCTGCGCCCCCGCGCGCTCTTGCTCGACGAGCCCACCCAGGGAGTCGACGTCGGTGCCAAGCTCTCGATCTACGAACTGATCGAGAACGCGGCGCGCGAGGGGGCCGCGGTCTTGGTCACCTCAGCCGACGCCAAGGAGCTGGTCGAAGTCTGCGACCGCGTCCTCGTCATGCGCGACGGGGAGATCGTCGCCGAGCTGGCGGGCGGCGCCCTGGAGGAGGAACGGCTTTTGCGGGAGGAACTCGGCCTCGACGCCCAGCAGGCCGTGCACGTGTTCGACGAGGCCGAAGAGGAGGAGATCCGTGCCTGACCAGGCGACCCCATCCCTGACCGAGCTGCCCGCCGCGCCGCCGCCCCCGGCCCCCCAGACCCCGCCGGCGGGGGAGGGGGAGGGAGGGCGCCTGGCCGCCGTCTTGCGCTGGCTCTCCTTCCGCAACATCAGCGCGATCTACATCTTCGCGGTGATCTTCGTCGTCTTCTCGATCTGGGTGCCCGACACGTTCTTGGCCGAAAGCACCTGGCGGGCGATGATCGACTCCCAGGCGATCACCGCCCTGGTCGCGATCGGCCTCGTCCTCGCGGTTTCCTCGGGGGCCTTCAACCTCGCGATCGGCGCCGAAGTCGGCTTCGGCGCGATCCTCGTCGCCTGGTGCCTGACGAAGCTCGGCGCCCCGATCCCGGTGGCGCTCGCCCTCACCGTCCTCGCCGGCGCCCTCATCGGCCTGCTCAGCGGGCTGCTGATCACCTTCGCCCGCATCGACTCCTTCATCGCCACGCTCGGCGTCAGCTCGGTCCTGCTGGCGGCGATCTCCTGGGTCTCCGGCGATCAGCAGATCCTCAACCTGAGCCACACCTTCCAGCAGCTGGGCACCGGCGAATTCCTCATCTTCACCTGGCCGGTCTGGATCATGATCGCGGTCGGGATCGTCGTCTGGTACGTGCTCGAGCGGACCTCGGCGGGCCGCCACATCTACGCCACCGGCGGCAACATCGACGCCGCCCGCCTGGCCGGGGTCAAGACCAGGCGCGTGATCATCCTCAGCCTCGCCGGCTGCGGCATGATCACCGCCCTCGCCGGCGTCCTTTTGACCTCGACGATCGCCACCGGCGACCCGACCGTCGGCCCCGCCTACCTGCTGCCCGCCTTCACCGCCGTCTTCCTCGGCTCCACCCAGTTTCGCGAGGGGCGCTTCAACGTCCTCGGCACCGTGCTCGTCGTCTACGTGCTCGCCGCCGGGGTCAAGGGCTTCCAGCTCGCCGGGGCGCCAACCTGGATCCCCGACCTCTTCAACGGGGTGGCGCTGCTGACCGCGGTCGCGCTGGCCAAATTCCAGGCTCGCACCAGCGAGACGCACTGGCTGCTGCGGCTGCTGGGGCGGGGCAAGCGGGAGGAGGGGCATGACTGACCGGGGGGCCGGGTCCGGAGCTCGGGACTCGACAGTCGTCTGGGTCTCCGGCGCCTCCTCGGGAATCGGAGCCCAGTTCGCGAACCTGGCGAGGAATCGGGCGGATAGAGTCATTGGCATATCTCGGCGCCCTTCCGCCGGTGAGCACATCCCCGCCGACCTCAGTGATCCGGCGGCTTGGCGGGAGGTAGAAGCGAGCTTCCGTCGGGTCCTCGCCGACCGTCGGGTTGGCCGGGCGATCTTCTTTCACTGCGCCGGGACGATCGTCGCCGATGGTCCCACCGCCAGGGCGGACACGGTCGCGTATGGCCAAGGGATCATGCTCAACAGCGCGTCCGGTCAGGCGCTGGGCCAGGCTTTTCTCACGGCCGTGGAAGAGGCCGGCGTCAAAGCGACGTTGTTGCTGTGCTCGTCACCCTCGGCGACGATCGTGACGCCGGGGTTGTCCCACTACTGTGCGGGCAAGGCGGCGCTCGAGATGTGGGTTCGCACCGTCGCAGCTGAGGTTGGGGAGAAGCCGGGCGCTCCGCGGGTGTTCGCCGTGGTTCCCTGGGCGGTCGACACGCCGATGGTTCACGACGTCATGGCGGAGAGCGGGGACGACCTGCCGCTCTCGGATGATCTGCGGCGGGCAGCAGGCGCAGGGGAGCTGGCCGGTCCTGCCGACGTGGCACGGGAGATCTGGCAGGCGATCGACAATGGCGTCGAGCAGGGAGCGAATGTGCATGTCGGCATGGTCCCCGAGGAGCCGTGAGCGAGCTCCGGCTGCGGGGTTCGGTCACCGTGGTCACCGGTGGGAGCAGCGGCATCGGCCTCGCTACTGCGAGCGCGCTGCTCGAGGAGGGCGGGTCCGTCTTGGTCGTCGCCCGCGATCCCGATCGGCTGGCGGGTACAGCGCGCCGCCTCGATGGGCCGGGGGGCAGGCTGCAGACCCTCGTGCTCGACGTCTGCGATACGAGCGCAGGGTCCCGCGTCCTGGCGGCGGTCGAGGCCGCCTTCGGTCGGGTGGACGGGCTGGTGAACGTCGCCGGCGCAAGCGGGCTCCACGACCTCGAGAGTAGCGATGACGCCGAGTGGTACCGGCAGTGGGAGCTGAACGTGATGGCTCCGAAGCGCCTGATGGACGCTCTTGCGCCGCAGATGGCTGCCGGTCCCGGCGGCTCGATCGTGAACGTTTGCAGCTCGGCCGGTGGACGGGCCTCGGCGACGAACGCGCCCTACTCGGTGACCAAGCGCGCCGAGATCGCCCTGACGAAGGTGTACGCCGAGCGCTACGAGGGGACGGGGGTTCGCGTCAACGCGATTGCCCCGGCCCCGAAGATGACCGATCTCTGGGTTCGACCCGGAGGCAGGGCCGACCAAGCCGCAGCCGCGGCGGGCCTGGACCGCGAGGAGGACCTCGCGAGCGTCGCGGCCGGCCTTCCCCTGCAACGGCTCGCCGCCGCCGAAGAGGTTGCCGCCGTAGTCCTGCTCTCGCTGGCTCGTCGCACCATCGGCGCGGTCTGGGGCGTGGATGGCGGCCACGTCCCGGAAGTGAGCAACTGACGCTGTCGGCGCCTCGCAGTCTGGTGCAGGCATCAGGCTATGATGCTGGCATGGCAGATGTCACGGCGCCGGACGCCAATAGGAGCCCTGCTGGCGGTGAACGCCCACGGGTGCAGTCGGTCGCTCGAGCGGCGGACGTGCTCTACGCGGTCGCCGAGGCTCCGGATGGTCTCGCTCCGCGCGAGGTCAGCGATCGCACCGGCCTCTCTCGCCAGACCGTCTATCACCTCGTCCACACCCTGACCGAGGTCGGCCTGCTGCGTCGCGGAGCCGGGAATCGTCTTGTCCTCGGGCTGGGAGTCGGTGCGCTGGCGGCGGCGTTTCAGCATCAGCTAGTTCCGGAGGAACAGCTGCGCCCTTACGTCAACGCTCTCGCCGCGCGCACCGGCGAGCTCGCCTACTCCTCGGCCTGGCTGGACGGCGAGATTACGGTCGTGGCCGTGGCGAGGGGGTCGAGGGTCGTGCAGGCTCGCGATGTCGTCGTCGGAAACCGTGATGACGCGGCCGCGCGAGCTTCGGGAAAGCTGCTTCTGGCGCTGGCGCCGGAGGAGGCGCGGAACCAGTACCTGTCAACCCACCGGTTGACCCGGCGCACGGCGCGGACCAAGACGAACCGGCGCGAGCTCGACCGCGAGTTCGAAGGGATCGTCGAGCAGGGATTCGCCGTCGACGAAGAGGAGTTCGCCGACGGCCTGAGCTGCATCGCCGTTCCTCTCCGGGCGACTTCTTTCGTGATCGGGATCTCGGTGCCCGCCGATCGTTTCCGGGCCGAGCGCGAGCGCTACCTCGAGAGCGCACTCGAGGTAGCGGCGGAAAAACTGGGCTAGCGAGGGTGCGGCCTCGGCGCGCCGCTTAGTAGGTGACGGAACCGGCGGAGACGTTGTAGTCCTGGCCGGTCATGTTGGCCGCTGCATCGGAGGCGAGGAAGAGGGCCAGGTTGGCGACGTCGTCCTCCTTGACGCCATGCCCCATCGCTGAGTCCGCCACCAGCTCGGCGCGCATCTCCTCCTCGGCGATGCCCCGCTTCGCGGCCATGCTCGTGATCACGCCCTCGAGCCGCGGCCCCTCGACCAGATAGGGCGAAATCGTGTTGACCGTGATCTCGTCCATCCCCAACTCGTGAGCGAGGGTGCGGGTCAGGCCGACGAGGCCAAGCTTGGACGAGGCGTAGGGGGTCCGGTTGACGAGAGGCCGCTTGCCGGTGACCGAGCCGATGTTGACGATCCGGCCTCCTCCCGCCGCCCGCAGATGGGGGATCGATTCACGGCAGCAGAGGAATACCCCGGTTAGGTTGATCGCCAGAACCGACTCCCAGTCGCTCAGCGCGAGGTCGGCCAATGGCGTGGAGGGCCCGGCGATTCCCGCGTTGTTGACGAGGACGTTCAGCGCCCCGAACTCGGCCACCGCCTCGGACACGGCTCGCTCGACGTCGGTCTCCGACGAGACATCCGCCCGCAGCGATGCGCAGGTGCCACCGGCATCCGTGATCTCCGCGTGCGTCGCTGCCAGGGCCGCCTCGTTGCGACCGATCAGAGCGACCGCGGCACCGGCGGCGGCGAGCCGCCTGGCGATCGTCGCGCCGATTCCGTGACCGCCGCCGGTCACTATCGCGACCTTGCCGGCGAAATCGGGGTCCCGGTTGAGCGCAGCGATTCCCTCAGGGCTCATCCCCATCATTATACGATTGTGGTGTCTTATTGTGAACTTGAGAGCGAGGATGTGGATCCGATGAAGGGAAAGGTCGTCGTGGTGACCGGCGCCGCCTCCGGCCTCGGCAAGGCGTGTGCGGGACTGTTGGCGGAGCGCGGTGCGGTGGTGATCGGCATCGATCACAGATCCGCGGATGCCCCGCCCGGAGGAGGCTGGGAGACGCTTGATCTCAGAGAGGTCGAGGCGATCGCCCCGACGCTGAAGCGCTGGGCCGAGCGCTACGACGGCCTCGACGGCTTCGTCAACGCGGCCGGTGTGATGGACACCAGGGCTTTCATGGAGATCACCCCTGCCGACTTCGACCGGGTCTTCGAGATCAACGTCCGCGCCGGCTTCTTCCTGCTGCAGGCCGCGGCGGACGAGATGGCGCGCAGCGGCGGCGGCAGCGCCGTGCTCTTCTCCTCCACCGCCGGGCGGATCGGCCGGCCGCTCGCGGCCCACTACGCGGCGTCGAAGGCGGCGACCGCTTCACTCGCCCAGTCTGCCGCGCTCGCCCTCGGCGAGCGGGGGATCCGGGTCAACGCGATCTCACCGGGCCTGATCGAGACCCCGATGCTGGAGGAGATCCGCGCGGCCCGGACCGCGCTGGGCGCCGATTCACCCGAGGCGGTGCGCGAAGAGTGGGAGACCCGGATCCCGCTGGGGAGGATTGGCACCCCGTCCGACGTCGCCGAGGTGGTGGCCTTTCTCATCTCCGACGCGTCGGAGTTCGTCACCGGGGAGGACTTCGGCATCCACGGGGGCCTGCTCGGCTCTTAGGCTGAGCGGGCTACCCCATCATCCTCAACGGCTCCTCGAGGAGCCGTCGCAGCGACATCAGGAAGCGCGCGCCGTGGGCGCCGTAGACGACCCGGTGATCGCAGGTCACGGTAACCGTGGCCGGATGCCCCACCGCCAGCTCTCCGAGCCGGTCCACGACCGGCTCCCGCCTGATCGCACCGACGGCGAGGATCGCCGCTTGAGGAGGATTGAGAATCGCCTCGAAGCTCTCGACCTGGAGCATGCCCAGATTCGAGACGGTGAACGTCCCGCCTTCGAGCTGCGCTGCGGTCAGAGAGCCGTCCTTGCAGGCGGCGACCAGGGTGCGGGTTCGCTCGGCGATCTCGCCGAGCGAGAGGCGGTCCGCGTCTTCGATGACCGGCACGAGGAGGTCGTCGTCGTGGGCGACCGCGATGCCGACGTTGATCCGATCGAACAGCTCGATCCGGTCGTCGCGCCAGGCGCTGTTCAGCCGCGGATGCTCACGCAGGGCAAGGGCGGAAGCTCTGACGACGATGTCGTTGAACGACGGCGTGGCTCCGCCGAGGGCCTCGAGGCGCTCTCGCAGCTTCACCACCTCGCTCATCTCGATCGTCGTCGAGAGGGTGAACTCGGGGGCGGACTTCGCCTCCGTCATGCGGGCGGCGACCAGCCGCTGACGGCGGGTCGGCTCCAGGACGGTTGCCGGCACCGATGGCTGCGCCGCGGGGCGCTCGGGGGGCTGCGCAGCTGCCCGGGAGGGAGCGGCCGCGACCGGTGCCGGTGCCGTTGCGCGTCCGCGGGCGAGGACGTCGGCTTTCATGACCCGCCCGCCGGGGCCCGAGCCGGTGACGTCGTCGAGGGCGATGCCGAGCCGGTCGGCGAAGCGGCGGGCAAGCACCGAAACGCCTCGGCGGCGCGCTAGCGCGCCGCCGAGGCGCGCGATCGGCGCCCCGACCGGAACGGTCTCCCCGATCGCGGCGAGGATCGTCAGCAGCCCCGCCTCGTCCGCGGCGTGGACCATCGTCGCCTTGTCGGTCTCGATCTCGACTATCTCGTCTCCGGCTTCGACCTTCTCCCCGTCGGCCACCAGCCAGGAGAGAATCGTGCCCTCCTCCATCGAGTCGGAGAGACGCGGCATTAGCAGCTCGGTCACGCTTCGCCTCCCTCCAGAGGATGGGTTGCGAGGGCGGTGACGTCGATGTCCATGTAGACGAACATCGGCAGGCTCGCGAGCAGGGCGTGCAGTGCGGTGGCGTCGGCCGCCTCCCACAGCCCGACGTTCGCGTGGCGGCCCGGGATTCGCCAGATGCGCCGCAGCTGACCGGCCTCGGTCAGCTCCCGTCCCCGCCTGGCCTCGGCGGCCACCAGTGCCTCTCGCTCTTCGTCGTCGAGGCCGGCAGGGAGAGCGATCTCGATTCGGACCAGGAACTCGGTCATTTCCATCCGGCGATCCGCTCGGGCGGTGGCTGCAGGAGCTCCAGCGTGATTCCCTCGGGGTCGCGTAGGTAGCAGGCGAAGCCGCCGGCGTTCGCGCCCTCGGTGATCGTCGTCGGCGGGTTGCGAAACTCGACGCCCGCGTCGACCATCGCCTCGTAGCGGTCATGGATGTCGGTGACCAGGAAGGCGATGTGCGCGACTCCGGGACGGTTGGTCTGCAGGTTGGCCGGCTCAAGCTTCGGACGCACGTATTCGACCAGCTCGAGCATGTGGGTGGAGAGTCCCGGAGAGACGCCCGGGACCCGGAACTGGGCGATTTCGAGGACGGCGCCCTCGATACCGACCAGCTCTTCCGTATAGGTGTTCTCCTGGCGCTGGCGGTGGACCAGCTCGAGTCCGAGGACGCGGGTGTACCAGTCGATCGATGCCTCCAGGTCGGCGACCGTGAAGGAGAAATGGAGGACGTCGCGCAGCCCGCTCATGCCGCAACCAGCTCCAAGTCGCGGACTCCGCCGACGATCGCGTCGGCGCTCGGCAGCCAGGCTTCCTCCAGCTCGGCCGCGAAGGGCGTCGGCGTCTCATCGGTGCAGATGAGACGGGGCGGGGCGTCGAGCATCTCGAATGCCTCTTCGGCGATGCGGGCGACCAGCGTCGAGCCCCAGCCGCCGCTCCCCGGGCCCTCCTCGACCACCAGCAGGTTGGCCGTCTTTTCGACGCTGCGCACGACCGTCTCCAGGTCGAAGGGAACGAGACTGCGGGGGTCGATCACCTCGAGGCGAATTCCCTCTTCCGCCAGGCGGTCCGCCGCCTGCAGCGCGCGCTCGCGCATCAGTTGGGTGGCGACGACCGTGACGTCCTCGCCGGCGCGGACGACGTCAGCGCGACCGAGCGGTACGGTCTCACCCGGGTCCAGCGGCCCCTTCCGCATGTACAGAGCCTTGTGCTCGAAGAGCAGCACGGGATTGTCATCGCGAATCGCGGTCCGGAGCAGGCCGTACGCGTCGGCCGGGGTTCCGGGAACGCATATCTTGAGACCGGGGAGGCCGAGGAACCAGTTCTCCACGGCCTGGGAGTGCTGCGCCCCGAAGCCGGTCGAAGCTCCGTTGACGAGCCTAAGCGTGACGGGCACCGAAACCTGACCTCCGGTCATGTAGCGGTACTTGGGGAGCTGGTTTGCGATCTGGTCGAAGCAGACGCCGGCGAAGTCCGCGAACATCACCTCGGCGACCGGGCGCAAGCCGGTAACGGCGGCACCGAGGACGGTCCCCACGATTGCCTGCTCGGAGATCGGCGTGTCGCGCACCCGCTCCGGCCCGAAGCGATCGAGTAGGCCGTCGGTGACCTTGAAGACGCCGCCGGCCGCGGCGACGTCCTCGCCGATCAGGACGACGTCCTGATCGGCCTCCAGCTCGGCCGCGAGCGCCTCGTTGAGCGCGTCTCTGTAGGTGACCTCGGTCATGCGTACACGTCCTCGAGTCGGGATTGGAGATCTGGCGGCGGCCATGAGAGGGCGCGCTCTTCGGCTTCCGCAACCGACTGCTCGGCGCCGGCTCGCAGGGCCGCGACCTCGTCGGCGTCGGCGACCCCGCTCTCGATCAGCCGCTCGGCGAAGAGCGCGATCGGGTCCCGCTTCTTCCACTGATCGAGCTCGCCGTCCGGCCGGTAGCTCGCGGGATCGCTGCGCGAGTGGCCGACGAAGCGATAGGTGAGCGCCTCGATGAACGTCGGGCCCTCGCCCTTGCGGGCGCGGGCCGCGGCGGCCGCCACGGCCTCCCACACCGCGATCACGTCGTTCCCGTCGACCCTGGACGCGGCCATGTCATAGGAGCTCGCGCGGATCGTCAGGTCGGCGACCGGGGTCGTCGTGGCAAGCGGCGAGTACTCCCCGTACAGGTTGTTCTCGCAGAGGAAGATCACGGGTAGGCGCCAGACCGCCGCGAGGTTCATCGCCTCGTGGAAGGTGCCGATGTTGGTCGAGCCGTCGCCGAAGAAGGTGACCGAGACGGCGCCCGAGCCGCGTTGCTGGGCGGTGAACGCGGCACCGACCGAGATCGGGAGATGGGCGCCGACGATCGCGAAGGATCCCAGCGCGCCGACCGACACGTCGGTCAGGTGCATCGATCCTCCCTTGCCGTTGCAGAGGCCGCCTGCTCGGCCGAGGATCTCGCCGAACGCTCGATCGAGAGGCGCTCCCATCGCCAGCACGGCCCCGTGGCCTCGGTAGGTGCAGGTCATCGTGTCGCCCTCGCGGAGCGCCGCGCAGGCGCCGACGGCGACGGCCTCCTGGCCCTGGCAGAGGTGCGTCGTGCCGCGGACCAGACCCTTCGCGAACATCCGCTGCACCGCCTCCTCGAAGCTGCGGATCTCGACCATCCGGGCGAAGAGGGCGCGTTGCTCGTCGGTCCCGAGGGTCGGTTCGGTGGACTCCGATGCGGCTTTTGTCGTCATTTCAGCGCTCGCCTCTCCTTGGGATCACACTTCACTATTACCATTAAACATCACAATGCTGCCACAACGCGGTAGGCGAAGGTTGCAAGCTATTATATATTGTGCACTGATGGCCGATCTTTGCGCACTTGGGACCCCCCGCATCAGGGGCTGATCTGGTGGACCGCTATGACGCCGCGGTCGTCGGCTGCGGGCCGACCGGGCTCGCTGCCGCCGCGCTGCTCGGGCGCCGTGGCTGGCACGTGGCCGCGTTCGAGAAGCACCCAACCCGTTACTCGCTGCCCCGCGCCGGCCATATCGACCACGAGATCCTGCGCATCGTTCAAGGCGTCGGGGCAGCGGCCCCGATCATCGACGACAATCCCGAGTACGACGTCTACGAGTGGTTCAACGGCGCGGGCGAGACGCTGCTGAGCTTCCCCTTCGGCGAGCCCAGCGTTTCCGGCTTCCAGTCCGACTACATGATCTTTCAGCCGGTGCTGGACGACGCGCTGTACGACGCGATCGCCCGTTCGGAGAACGCCGAGGCATGCCTCGGCAAGGCCGTGATCGATCTCAGCCCGGACGGCGACGGCGTCCTCGTGCGACTCGCCGAGACGACCAGTGACGGCACCGGTCGTACCGTGCCCACGGGGCGCGAGTCGACGGTCCGTGCCGACTACGTCCTCGTGGCCGACGGCGCGGGCAGCACGATCCGGGACGAGCTTCTCCGGATACCCCGAGAGGACTTTGGCTTCAACGAGGCCTGGCTCGCCATCGACGTGAAGTTGAAGCGCGAGCTGCCGAGCGGGATCAACGGACAATGGTGCGACCCGAGCCGACCGATCTACATCGGGCCCCTGGGGAAGCGCTACCACCGCTTCGAGTGTGCGGTCCTTCCCGGCGAGTCCGAGGCCGAGGTCAGCTCCCCCGACTTTGCCTGGCGGATACTCGGCGAACATGGCGTCGGCGATGACGATGTCGAGATCTTTCGCCAGGTCGTCTACTGGTTCGAGTCTCGCGTCGCCGAGCGATGGCGCCAGGGCAACGTGTTCCTGATGGGGGACGCCGCCCACACCATGCCTCCCTTCATGGGCCAGGGCCTGTGCTCCGGGGTCAGGGACGCTGCCAATCTCGCCTGGAAGCTCGACCTGGTTCGGAGGGGGAAGGCTCCTGCCTCCCTTCTCGACACCTATGAGGAAGAGCGCCGGCCGCACGTCCAGCGCTGGATCGACCTCTCGATCGCGGTCGGGCGCATCTCCTGCACCCTCGATCCCGCGCTCGCGGCCAGCCGCGACGACGAATTCCTTCGCGGCGTCCAGCCGTCGCTGCCCGAACCGCCGGTTCTCTCCGGGCGTATGGTCGGAGGGCTCGATGGTCTGCCGCGGCGTCCGCAGGGAGAGATCTTCGTCCAGGCCCCTGTCTCCAATGCGGGGCGGGAAGCTCTCCTGCACGATCTGGTCGGCCACGGCTTCCTCCTCGTCTGCCTCGAGGGGGATCCTCGGCCGACCCTGGGAGAGGAGGCGATCGCGCTCCTGGATCGCCTCGGCTGCACCTGCTGGTGGCTCGGGGGCGATGGTGCCGGCGCCCTCGGGGACCCGACGGGCCGGATGCGGAGCTGGTTCGCCGATCGCGGGGTCGTCGCCGCGCTGGTTCGACCCGACTACTACGTCGCCGCCTCCTCCGCCCGGGTGGAGGAGATCTCGCCCGCCCTCGCGCGGTTCGATCGCCGGCTCGGCCGACCGCCGGCCGCCTGAACGACTCGCTCGGGGAGGATCCGGAGCGGGGGCTCAGCTCGCCTTGAGGACGCTGTAGCCGCCGTCGACGCGAAGCGTCTCGCCGGTGATGAAGCTGGCGTCCTCGGACAGCAGGAAGGCGATGGCGGCAGCGATCTCCGATGGCTTCCCCAGCCGCTTCATCGCGTGCAGGGAGGATGCGTCCTCGGCGTTGATCAGCCCGATCTTGACCACCTCTTCGACCATCGGAGTCGCCACGAACCCAGGCGCGACGGCGTTGACCCGAACCCCGCGCTCGGCCCACTCGACCGCGAGGGTCCGCGTCATCTGCTGCAACCCGGCCTTTGCGACCGAGTAGGGGAGGCGCCGCGGGTGACCGAAGAGGCCGGCGACGGACCCGACGTTGACGATCGCTCCCCTTTCCCGCTCGAGCATGCGGCGGCCGGCCTCCTGGCTGCAGAGGAGGGCCCCGTCGAGGTGGACGGCGAGCAGCGCCCGCCATTTCTCGAAGCTGAGCTCGACGCTGGCCGAGTTGTCGACGGTGCCGGCCCCGTTGACCAGGCCGGTGATCTCGCCGGCCTGGTCGATTTCGCGGAAGGCCCGCGCCACGGCGTCGGGGTCGGTGACGTTGCAGGCGACGAAGCGAGCGCGGTCGGGGTGCTCGTGCACGAGCGACTCCGCCTCTCCCAGGTGCAGGTCGACCAACGCGACTCCGTCGTCGGGTGAGCTCTCCAGCAGGCGCCGTGCGGTTGCGAGGCCGATTCCCCCGGAGCCGCCGGTGATGGCCGTGATCGAAGTCGGCATCAGCTTTCTCCCAGCATCTGGTCGAGCTCGTCGACGAGATCCGGCAGGTCGTCGATCGAGGGCGCGGCACCGAAAACGTAGAAGTCGGGTCGCACCAGGATCGCTGCGGCCCCATGGGCGCCGAACCAGTCCGCGTAGATTCCCTCCAGGTCGAGGGCCTCGCCGGGAGCAGGGAGGCGCCGGTCGAGGTAGACCGCGGCGTAGGTGGTCCGCAGCGCGGCGAGGAGGTCGAGCTGCCTCTCCGAGAGGACCGCTCGGGGGTCTCCGGCGATCGAGACGATCGAGAATCCCCCCCTCTGCGGGGCGAAGTCGTCGAGCAGGCCGCGCCGGCCATCGAGCTCGACTTCGCCCTGCGGGGAGAGAAGCCCGGCAGGGGGGGCGACGGCGCCGCTCGGGTCGCGGTGCAGGACGCCGCCGGTGAGGGTCGGCAGCGGTGGGATGAAGGGCGGTTCGCCGCGGAAGAAGGCGGCGTCGCGCTCCGCAGCTGCCTGCGGATCGAGCGTCGCGGAGATCTTGCCGACGGCCAGGGACAGCTCAACCCAGCCGCGGGCATTGGACTTCCGCTCCGTCTCGTAGGAGTCCAGGAGCCGTTCCGGGGCCACGTCGCGGAGTACGAGGTCGAGCTTCCAGGCCAGCGTCTTCGCGTCGCGGATCCCGGTGCAGGCCCCTTGTCCCATATGGGGGGGCATCGAGTGCGCCGAGTCCCCGACCAGGAAGACATGGCCTCGGCGGAACTCCCGGGCGACCTTCGCCTCGAACGTGTAGACGGCCTGGCGCACGATCTCCAGGTCCTCGGGCGTCACTCCCCACTCGGTGAGCAGCTCGTAGGCCTTGGCCGGGGACTCGAACTCCTCGGTGCTCTCGCCGTCGAGGAGCGACCACTCGAAGCGGCGGTGCTCCTTGCCGAGCGGCGCGAGGTACCGGGGGCGGGCCGGATCGCAGATCTGGAAGACGTCGAGGCCGAACGTGACCTCGCGCTCCCCGATCCTGCCCGCGCCTTCGCTCAATCGCCGCTTCGGCTTCGTGTCGACGTCCAGCCACCGCTCGTTGAAGCCGTAGTCGTCACGCTCGATCCCGACGGCGTCGCGGACGAACCCGTTTGCCCCGTCGGCTCCGATCAGGTAGCGAGCCCGGATCGTCCGCCGGCGGTCGCCGGCCACCCTGCTGCCGTCGGCCTCGCGCCTCATTTCGAGGACCGTCAGCGTGACCCCGTCCTCGTCCTGGGTCAGCTCCACGGCTTCCCAGCCTTGGTTCACCTCGGTATGGGCTTGCTCGCGGACGGAGGAGTCGAGGGCGTCCTCGAGATACGGCTGCCACATCATGTAGTCCGACTCCCAGCCGCTGACCTCTTTCTTGTCCCAGTCCATCGTCATCAGGTCCTGGCCCTGGCCGTTGAACCAGAAGTACTTGCGGATCGGGACAGCCGTCGCCGCGATGAAGCTCTCGGCGCGTTCTAGCGACTGCAGGATCCGGACGATCTCGTGGTCGACGTGCCCGGCGCGCGGGAGGCTGTAGAGGGTCGGGTGGCGCTCGAAGACGACGACCCGGTGACCGTAGGCACCGAGCACCGCGGCCGCGGCCTGCCCGCACGGTCCGTAGCCGACGATCGCAACGTCGTATTCCGAGGGCTGATCCGTCCTCGGCTCGCCGACACTTACGTGCGTCATATATCTAGCTTCCTTTGACGATGGCGGGTTGGCTTGGAGCGTCGGGCCGCGCCTGGTGGCGCAGGGGGAGCCCGGCGACGGGGGAGGCGAAGCTGACCAGGTGATCCATGGCCAGCGACCCCATGACGACGGTCTTCAGCTCGGGGCCGGCGAAGCCGACGCTGGTGAGTAGCTTGAGGTCCGGGCCGGCGCAGGCGGCGAGCATCTCGCGCCGGATGCGGCCGCCGGGGAGCGCGGCCGCGAGGGCAGCCAGGGCGGGCGGGACGGGCTGCTCGAACACCGTGTGTGCCTCGCCGCCGGGCTCGATCACTTGGAGGCCGTTGCGCGAGACGATCGCGACCCACAAATTGCCGTCGGCGTCGAGGGCGATGCCATCCGGCAGGGCGCAGTTGCCCAGCGGGTCGGGACCGAAGACCTCGGGGTCTCCGAGGTCGCCGGAGCCTGAGACCCGGTAGCGGAGTACCCGCTGCCCGAAGGTCTCTGACACGTACGCATACGATTCGTGCCGGTCGAGGCGAACCTCGTTGGGCCAGCGGAGGCCGTCGGCGATGATTCGTGCGGTGCCGTCCTCGACCAGCGCGATGTATCCGTCGTGCCGGACCTCGATCGTCTCGTGCGGCGGCGGCTTGCGCGTCGCCACCGCGATCCACAGCCGGTCTTGCCGATCGAGGAAGACGTAGTTGGCGCTGCCGATCGGCTGCCCGTCGATCTCCTCGATCAGCGTTTCGTAGTGCCCGTCGAGGCGCATCCGATGCACATGGCCGTCGGCGGTGTCGTTGACGATGATGGCGGTCTCGGACTCCAGTGCCATCGTCGTCGGTGCGGCACCGGGTGAGTTGCCGATCCGCCATTGGCGGCCCTCGGGGGAGATTCGGGTCAGGAAGCCCTCGTTGCTGGAGGCGAAGACCGTTCCGTCGCGAAAGCAGAGGACGTTCTCGGGTCGGCGCAGGTCGTGGCCGACCTGCGCCAGTTCGCCGAGATCGAGCTGCAGTGTGGAGACCGCGGTCAAGTCAGCTCGCCGGGTCGAGGATCGGAATGCCGAGATCGTCCCAGTCGTCGGGCATCGCCGGCCCCCAGAGGTTCATCGCCCTCTCCTCCTGCGACCAATCGATCTCCTGGTACGCGGCGTCGTTGTCGATCCGCAGCAGGTCCGTATACGCCTCGACGATCGCTCCCGCCGGGTCGGCCAGGTAGGTGAAGATATTGAAGCCGGGACCGTGCCGCCCGGGACCCCAGAGAAACTCCTGACCGCTGCGCGCGACCCGGTCCGCGTAGGCGCCGACGGTGGCCCAGCTCTCGAGCTCGAAGGCGTAATGGTGAAGCCGATTTGCCCCGGTCGTCTTGCCGACGGCGAGGCCGTGGTGATCCGGGTCGCACCTCATCCAGGTAGCGAAGTCCCCCCAGCGATCGGAGACCCGGAAGCCGAGCGCCTCGAGGACGAAGAGCTCCAGCTCGGGCTTGTCTTCGGCAAACAGCGTGACATGGCCCAGCTTCTGGGCGATCGGGAGGAGGACGTTCGCGAGGGCGAGCGGCTGCCGTTCCATCCCCGTGTATATCTCGAAGACCAGCGAGGCCGGCCCGCGCACCCTGATTGCGGCATCGAACCCTGGCTCCAGCGGCTTCTCGGAGAGGATCTCGGCACCCGCCGCGATCGAGCGATCGCGTACGGCTTCGAGTTCGGACGCGTCTTCGACCTCGAGGCCGATGTGGTCCAGGCCATTCCTGGTCCCGGCGATCAACTGCAGCTCATGTCGCTTCTCGTTGGCCGTCAGGAAGGCGTCGGCCTCGCCGCGGGCGGTCAGTCTCAGGCCGAGAGTCTCCTGTGCGTGCCTCACCGACTCGTCCAGATCTGTCACCTGCAGGGCGACGTGTCCAATGTGCATCGTCATTTCGCTCCTTTCCGTTGCGGCTACGCGCGGAGGTTGGTCGCGGCGTCGTCGGCGTCAAACACCTCTTGCGCGACCTCGTTCTCGATCGCGCCGATTCCATCGATCTCGATCCGGACCCGGTCTCCGGGAACCAGCCAGGGCCGGTCCTCGCGACCGATCGCGACGCCCGCCGGCGTTCCGGTCGCGATCACATCGCCGGGCTCCAGGGTGCACGCCTGCGAGAGGATCTCGACCTGGTCGTAGCAGCTGAAGATGAGGTGTCGCGTGTTCGAGGCCTGTCGCAGCTCGCCGTTGACGAAGGTGCGGATATCGAGAGCGTGGGGATCGCCGAGCTCGTCCCCGGTGACGATCCAGGGGCCGATCGGCCCGTGCGTGTCGAACGACTTGCCAAGCGACCATTGGGGCGTCATCACCTGCCAGTCGCGGACGCTGACGTCGTTGACGATCGTGTAGCCGGCGATGACCTCAGCGGCTTCCGCAGCCGCAACGTGGCGGCAGCGCTTGCCGATCACGAAGCCGAGCTCGCCCTCGTAGTCGAGCTGCTCGGAGACGATCGGCCTCTCGACCGCGTCGAACGGGCCGTTGACGCAGGTGATCGCCTTGGCGAACACGGTCAGCCGCTCCGGGGTCGGCAGTCCCGACTCGGCGACGTGGTCCGCGTAGTTCAAGCCGATCGCGAAGAACTTGCGGGGGCGAACGGGGGCGGTCAGGGACACCTCGGCAAGCGGCCGGTGGGCGTCGCCGCTCTGCACCGCGGCGCGAACCTGCTCCATCCCGTCGGCTCCCCGCTCGAGGATTCCGAGCATGTCGGCCGGCAACGTCGAATCCGCAGCGAGAAGATCGACCACCTCGTCGGCGTCTATCGCCGCGGGGCGGGCCACACCGTCAACCCTGAAGCTTGCCAGTTTCAAGAAGCATTCCTTCCTCGGAACCCACATAACAATCCATTGTGCACAATATATTGACACGGCCGAGGATGCAACCGCCGGCTGGAAGTTATGCATCATGTACAATAGGCGAATCGTGGCGAGGCCGACTCCCGAGGAACGGCGCCCCTCGCCCACCTTCGCCCGCTGGCTCACCGAAGAGCTGAGGGGGGAGATTCTCCGCGGCGATCTACCCGCCGGGACGCGGCTGCGCCAGGCGGAGATCGCGAGGCGCTTCGGAACCAGCACGACGCCGGTCCGCGAGTCCTTTGCCGCCCTCCAGCGCGAAGGGCTGCTGGCCCACGTCGACCACGGCGGCGTCTCGGTGTTCAAGCCGACCGCCACGGATCTTCGCGACAACTACGAGATCAGGATCGTCCTGGAGGGGCTTGCGACCGAAATCGCCGCTCCGAAACTCAGCGACGAGGCGTTGACCGAGCTCGCCGCCCTGCTCGCGGCTATGCGCGAGACCGACTTCACCGAAATCGAGCGCTACCACGAACTCAACTCCCGCTTTCACATGCGGATCTACGCTGAGGGCGGGCGTCCACGCCTGGAGAAGCTGATCGCCTCGTTTCGCCAGGCTTCCGGCGCCTACCAGCGACTGTTCGCGGTTGACCAGCCGGGTGCGACGGAAACCCAAGAGCAGCACGAGGAGATCTTCGATGCCTGCCGTAGACGTGACGCTGTAGCCGCAGGGGACGCAGTGCGCCGGCATCTCAGCAGGACGCACTCCATCCTGGACGCGGCCCTGCGGAGGCATTCGGGTCGGGGCGAGGATTGAGGTAGCCGCGCCTCGGCGGTGTGTCGCGGGCGCGGGGGGACGCGGATCAGCTCGCGCCGTCGGTGCCGTGGCCGCCGGCTTCCAGGCTGCGCGAAACGACATCGACCGTGTGCCTCAGGTGGGCGGTCATCGCCTGCGCCGCCCTGTCCGGCGCCCTGTCGAGGCAGGCTTCATAGATCGCTTCGTGCTCGCGCTCCGTCTCTTCGAGCCTGCCGACGAGAACGGGAAAGAGGCTGGTGTAGGCACGCGAGGAATCCCGCAGGTCGGCAATCAGCTTGACGAGCTGAACCCGGTCCGCGGCGGAGTAGATGAGGGAATGGAACTCGCTGTTGAGCTCGCCACTACGGGAAAAGTCGCCGCGCCTGTCGGCCGTGGCCATCTCTCGGAGCAGCTCCGACAGCCTTCCGAAGTGCTCCTCGTCCAGGTTCGGCACGGCGCGTTCGGTGGCCAGCGCCTCCAGCGGTATTCGGACCTCATACAGCTCGCGAAGGTCCTCGACGCTCGGCTCGAACACGTATACGCCGCGATGGGCGGAACTCTGTAGGAGTCCCTCGCGCTCGAGCGCGGCAAATGCCTCCCGCACCGGGGTGGTGCTGACGCCGTAGGCCTCGGCGACGTGCGCCTGGCGCAGGCGGGTTCCGGGCGGTAGGGCGCCATCTCGGATTTCGTCACGAAGCCGGTCGACGACCCTCGCCGTGATCGTTTTGGGCAGAGCGTGACGGGGTCCCATGTGCGCCGGATCTTCCCACAGGCGCTGACCGCGCTGACGCAGCGACCGTCAGGGGAAACGCTCCGTCGTTGACACACAACCGATGATGCACTATATATAAAAACGGGTTTTCAAACGCGAACGAGGAGGAATCTTGCGCTCTAGCCGCCTTGTGTTGGCTGCTTTGCTCGGTGCCGTGATATTGGCGATCGCTCTGGCCGGTTGCGGCTCGTCCGGAGGGTCGTCGACGTCGGGGTCCGAAGCTGAAAGTGCCACCGAGAAGATCGACATCGGGACCTTCGCGGGGGCCGATTTCGCCCCGCTTTGGATGGGAATCGAATCCGGGGCATTTGAAGAAGCCGGGCTGGAAGTCAACGCGACCGCCGCCCCCAGCGGCGCGGCGATGGCCGCTCAGCTCACGGCAGGGCAGCTCGACTTCGCCGGCATCAATCTCGACACTGCGATTCAGGCGATCTCGAAAGGCGTGCCGATGGAAATCGTCGCGTCCGTCAGCTACCTGACGCCGTCGAATCCCTCGCTGGGAACGGTCGTCGACAAGTCGAGCGACATCAAAGAAATCTCGCAGCTCGCGGGTAAGACCGTCGCTACCGCTGTGCTGCAGACGACCCCGGACCTGGGACTGCGAAAAGCGCTGGGGGAAAGCGGAGATCCCGAAGACGTCACCGTCATCTCGGTTCCGCCGCCCGAACAGGTCGCTGCGGTCGAAGCGGGTCGAGTCGACGCCGCGATGGTCCCGGAGCCGTTCCTCACGCTGGCTCGACAGGACCCGAAGGTCCGGCTGATGGAATCCCCGATTCCGTCGCTGGGCGATCACGTCCTGTCGGGAGTCGTCGTTTCGCGGCCTGACTACCTCTCCGACCACGAAGAAGAGGCGGTCAAGTTCCTCGAAGCGTTCGGCAAGCAGATCGCGCTGGCTCAGAAGAACCAGGAGCTTGCGAGGAAGGCCATCCCCGCGTTCACGGAGGTCGAACCGGCCCTCGCCGCGGAAATGACGCTGCCCGAATACTCGCCGGCGATCGACACCGCCACGATCGAAGAGCAGGCGCAGCTGATGTCCGAACTGGGGTGGATCTCGAAGACGCCGTCCACCGAAGAACTCGTTTGGGGCTCCGCTCCGGAATAGATGAGGAAGCTCGGGACACGGAAGCCGCAGATCGCTGCGGCGGTTACGGGAGCGGCTGGCACGCTGGTGATCCTCGCGATCCTGCAGCTGCTCTGTGCCACGGGAGTCATCCCGCAGGACCAGGTCGCCTCGCCCACGGACACTTTCAGGGCGTTGGCCGACCTGGTCTCCCAGGGCAGCTTCTGGTCCGATACCTGGAAGACCGTGCAGGCCTGGGCCCTGGGCCTGGGGATCGCCGCCCTGGCGGCGATCCCCGCGGGCTTCCTGATCGGCTCCAGCGAGCGCGCCTTCCGCAGCACCAGGGTTCTCGTCGATTTTCTGCGCCCGATACCGACGGTCGCATTGCTTCCCCTGTTCATCCTCCTCTTCAGTGGGCTGCGCTTGAACGCCTACATGGCGGCGCTCGCCGCGTTTTGGCCGCTGCTGATCCAGGCGATCTACGGGGTCCGCGACGTCGACCCCGTCGCCCGCGACACCGGTCGCGCGTACCGCCTCGGCCGGCTCAAGCTGATCATGTTCATCGTCGTCCCCAGCGCCCTGCCGTACGTCGCCACCGGCCTTCGCATCGCCGGCACCGTCGCCTTGGCCGTGGTCGTGGCCGCCGAGATGGTGGTCGGAACGCCCGGCCTGGGCAAGGCCATCGTCGACGCCCAGCAGGGGATCCGGGTCGACGAAATGTATGGGCTGATCGCTGCCGCCGGCCTGCTCGGCCTCGGCCTCACCGCGCTACTCGTCGGAGTCGAGCGGCGGGTTCTCGCCTGGCACCCCTCTCAACGCGAGGGGGGCTCATGAACGCGTTCAAGCGACTGCGCAACTTCGCCATGGAAATCTGGCTCCCTCTCGTCCTCTTTGCGGCATGGTGGGTCCTGTCCGCGGACAGCCAGTCCGTTTACTTTCCGCCGCTCGAACAGATCCTCACCGCGTTCAGGGAAGCCTGGCTCTTCGCCGGTGTCGGCAGCGAGCTCGTTCCGAGCCTGACGCGCTTCGTGGCGGGGCTCGCGATCGCGATCGTCGTCGGTGTGAGCCTCGGGGTCGCGCTCGGCTCAGCGCCGCCGCTGCGGCGGGCGACGATGCCGATGATCGAGTTCATGCGGGCCATCCCCGCCCCCGCGGTGTTGCCGGCGATGATCGCCGTGCTCGGGTTTGGGAACTCGATGAAGATCGTGCTGATCGCATTCGGCTGCGTCTGGCCGATCCTCCTGAACACGATCGACGGTGTGCGAAGCGTCGATCCGCTGCAACTGGACTTCGCTCGCGTCTATCGGCTCTCGCGGCGCGACCGGATGCTCAGCCTGGTCATTCCGGCCGCCAGCCCCCGCATCTTCGCGGGGCTGCGAATCGCCCTTGCGCTCGGACTGATCGTGATGGTGATCAGCGAGATACTCGGGTCCAGCAACGGCCTCGGCTTCGTGATCATCCAAGCCCAGCAGACGTTCGCGATTCCTCAGATGTGGGCTGGGATCCTGGTCCTCGGGATCGTCGGCTTCACCGTCAACAGCGCGTTCCTCATCGTCGAGCGCCGGGCGCTCCGCTGGTACCACGGATGGCGAGGCTCACAGGTCGCGGACGCGCCCGGATGAGCCGTTTCGATGACAGATAGGGCCTAAGAAAGTCGAGATATGTCTGAGCTAGAAGTACGTTCTCTAACCCGAGATTTCCATAGCGGCTCGGGGGTGACTCGCGCCCTTGACGGGGTCAGCTTTGCGGTCGAGACCGGCGAATTCCTTTGCGTCGTCGGCCCGTCGGGTTGCGGGAAGACGACCTTGCTGAAGTGCCTTTCGGGGTTGATGTCCCCAACCTCGGGGGAAGCGTTGCTCGAGGGGACCCGGATCTCGGAGCCGCCTGAGGCAATGGCGCTCGTGTTCCAGGAGTACACCCGCTCCCTGCTGCCCTGGCTGACGGTCCGGGGGAACCTGAAACTGGTCCTCCGTCGTCGCGGCCTCGGCCGGGACGAGATCGATCGCCTGATCGACAACGCCCTGGCCTCGGTGGGTCTGGGGGATTTTGCGAAGCATCACCCCTGGCAGCTGTCAGGGGGAATGCAGCAGCGTGTCGCAATTGCTCGGGCCCTCGTCTACCAGCCACGCGTGCTGTTGATGGACGAGCCGTTCGCCTCGGTCGATGCTCAGACCAGGAGCGACCTCGAGGATCTCCTGCTTCGCGTCCATGCTGAGTACGGGGTGACCGTCGTCTTCGTCACCCATGACATCGACGAGGCCGTCTATCTCGGCGACCGGGTGATCGTGCTCTCGCACCGGCCGACCCATGTGGATGAGGTTGTCCCCGTCGATCTCCCGAGGCCCCGCGACCAAGTTCGTACCAAGGAGATGAGCGAGTTCACCCATCTCCGGGCGCACGTTCTCCGTCATATCCGTAACGACTCATCGACCCCAATGGAGGTTCAGTGATGGCGGACTCGCCAGACAAGCCGACGATCGACTTTCACTCGCACATGCTCGAGCGAGCCGCCACCGAGGCTGGGTTGCCCCACTGTGTGGCCACCGGGTTCGGGGCAAGGATGGAGAAACCCAAGCCCGGCACCGCCTTCTTCAGGGCCCAGGAAGCCAGTTACGATCCCGCCGTCCACGTCGAGGCACTCGACCGGCTCGGCATCGATGCCGAGGTCGTCAGCTCGACCTCGGTCATCCAGGGAACCGCCTGGGCTTCGCCGGAGCGCGAGTACGAGCTCAACCGGGCGGTCAACGACGAGATCGAGCGCTGGGTCGATTCCTATCCAGAGCGCTTGATCGGCTGCTTCAACCTGCCCCTTCAGGATCCGAAGAGGTCGCTCGAGGAAATCGAGCGACTTTCGTCGAACCCGCGCTTTCCCGCGGTGCAGCTGCCCGCCTGTCTCAACGGCGTCTACCTGGGGGAGCCCGAGTTCCGCTATCTGTGGGAGGAGATCGACGGACGCGGCCTCGTCGTCTTCCTGCATCCGGATGGAACCCGTGACGAGTGGTTTCAGAGCTTCTCGATGTGGAACTCCGTCGGCCAGCCGGTCGAGGAGGCCAAGCTGCTGGCGTCGCTCATCTACTGGGGGGTCCTCGAGGATCTGCCGGACCTGAAGATCGTGGTCGCCCACGGTGGGGGATATCTGCCCCACTACTTCGGGCGGCTCGATCGCAACGTGACCGCATGGCCGGAGAGCACCCGAAACATCTCTCGGCGTCCCAGCGAGTACCTGAGAGAGATGTACTACGACACCTGTCTCTACGAGCCGGCGATGCTGGAGGCGCTGATCGCTCGGGCGGGCGCAAGCCAAATCGTCATGGGAAGCGACTTCCCCGTCGGCGAGAGCGATCCGCTCGGCTTCGTCGCTCGATCGCCTTCGCTCTCGGCGCCGGAGATCGAGGCGGTCCAGGGCGGGACCGCCGCCGCGTTGCTTGGTTACGTCAAGCTGGAGTCCGGCGGGGTGGCCCCGGCTACGGCGTAGCCGCCCGGGAGCAGGCCCGCCAGCGCTCCGCGATGAAGTCCGCGGCGCGGTCGAGCGCCCGATCGGCTTCGTCGAGCCGCCCGCTGAAGGACTGGAAGACGTGCGGCGCGCCGCCGGTGACTTCGAGGGTCACGTCCAGGTCCGCGGCGGCGGCGCGCGCTGCGAGCCGGGTGGAGTCGTCGAGCAGAACCTCGTGCGAGCCGACCTGGACCAAGAGCGGCGGTAGCCCGCGCAGGTCGGCGGCGATGGCCGGGCTGAGCAACGGCTCGCTCGGGTCCCGGTCGCCGACCGAGTGCCGGTAGAGGGACGCGAGCAGCTCGCGGGTGAAGATCGGGTCGATGCCGTCTCTGCTCTGCATGCTCTGCCCGCTGCTCGTCGCGTCGGTCACCGGGGAGAACGCAACGATGCCGGCCGGCATCGGCAAGCCGGCGTCACGAGCACTCACCAGCGTTGTCACCGCCAGCCCGCCGCCGGCCGAGTCGCCGGCGAGAACAACCGACTCAGGGGCCAAGCCGCGCTCCAGCAGCTCGCGGTACGCCGCGACGCCGTCTTCGATCGCCGCGGGAAACGGATGCTCGGGTGCCAAACGGTAATCGAGCGAAATCGCCTTCGCTCCCGTGCGGCGCACGAGCGACGCGGTGAGCGGTCGAGCCGTGACCGGGGACCCGAAGACGAAGGCGCCGCCGTGGAAGTAGAGAATCGTCCCCTTCCCTTCGTTCCCCGGGTCGCTCGAGGGAGAGATCGTCAGCGCCGGCCGGCCGGCGAGGGTGATCTCACTCGCTGCAAGTCCGTCGGGGCGGGCGACCTTGGCCATCCGGGTCGCGAACTCGCTTCTCAGCTGGTCAGGGCTGAGCCCCGGTTCGAATGCCGCCTCTCTCAGCCGGGCAGCGATCGCCGCCTGCTGCTCTCTGCTCATCTCGTTCTCTTGTCAGGGAGCGCATTCATTCCGCGGAATATTATATTCTGGAATGCATTGTGAGGGATGAATCGGTGGTCCTTGCCGAGCTCTTCAGCGATCTCGTCCGCTACGAGACGAGGCTCTACAACGGCCTCGGTCACCGGCTGCGGGATGCCCACGGCATCTCCATCGGCCAGTACGAGCTACTGCGTCTGGCTGGCGAGCGGGGGGACCTTCGCGTCGTCGACATCGCGCGGGAGTTCGCGATCGCAGTCGGTGCCGCGAGCAAGGGCGTCGATCGGATGGAAGAGGCGGGATGGCTGCGGCGCCGGCCGAACCCGAGCAGCCGCCGTTCGTCGTTGATCTCGCTCACGGACGCGGGGGACCAGGTTCTGGAAGCGGCCAGTCGCACCTTCGTGGACGGGTTGCGCGACTACCTGGCCTCGAGGCTGACACCCTCGGCCATCGGCGACCTCGCTGCGACGCTGGCCATGCTCCGGAGCGAGCTGGAGGCCGGCGAAGTAGGGCTTCCCACCGGATAGGCACAAGGGCAGGGGCGGCGCCGGAAAGCTTTGTGACGAGCAGTAACTATGCATAATATAATTAAGTCGAATCAAGGAATGGAGCGTCGAGATGATTCTTGTCACCGGTGCCACCGGTAAGACCGCCCGCAACGTGATCGAGGCCCTGGGCCGCCGCGACGAGCCGGTGCGGGCGCTTGCGCGCTCGAGCAACGTCCACGAGCTCGAGGCCGATGGCGTCGAGACGATTCAGGCGGACATGCTCGACCCGCAGGCGATGCGAGCGGCCATGGACGGCGTTCGGGCGGCGGTCTTCATCGGCCCCACCCTGAACACCCAGGAGGTCGCGATGGGCAGGAACGTGATCGATGCGGCCGTCGCCGCCGGCGTGCCGCGTTTCCTCCAGCTGTCTGTCGCGCACCCACAGATCGAGACGCTGGTCAACCATCAATCCAAGCTCGCGACCGAGGACTACCTGGTCGGCTCGGGCCTCGAGTTCACGATCCTGCAGCCGATGCACTACATGCAGAACTACGATCCGCTCAAAGCCTCGGAGACCGGGGCCCTGCGCATCCCGTACGACATCTCGCTGCTTCGCTCCTACGTCGACCTGGCCGACGTCGGCGAGGTCGCGGCGATCACCCTGACCGAGCCTGGCCACGTCTACGCGACCTACCCGCTTTCAGGCGCGGACCTGATCAGCGTCGAGCAGATCGCCGCCCTCATCTCGCAGCGCGCCGGAGTCGCGGTGAGCGCCGAGCAGATCACGCCGGCCGCCTTCGCCGAGATGGTCTCCGGCTCCGGCAATCTCTCTCAGTACGCCATCGACGGCATCCACCGCCTCTTCACCTACTACTCCTTCCACCCGCTGCTGGGCAATCCCAACGTGCTCGGATGGTTGCTGGGTCGCCCGCCGACGACTTTCGAGCAGTACGTCGATCGCTGCTTCGCCACCGAGACCCCGCCGCCCCCGCCGGCGTGGATCGCCGGCGCCGAAGCGGGCTGACACCGCCTTAGCGTATAATGCACAATCCCTCCACTCGGAGGGTGGTCGCATGCTGAGAAACCGGGAAAGGGAGGCCATTTGTGGCGATGCAGACTGAAGGCGATGGCGTCGTGGGCTCGGCTCCCGTTTGGTTGATCACCGGGTGCTCATCGGGACTGGGCTTCACGATCGCCGCGGCGGCGGCCGACGCGGGCGCCCGTGTCGTCGCCACCGCGAGGCGGACGGAGGCTCTCGCGCCCCTGGTCGCCAGCGCCCCCGATCGCATCGAGGGCCTACAACTCGACGTCACCAACTATCGCCAAGCGGAGGCAGTCGTGGCCGAGGTCGAAGAGCGGTTCGGCGGGATCGACGTGCTCGTCAACAACGCGGGCCGCGTCCACCTCGGCGCCACTGAGGAGATCACCGACGAGGAGCTGCGCGCCGTCTTCGAGCTTCACGTCTTCGCCCCGACGCATCTCGTGCGGACCGTCCTACCCGGGATGCGCAGGCGTGGCGGCGGAACGATCGTCCAGATGTCGACCAAAGGCGCCTTCCTGATCACTCCGGGCTTCGGTGCGTACACCGCATCCAAGGCTGCCCTCGAGGGGATCTCCGCGACCCTCGCGACGGAGGTCGCTGATCACGGCATCCGGGTCCTCATCGTCGAGCCCGGATCGCATCGCACCTCGGTCTTCGCCGACGGGACGATCTCGAAATCCAACCCCGACGAGAGCTACGCGAGCACCGTGGGCACGGTGCGGGAGTTCATCGACGGGGTCCACGGAACCCAGAGCGGGGACCCGGACAAGGCCGCAAGGGCCATAGTCGACGTCGTCGAATCGGGCGAGGGACCGCTGCGCCTGCCCCTCGGCGGCGATGCCGTCGACGAGGTTCGCGATGCGTTGCGAAAAATCGAAGAGGACTATGTCGCCTGGGAGGACTTCGCTCGGTCGACCAGCTTCGATCCCGTCCGGGGTAGCGAATGAGCCGCGCCTCGGTCACCCGGATGGGGCACGCCGCGGTCCGCGTCCGCGATCTCGATCGCTCGGCCCGTTTTGCCGAAGAAGTCCTGGGAATGCGCGAGTCCGATCGGATTGACGGCGTCTCCTACCTGACCTGCAACGAGCGTCACCACGAGTTGATGCTGGTCGAGGCCGAGGAGCTGGCGCTCGACCACATCGCGTTCGAGGTCGCCGACGGCGACGCCCTCGCCGAGGTCGGCGGCCGCATCGAGGCTGCCGGTTGGCGGCTCCTGGACGAGCCGCTCGAGGCGGGGATCGAAGATGCGGTGCGCTGCGTCGGTCCCGCCGGCTTCGTCTTCGAGCTCTTCGTCGGCATGCGGCTGGAACCCGAAGCGCCCTTCCCCCAGGCTCGGATCCGCCCGCGGGCCATCGAGCACGCGACTCTGACGGTCTCTGACCTGGAGCAGATGAAGGGCTTCTTCATCGACATGTTGGGGTTCGACGGCTCCGACGAAGTGCCCGGAGCGATCGCCTGGCTGCGCTGCTCGGGCCGCCACCACGACTTCAACCTGATGGCCGGGCCGGACTCCTTTCACCATCAGGCCTGGGAAGTCCCCGGCCTGTCGGAGATCGGCGCTGTCGCCGATCTGATCGGGGAGCGCGGGCAGACTATGGTCTGGGGTCCGGGCCGCCATTCGCCCGGGCACGTGCTCTTCGGCTACTTCGCTGACGCCGAAGGGGTGATCAACGAGTTCTGCGCCGACGTCGAACCGGTGCCCTCCGATTACCAGCCGGTGATCTGGCCCGACGTCGCCGCGACCGGAAATCGCTGGGGCGCGGTATCGCCCGAGGGCTTCGTCGACATGGGGATTCCCGTTTCGCGGTCCGGCCGGGCATGACCGGCGGGCGGCTGCTGATATCCGGGGTCACGGTCGTCGACGGCCGCGGAGCGCCGGCGTTCGGTCCTATCAACGTCCTGATCGAGGACCGGCGGATCGTCGAGATCGGAGCCGACGTATCCAGCGAAGACGCCGAGCGGCTCGATGGGGCCGGCCGCTTCCTGATCCCCGGGCTCTGGGAGACCGAGGGGCATCTGGTCAGGTACTCCAACGGCTTGCTTGCGGACATGAGATTGGCGTGGCCGGAGGAGGGTGACATCGGCCGGGTGAGATCGAACCTGGCCGCCTACCTGGCGAGCGGGGTGACGGCGGTGCTCGACCTCGGCGGGCCCACCGAGATCCTCGCCGAGCTGCGAGAAGAACAGCGCCGCGGAGAAGTTCGCGGCGCGCGCCTGTTCTTCACCGGCCGGCAGTTCACCGCGATCGCCGGCCAACCAGCCCTCGACGGCAAGACTCTGCCCGGTTTGACCACCCAGGTCGGCGATGCGGAGGCAGCCCGTCGTAAGGCGAGCGAGATGATCGAGACGCATCGGATCGATGCGGTCAAGGCGAACTACACGGTGGGGGGCGGGCCGTTCGGCCTGGCGCCGGTCCTCCAGCGGGACACCCTGGAAGCCCTGGTCGAAGTGGCCCACGAAAACGGCCTGCCGATCCTCGCGCACATCGATTCGGCGGAGCTCGCCGCCGATGCGCTCGAGGCGGGCGTCGACAACGTCGAGCACATCTTCGACCCGGACCCGAGCAGCTTCGACCGCGACGTCGAACGGGTCACCCGCCTCTGCCTCGAGAACGGTGCGTTCTGGCCGATGACCCTGGTCCTTTGGGAGGCGTTTTCGCGGGCCGGCGACGAGACGATGCTGGCCGAGATCGGGGTCGACGGCCGGGTCGAGCCCCGGGTTCTCGCCGAGCTGCGCGAAACCCCGGAGAGCCTCTGGAACACCCTGCCACCAGACTGGCGCCGCTACTACCAGGCGCGGTTCGAGGCGGGGATGTCAGTCGTCGCCGACGTCCTCGCCGAGGGGGTCAAGATGACTGTCGCGACCGATGCCGGCAACCCGATGGTGTTCCACGGCCCCAGCGTCCTCCGCGAGATGGTGCTGATGCAGCGTGCCGGCGTCGAGCCTCTCGAGATCCTGCGGGCGGCGACCAGTCGCGCTGCGGAAAAGCTGAACCGGGCAGACGTGCTCGGAACGGTGGCGGTGGGCAAGGTCGCGGACCTGGTCCTGCTCGACGCCGACCCCCTGGCCGACATCGCGAACGTGGGTGAGATCGCGGCGGTGATCCAGGAGGGCACGGTCCTTCGCCCCGACTCGCTCGCGCTCTGAGCGATCTCGACCGTCAGCGGGATTCGATCTCGCTGACGTGCAGCTCCGCCCACTCCCGCAGCCCCGCGAGCGGCTGGTCGAGGGACAGTCCCAGCGGGGTGAGGGAGTAGTAGACGCTCGGCGGGACCGTCGCCTCGACCCGACGCTCGATCAGGGAATCGGCTCCCAGGCGGCGGAGGGTCTGCGAGAGCATCTTCTGGGAGATGCCGGGCATGCGCCGGCGCAGCTCCGAGAAGCGGACCTCGACCGGATGGGAGTCGGCAAGCACTTTGATCGCCATCGAGGTCCACTTGTCGCCGATGCGATCGAGCAGCCAGCGCGTCGGGCAACCGGGAGAGAAAAGGTCGCCCCGGGGCAGCCCACCGCGGGGACCATGGGTCACCTTCCCGTAACCAGGTGGTGTCGAGGTGCCGTCTTGTGGATCGATCATGAGTTACCTACGGTTATCAGATTACTGTTGGTATCTATTGGAGGTCAAATGATTGATAGAGAGGCATCGATGCCGAGAATCGACCGCGTCGCGGTCAACGGCATCGAGATCAACGTGGCCTCGGCGGGGGTGGGGCCGGCGGTCGTCCTGATCCATGGATTCCCCCACACCTGGCGGCTGTGGAGCTCGGTAATCCCCGCGCTGTCCCGCTCCGCTCGGGTGATAGCGCCGGACCTGCGCGGTTTGGGGGATAGCACGCGCGCCGCGAGCGGCTACGACCTGGCAACGCTCGGGTCGGACCTCTCGGTCCTTCTCGACGAGTTCGGCGTCGAGCGGGCGGCAGTGGTGGGGATCGACCTCGGCGGCCCCGTCGCGTTCCATCATGCGTTGTCGAATCCGGCGGCGGTTCGCTGCGCGGTCCTGATCGAGTGTCTGCTCGGGCGTCTCCCCGGCGCGGAGGGCTTTCTCGCCGACGGACCCCCGTGGTGGTTCGGCTTCCACTCGGTCCCGGGCCTCGCGGAGACCGTCCTCGAGGGCCACGAGTCCGAGTACGTCGGTTGGTTCCTCGAGAACGGGACCGCGGACAAAAAGGGGGTGCCGGCCGCGATTCGGGACGCCTTCGTCGACGCCTACTCCGGTCGGGAGTCGCTGGCCTGCGCGTTCCGTCACTACCGGGCGATGCCCGGCAACGGCAAGCAGCTCGTCGATGCGCTCCGCGATCGCCGCCTCACCGTACCTACGATGGCAATCGGCGCGAAGCCGATCGGATCCACTCTCGCCATGCAGCTCGAGCCCGTTGCCGACGATCTCTCCAGCCACCTGATCGAGGACTGCGGGCACATCGTCCCCCTCGAGCAGCCGGCGGCCCTGCTCGAGCTGATCGAGCCGTTCCTAGCGCGACATCCCTGAGCGGCGCCCCGGCGCCCGGCGCCAACCCCGGCCAAGATATATATAATGTCGAAGGTTAGTGGGGCCGATCGCGGCCGCGAAAGGGAAGGAGACATGGAGAAGATGTCGGACGAGTCAAGCGCGCCGGTCGCCGTTGTCGGCGGCGGACCTGTAGGAATCACCCTGGCGCTGGAGCTGGCGCTCCACGGCCTGCGCTCGGTCGTTATCGAGCGAAGGGCCGAGGGAGAGAGCTGGCAGGCCCGGACGAATCTCACCAATACTCGTTCGATGGAGCTGTTTCGTCGCTGGGGAATCGCGGACAGCCTGCGCTCGAACAACCCGATCAACGACGAGCTCCCGCGCAGCGTCACCTGGGTGACCGCGCTGAATGGGCACCTCGTCTGGGACTTCGAGGGAATCTTCGCCTTCGAGCGCCTCCCCTTCGCATCCGAGACTCCCGAGTGGGCGCCCAACGCCGGGATCGAAAAGACGGTCGCCGCGGCGGCCGCCGAGAACCCGCTGGTCGATCTGCGCTACGAGTCCGACTTCACCGGCTTCGAGCAGGACGACTACGGAGTCACCGTGAGGTACGCCGACCGCACCGGCGCCGAGCACGAGGTGCGGTGCTCCTATCTCGTCGGCGCCGACGGCAGCCGCAGCGCCGTCCGCAAACAGCTCGACGTGAAACTGCAGGGGAAGGCCGACCTCGTCCACGCCAGCATCTGGCTGATCTCAGCGCCGGGATTGATGCAGCGCGCGACCGTCCCCCCTTCGACCTTCTACTTCTTCATCAACGAGCATCGGGACGCGATGATGTTGATCCCGCAGGACGAAGAAGACCACTACATGTTCGGCATCGTCCCGGCCTCCGAGGGCATGGATCCCGACTCGTGGGAGGACGCCAGGGAGATCCTGTTCAGGAACCTCGGCTTCGAGCTGCCGGTCGAGAAGCTCGGCGGCGGCCTGGTTCGCATCCACTCCCTGATCGCTCCCCGGTTCGACTACGGCCGCGTCCTCCTGGCGGGCGACGCGGCCCACCTGATCTCACCGATGGGCGGCTTCGGCATGAACATCGGGGTCAGCGATTCGCTGGACCTGGGTTGGAAGCTCGCCGCCGTTCTCAACGGATGGGGCGGCCCGAAGCTGCTTGCCTCCTACGGTGAAGAGCGCACGGCCGCCGACCTCTGGATCCAGGAGGAGTGCATCGACAACACTGGCAAACTCGCTCCCCAGTTGGTCGAGGACGGCATCGGGCTCGACGGGGCCGAGGGCGATGAGATTCGCCAGCGCGTCGCCACGAACATCGTTGCCTCCAAGACAAAGGAGTTCAACAGCATGGGCGCCCAGCTCGGCTACCGCTACGACGGATCCCCGATCGTGGTCGACGACGGATCGGTGAGACCCCCGCTTTCGATGGCCGACTACACGCCGAGCGCGAACCCGGGCGCACGCGCTCCGCATGTCTGGCTCGAGGACGGCAGCTCGCTCTACGACGGCTTCGGCGTCGACTTCACGTTGCTCAAGCTCGACGACGTCGACACCTCGGCGCTCGAGTCCGCGGCGGCTGATCGAGGCGTGCCGCTGGAGGTCCTCGAGCCCGACAGCGCGGAGCTCGGCGAGCTCTACGGTGCGAAGCTGGCGTTGATCCGTCCCGACCACCACGTGGCCTGGAGGGGCGACTCCGTTCCGGACGATGCTGGACGCCTCATCGACACCGTTCGGGGGGCCTGACAAATGGAGTCTCCAATCGCCGAGCTGCTCGCTCGAATCGACGAGATCCGTCCGATCCTCGAGCGCAACGTGAATCAGACCGAGGCCGATCGGCGCGTCGCGCAGGAGAACATCGACGCGCTGGCATCTGCCGGCGCGTTCAAAGCCACCGTCTCGCGCCGGTTCGGCGGCTACGAGATGACGCCCCGCGAGAACCTGGAACTGTCCTCCGCCGTCGCCGAGTCATGTGGCTCCACGGCCTGGGTTGTCGCCTTGGTCAATATCTGCAACTGGCTCGTCGGCCTCCTTCCCGAGCAGGCGCAGGAGGACATCTTCGGCGCCGATCCCGAGGCGCGCGTCGCCGGGGTGCTCAACCCGTCGAGTGACGTGCGCAAAGCCGATGGCGGCTACGTGCTCAGCGGCAAGTGGCCGTGGGCGTCGGGGAGTTGGCACTCCGACTGGGCGGTACTGGGAATGGTCGTCCCCGACGAGTCGGGCGAGGAGGTAGACCAGGCGCTCTGCTTCGTCCCGATGAGCGAGCTCTCGATCGAGGAAACCTGGTTCGTGGCCGGCATGAAGGGCACCGGCAGCAACACGATCGTCGCCTCGGAGGTCTTCGTCCCCTCACACCGTCTGCTCTCGGTTCCGCGAGCGCTGGCAAACGAGTACGGGACCGAGCATGCCGAGGAGACGCTCTACCGGGCGTCGTTCATTCCCTTCCTGGCTCTGGTCCTGCTCGGGCCGCAGCTGGGGCTTGGGCGGGCTGCCCTGAGCTTCGTTCTGGACAAAGCCCCCAAGCGCGCCATCACCTACACGAAATTCGAGCGTCAGACGGAATCCGTCGCTTTTCAGCTTCAGGTCGCCGAGGCGGCGATGCTGATCGACACCGCTCATCTGCACGCGTACCGCGCCGCGGAAGACCTCGATCTTGCGGCGCGGGCGGACGAGGACCTCTCCTACCTGGGCCGGGCCAGGGTTCGCGCCGATGCCGCCTACGGAATCACCCGGATCGCGAAGGCGATCGACCTGCTCGTCTCGGCCCATGGCGCGTCGAGCTTCGCGGATGCGAGCCCGATGCAGCGGATCTGGCGTGACTCGAGTGTCGCCGCACGTCACGCGGTCGCCGATCCGCTGGTCAACCAGGAGGTCTACGGGAAGGCTCTGCTCGGTTTTCCGATCGAGGAGAACATCACGCCGCTGATCTAGCCGGAGCGAACGGCCGGGCGGGCGCGCGGGCGGGGACAAGGGGGGGGCCCCGCCGCGGCCCC
>Ga0335070_10000772_pt1 | contig 36471 bp, 33 predicted proteins | sample Lox_Sample_13_FD_206722 | JGI IMG/M metagenome (GOLD analysis project Ga0335070, IMG submission 206722) | Soil microbial communities from Loxahatchee National Wildlife Refuge, Florida, United States - Lox_Sample_1.3 | ecosystem: Environmental > Terrestrial > Soil > Wetlands | place: USA... | reverse complement strand
CGTTTTTCACAAAAGTCCTGAATTATTCCATAAAGAAGTGTGAAAAACTTTTTGCCACTCCTTATTGATTTCGATTTGAAACGTTGTATTAAAACAGAAACATCTAAAAACTCGATTGCAGGAAGGAAATATTGGTGAGCCCAACTTTAGCTGGCAGGACTATAACGACGCTCCAAATTCAAAAGCTTTCCTCAGTGTTTTTTGATCTTTTTTTGATCTCTCCTCTTTCGTATGCCTTGGCCAAAACCTTGCCCGCAAATTTCATTCACAAGTAATCGCACGACGGGCGGAGCATTTCGACCAGGAGCCTGCAGGAATGAAGAAAAGGAGGGTGGAGGGACTTGAAACCTCGGAAAATCCCCCTAAGTCCCCCTTTGCCAAAGGGGGATTATTAGACCGAGGCAGAAACCGGCGTCATCCGCTTAGTCTCACAGCCCGAAATAGGCGGACTTCACATCCGGGTTCTCCATCAATTCCCGGGAATTTCCTTCCAGGACCGCTCCTCCATTCTCAAGGATATACCCATGATGGATGATCGGCAAAATGGGACGGGCGTACTGCTCCGAGATGAGAACGGTAATTCCTGTCTGTAGATTGATATCGTGGACGGATCGGGCAAGCATGCCTTCCATCATCGGGCTGAGTCCGAGTAACGGCTCATCGAGTAGAAGCAGCTTCGGCTGTGCCATCAAGGCCCTTCCAATGGCCAGCATCTGCTGCTCTCCTCCGCTGAGAAACCCTCCCTCTCTCCTCTTGAGATTTGTTAAAGGAGGAAAAATGGTAAAAACGTATTCCAAGGTCTTCTTCGCCTGAGCTTTTGTGGCTAAATAGCCTCCTATTTTCAGATTCTCTAATGTGCTGCTTTCTGCGAAGATCCTTCGCCTTTCAGGGCAGAGGACGATTCCTTTCCTGGCTCTCTCGCTCGGTTTCATGGATGTGATATCCATTCCTTCAAAAAAAATGTGGCCCAGGACGGTAATCCTCTCCCCCCCCTTCATTTCTTCTTTCTTCTTCACATCCAGTATGATTCCGGAGATGGTATACATCAGCGTGGACTTCCCCGCGCTGTTGGCACCGAAGATGCCTGTCACTTTTCCCGCCTGGCACTTCATGTTGATATTATTGATGGCGATGGCGTTCTCATAAAATACCATGAGGTTTTTGATCTCCAGCATTTCACCGCCCCTTTATTGACATCACACCTGAACCCCGTCCTGTGGACGAGGATGAAAGGTGCATCTGCCCAAAGCAGAAAAAAGGAAACAAGATGCTTAAACGACTTCAGCATGACATGACGGTTCGGTTTTGGTCTTTTTGTCATCCCGAACTTGATTCGGGATCTCGTTTTTGGGTTTGGGAATTTCGCTTCTAAAGCCCCGCCCTGTCGATGGGGTTCTTTGCTTCGAGAGAAGCGACATTCGCTTCTATCCTTGTCTTTTTTCTTTGGATATTTTTCTGCGTTCTTCCGCTCTGATTTCGCGTCTCAGGAGCTTTCCCACTTTTGATTTTGGAAGCATGTCCCGGAATTCGATGTACTGTGGGATCTTATATGGGGCAAGTCTCTCACGACACCACCGGGTCAATTCAGAGGCATCGACTCCGCGTGCGTCCTCCTTAAGGACGACGATGGCCTTAATGCGTTCACCCACTTTCGGGTCGGGGACCCCGATCACACAGGCCCCGATCACCGTCGGATGGTCTTGCAACACAGCCTCAATCTCTGAAGCAGAGACCCGGTAAGCCTTGTGTTTGATCACGTCTGCCGATCTTTCGACATAATAGATGTCTCCCTTTTCACCCAGTTTGACATAATCGCCCATTCGATAGTAGACCTTGCCGTCGATGTCGACGTAGGATCGACTCGTTTCGTCAGGCTTGTTCCAGTAGTGCTTTAATGTATAGTCGGATGTGACCACAAGCTCCCCGGTCTCGCCAATTGGAACAGGCTCCAGAGTATCTGGATTGACGACTTTGCATTGCCTGGTCTTGAGAGGTAATCCGATGGATGTGACCTCCGGCTCTCTGTCCAAGCGGCTGTACGTGACATGGCCCGCTTCTGTGGAACCGTAGACCTGGTAGATGGAGACATCAAGATGCTCCTTCCACCTTTTAAAAACTTCGATGGGAAGCACATCTCCTCCACAGTAGCAGTATCTTAGAGAACTCAGGTCATATTGATCCAGGCGGTCGTTCTCCAGAATCATGCGGTACAGAGCCGGGACTCCGAGCATCCATCTCACGCGATATTTTTCGATGGCTCGCAAGATGGCATCGACCTGCGGAACAGGCATGATGACCGTTGTGTTCCCATAGTTTAAGCCGATGGCGGTAAACAGTCCAAGGGCCATGATGTGGAAAAGCGGGTTGATCGCAATATAGGTATCCTTTCCCTCCTCGATGTATCCTCCAGCCACATCCTCCATCACGTCCTTGACATAGGAGATCATACCCATGTGATTGCCGGGCACTCCCTTAGGAAATCCTGTCGTTCCCCCCGTATAGAGGATATAAGAGAGATCCTTCCAGGGATCTATCTCTACGTTCAATTTCTCGGGCGATTGTTTGATCAGATCCTTGAAAAAATAGACGTTTTCACCCTTTTTGACGATTCCGTTTGGAATCTTATCGAAAAGGAAGCCAACGGTGCGCTTCCAAAGAGGAAGGATATCGACGAGATTTGTAACAATGGCCCTTTTCAAAGAGGTTTTGGAAAGAACGTCCTGAACATAACCGAAATTGGTGTCGAGACAGATGATCGTCTCTGCACCGGAGTCGTTGATCATATATTCGATTTCGAAAGAAGTGTAGATGGGGGCCACCGGCACCACCACTGCCCCGATCTTTTGAATCGCGAAAAAGGAGATTACCCACTGGGCAGAGTTCGTAATATAGAGCACCACTTTGTCGCCCTTTCGCACCCCCAGGTGACGGAGAGCTGTACCAAGTCGATCGATGAGATTTCGCAACCGGGCAAAGGTAAACTTCACGCCGAGATAAATGACGGCAGGCCGATCCGGATATTTTTCGCACATCCTCTCAAATTGGGTGAAGACGAGTTCTGGTTCCATTTTTCTTGAACCCCTCACCCTATCCCTCTCCTCGCTGGGGAGAGGGGAGGTGGGGGGGCTTTTTTTCTATCACGCTTCAAATGTATAATCGAGCAGCTTCTCCGATCCCAGGTAAGCTTCCTTGACCCTCTCATCCTGCATGACCACTTCAGGGATGCCCTCTGTCAATTTTTCTCCAAAGTTCAAGACCATCACTCGGCTGGCCACCCGAAAGAGTTCCCTCAACCTGTGCTCGATCATCACCAGGGTGATTCCATCCATCTGCAACTTTTCTATCAAGGGAACCATGCTGGCGATTTCGCTCATGCTGAGTCCGGAGAAGACTTCATCACACAGAATAAGATCGGGTCTCAAGGCAAGACATCTGGCCAATTCAAGACGTTTTAGATATCCTGTCGGGAGGCTGGATGCCAGTTTATAGGGTACGAAGGAATCCCTCTCGAAGCCGATCTCTTCTAAAATATCGATGCTGACCGTTCCTCGATCCCCGAGTTTTCCTCCTCCCCGCCATCCGCCTTTGCGCCTTGCTCTCGGGGAGAAAAGGGGAATGATCAGATTCTTGTATGCGGGAAGGCTGTAGTAAGGCCTCATGATCTGGAAAGTTCTTGTGAGCCCGAGATTGGCAATCTGATTGGGCGGCTTCTTGCTAATCTCTTTGCCCTTATACAGAACCTTACCGGAGTTCATCTTGATGAAACCGGTGATGCAATTAATGAGGGTTGTCTTCCCTGATCCATTGGGACCGATGATACCAAAGACCTCGCCCTTCTGAACACTAAAACTGACATCCAGTAGTGCCTGAACACCGCCGAAGGCTTTACAGACATTGATCACTTGGAGAATATCTTCTTCACTCATACCTTTACCCACCTCTCAAACTGGTGGTATTTCCGCTGGGCGTAGACCATGATCCCTTCGCTTCGCAACATGATGAAGACCACCAAGAAGACCGCATAGATGACGATTCTCAGCGTTCCGTAGGCACGCAAAAATTCGGAGAGGGGGACAAGAATAAAGCAACCGAGTAAGGGGCCCACCAGGGTGCCTCCTCCTCCGATCACTGTGGCTGCGATGGGAATGACAGAGAAATCGAGAGCGAACTGTGAAATACCTGCCCAATTGTATATATGTGAAAGATAGGCTCCTCCAAGACAACCAATTGCCGAAGCAATAAAAACAGCAATCGCCTTGTAAAGGGTGATGCTTAATCCAGAGGCTCTGACAGCCTGATCATTATCCTTGACGCCACGAAAGATGAGCCCGATATCCTCGTTCACCAATCTCCTCAACCCGAAGAGGGCAAAAATGACGATCAAGAGGATGAGATACTGTTCAACCCATCGGTTGGGAAAGCTGGCCACTCCAAGGATGCCGTCTGTTCCGCCGAGGATATTTAATGCCTCGATGATTCTTGAGAGAGCTAACGGATACATAAGGGTTACGATCGCAAAATATACTCCTCTAAGGGGAAGGGCTGGAAGGAGGAGAAGAGTGGAAATGATCGCCCCCCCAAGGGTTGCCATTGGAATGGTGGCCGCCAGAGGGAGACCCAGGGATTTATTGAGAATGGCTGCCGTGTATCCACCTACCCCTATAAAAAAAGCGCCTCCCAGGGAAACCAATCCTACAAAATGGGCTAAGAAATCAAACCCGAGAGCGAGCAGGACATATATACCGACAATAGTGATGACTTTATTCCAATAGAGAGAGGGCACGAGGAAAGGAAGAAGGAGAAGGCCTGCAATTAAAATCAGCCTTGGGAGAACAAGGTATGTGACTTCTTGCCACGAAGAGACAGCGTAAATCCCTTCTGTCCTGACTTTGATGCCACGGTCTATCCTTTCTCTACGCCTCTCTGTTACATTCGCCATAGCTCTTAGTATCCCCGGAAAAGTTTTCGACCTCTTCAAATTCCAAATTACAAATCCCAAATCCTAAGCAATATCGAAGTCCCAAATTCAAATGTTCTAAACTGTTTTGAATTTAGGTCATTGGAGTTTGGGATATATTTGGGAGTTGGAAATTGGGATTTGGAATTTCCTCACTAGACACGTTCCTCCAATTCCTTCTGTCTGCCGAAGAGTCCTGATGGCCTCAGTATAAGAGTGAGGATAATCGCTAAGAGAGCCACGACCATATGGAAATGCGATTGGATGTAGGCAACGGTAATAATTTGGAGAAATCCAATCATAAAGGAAGCAATGATCGCACCCACCCAACTGCCTAAGCCGCCCACAATGCAGACAGCGATCGAGAGAATCAGTACATTGTAGCCCGCCTCCACCACAATATTGCCCAAAGGCAATAAGGCAATAGCCGAAAGGCCAGCCAAAATAGACCCCATGGCCATGGCAATAACGGCCATCCAGTCAGAGTCGATTCCTAACATCATGGCTGCATGTTCATCCTGAGCCATTCCCCTAAATGCCAAGCCGGTCTTGTTGAAATGGGTGAAGAGCCACATAAAAGAGACCACCACGATCCCTATGCCGATGACGATGATTCGTTGAAGGTCGACTGGAATACCCCTGATGCTGATGCTGCCTTCAATGAAGACGGGAAGCGTATAAGTCATCCCCTTGAACCCTGCCCAACGTAGGAATTCGAGAATGGCCAATCCCAGGGCATAGGTGGCGATAATCTCCGAAGTGGCCATCCCTCTCACCCGGATGAGGACGAACCGATAGATGGCTGCTCCAACCAGCCCCATGATCACCAGCGCTAGAAGAATGGAAAGGATATAGTTTAATTTCAGGAGGTGTATGAGACTCCAGACAATAAACCCTGTGACCACATATAACGCTCCGTGGGCGAAGTTGGGGAGCCGACTGATTCCATAAACCAAAGTAAAGCCAATGGCCATCAACGCCAGGGAAAAACTATTAACGACTCCGTAAATGAGGATATCCATCTTCTACCGGAAAAAAGGGGACAGGCTACTCTTTGCCGCATTTTTGAGTGTGACCTTCTCGTTGAACCATAAAACAAAAAGTAGCCTGTCCCCTTTTTTATCCTTACTTCTTCATCCAGGGAGGAAGCTTGACCTCGCCCATTGCAATCTTGGGCGGGAAAACCACAACCCTCTTTCCTTTTTGCCACTGGAAGATCGTTCCGACAGCGCCCTCATTCGGGTCCACACTGGGGATGACCTGGTGGTTTTTGGGGTTAAACTTTATCCTCCCGTAAACCCCCATCAAGTCCGTTTTCTCAAGGGCAGATACAACTGCATCTGAATCAACAGAACCGGCACGTTCGATGGCATCCTTCAATACGTAGACCGCCATGTAGCTCGAAGAAGTACCATACCCCTCAGGCTCCAATCCCCATTTTTTCTTATAGGCGTCAACAAACTTCATCGTCCACGGAGTGGCTTTGGAGGGAGCATTGCCTGCATTGACCACGCTGGCCATGCAATATTCACCTTTTCCCTCCGTGGCCTTCCAAAATCCAGGTTCCTCAGCGGCAGAAATGATCGTGCCGTAGGGAATGGCAGGTACCTTCATATCATACCATTGCTTAAGGAGGATGGAAGTCTCGGGCATATCCATCCAGATCAAAATCACCTGGGCATTCTCTTTTTTCGCTTTGAGTAATCCCACAGAGAAATCTGTGGTTCCTGTCGGGTAGACTTCCTTGCCCAGAACTTCCCATCCTTTCTCCGTAGCCAATTTGGAGACAAGTTCTCCTCCCGCACGGGCATGGGCGACATCCTGGATCATAATGAAAAGTTTGTTGAGGCCGTATTTTGCTTTGATCTCCATCAGGCAAGGGAGAAATTCGCCTGTAACCATCCATGCCACTTCGCCGGAGATTCGGAAACAATACTTAAATTTATCGTACTCAGCCTCCACCCGCTTGTGATAAGCCGGGGTCAAGGCCCCTGTCGTTAATATGGATACCTTCTTATACTTCGAGAGCAGATCCATGGCGGCGAGGGCTGCTTCGGAACGAACTGGCCCGCCGACGATAAAATCCGCATTTTTCTCTAAAATCAGTTTTTCCACCACCAACAGAGCATCACTGGTGGGGACGCCAGGTTCAAGGTCTCGAGTATCCATGACTTCGATCTTAATCAGTCTCTTCTCTTTGCCGACGGTTACGCCTCCCTTGGCATTGATTTCCTCCGCAGCCAGCTTCATTCCCCTCTCCGCATCCCATCCGTACAAGAAGGCTGTCGCAAGAGGAGCTCCGATCACAATCGGTTTGCCCGCTGCGTTCGCCCGATGCCCCCAAAAAGCCAAGCCCACTAAAACCAGCACAAGAAAAAACACTCCTACCCATTGTTTCGACTTTTTCATTCTTGTACCTCCTTTGCGAAATGATTTTCCCCACCACGCAGATAATTAAAAGTTCTCGCCTTCGAGAAGGAATGACTCAAGTTCTTGATGATGACACCCCTTTTCCTTATCGTTCTCTGCTGTTCTTGTCAAGATATTTTATTTGCTACCTTCCCAGAGAGATGAAGCTTGTGTGTCGTGAGAGCTTTCCGTCTTTGATGATGAATATCCTGGATTCTACGCTGGGACGATGATCCTTGGATGTCATGGTGAGTGGCGGGGTGAGCCCCCCTGTGACAACATCTTTGAACCCTTCCAAGACAAGCCTCACCTTTTCGCGGGAGAATCCTTGTCCTACAAGGGATCTTCTTAAGGCCTCTGAGATCACCTGCGTCGTTGCCCACCCTTCAACATAGGAAAGTGTATGAGAATCATAGGGGTGCCACCTCTGATGAGCCTCTTTGATGGCGGCCATCCCCGGGATATCTTCGCCAAAAGGAGAGATAGGCTGTACTCCAAACACTCCGTTGAAAGGCGCCAAATTCTCGTCAAAAGCCCTCATGCCGCAGATCCATTTGGTCTTAAGGTCCATTTTCTTAACTTCCCGAAGGAGGGAGGAGGCTTCCCTGGAGGTAAGGCTCACGTACGCGAAATCGGGGTTGTTGGCCTTGATTGTTTCGAGGGGAGTGTTTCTTTCTACCCGGTCCCCAGGCTGGGACGCGTCTGAGATCCAGACATCCGGTCCGATGTCAATTCCTAAGGTTTTGGCATACTCCTTCACTTCTTCTAAGAAAGGCCGAGCGAAGCGGTCCGAGGATCCAATGAAGATGACTTTAGGTCTCTTCATTTGAAGGCCGGATTTATTCGAGACAAAACTCATTGCAATTTTTGCCAAATCGAGAGGGGTTGGGGTAATTGAAAAAAAATAGGGGTATTTGGAGCCGTTGGAAAATAGGGAAGGCAAGGAACTGGTGAAGGTAGGGATTTGGTCGAGATGGAAATGGGGAACCAGGGCAAGGGCTGTCTCCGTGGAATAAATGTAGAGGGCCAGAACACGATCTGCCTCGTTCAATTTCCGGTAAGCCGCCAGGAACTCAGCGGGTTGGGAGGGGTCGTCGATGAGAATGATTTCCAATTTTCTTCCGGAGATTCCCTCCCGCTGGTTGAGCCATTTTCCTGCATCCAACATCCCTCGAGCACATTCCCTTCCTGAATCTCCCCATCGGCCCGAATGAGGGATCAAAGCTCCAACCTTGAGAGCGGGCAGGCTGTAACTGATACCAGGAATCATCACGATGAGGAGTAACACTGAAAGAAAAAAAGGGGAAAGCTTTCTCATGGTTGGCTCGGGTTCAATTCTAACTTTATACCTACTCGCTACTATCCGCTCTCCACAATCCAGTTCTTAAGTACTGGCTGTATACAGTACCGCCAAAATTTTTGTCACCCTATCTTGGTGGCATTGGACTCGGTGAGGAACATTCGAATCATAATATATGGAATCCCCCGGGTAAAGGACATCCGTATGGTTTCCCAAAATCACTTCCATCGCGCCTTCGAGAACGAAGATGAATTCCTCTCCGTCATGAACAGAGGTTTTGGAGGTCTTAACGGTAGCGGGTTCAAGAGTGACGATGAAAGGCTCCATATGGCGGTTCTTCTTCTCAAACCCCAAAGACTCGTACGAATAACCGTACTTCACTCCTTCTTTGGAGGCGAATCGAGAGATTGTCTTTCGTTCGTCCTTCCTCACAATGGCAAAAGGCTCTCCCTCTGTCTCACCCAAAAAGTCGCCCACCCTGACGCCCAATGCTTTGGCCAGTTTGATGATCGTTCCCAGGGATGGGGAAACAAGGTGATTTTCCATCTGGGAGAGCAAGGCTGTTGAAAATCCAGTTAAATCAGCCAATGCTTTCAGCGAGAGGCCTTTCTGTTCCCTCAATGCCTTGACCTTTTCTCCAACGCGGATCTCTTCAGGAATTCTTTCCTCTTCCATGATTCTTCCTTTCGATCTCTACCTCTTTCTCTATGAAATGGTCTCCGGCTTCTTTGTGGTTTCCTCGATCCACCTCTTTTCATCCATTGGGTTCGCGAACACTCTAACGGGCAGGTGCGGACCCGTTACTTCTAACAAATTCAGCTCCAATTTTAATAGCCTCGATATTGGATGGAATGAGATGGCGGTATTTTTCATCCAGCACCTTTTCTAAGGATTCGAACAGAGAAGCCATCTGAACCAATTCCGTTTTTTGATTAAAGGCACCTAAGGCAATCATATTCGCCAGCCTCGGTTGTCCATGGTCAATCGCAATCTGGTTGATAGGGATGAGAAAATTTTCGATGTCTTTTCGGTAAGCCTCTTCAGGCTCGATGAGAGAGGAGTTGATGAATAAAAGCCCGTTGGGCAGAACAAGCGGTCCATATTTTGTCAGTGAAGGCAAATTCATCACAAGGGCGGCATGGGGTCTCCCCACGACAGGAGATCCGATCTGGCGAGAGGAGATTACGACAGTACAATTGGCTGTTCCGCCTCGCATCTCGACTCCGTAGACAGGGAGGTAGGTGACGCACTTGCCTTCTTTCATGGCCGCGTAGGCAAGAAGATTTCCGATGACCATTACCCCTTGCCCTCCAAATCCTGCCACAACGAAGTCGTAATAGAAACGGTTATTATGCATAAGTCATTTCACGATAAACAAAGTTCCAATATCCAAATTCCAAATCACAAATAGATTTTACATGATGGGTTCATTACTAGCGAACCATGAAAATTACCCAGGATTATCCTCCCCCTTGATGGGGGAGGATCGAGGTGGGGGTGGATAGGGTATGTTCCCCCTCACCCTCGCCCTCTCCCACCAGGGGAGAGGGGATCATCGAGTTTATTTCTAAGCAATTCCCATAACGAATTTTCGAGTCAACAAACACCGCATCTGAATTTTGGTCATTATTTGGTGCTTGTTATTTGGGATTTGGAAATTTATCACAAATAGTCTGCCATCTTCCGTTCCTTTAAAATACCCAAGGGAAAATAAGGGATCATCTCCTCTTCTACCCGCTTATTCGCTTCTAAGGCCGTCATCCCCCAATTGGTGGGGCAGGCCAATAAGAGCTCGACAAACGAAAAACCCATTTCTTCGATCTGCATCTGAAAGGCTTTTCGAATGGCTCTCTTGGCTTTCATCAAGTTGGCGGGATTATTTACAGCCACCCTCGCGACAAAGGCGCTTCCTTCCAAAGTAGCTAACATCTCCGCCATTCGAATGGGGTAACCATCATAGCTGAAGTCTCTTCCATAAGGGCTTGTGCTTGTCTTCTGTCCAAGAAGCGTGGTGGGTGCCATTTGGCCTCCGGTCATCCCGTAGATCCCGTTGTTGGCAAAGAGGATAGTGATGTTTTCCCCACGATTGGCCGTATGGATGCCCTCTGCGATTCCGATGGCGGCAAGGTCTCCATCCCCCTGGTAAGTAAAGACGATTCGGTCTTTCCTGGCACGTTTCACCCCGGACGCCACAGCCGAAGCCCTTCCATGTGGCGCCTCCAAGACATCGATATTGAAATAGTCGTACATAAAAACGGAGCAGCCCACGGAGGCGACCCCGATGGTCTTTTCTCTAATCTGGAAGTAATCGATGGCCTCTGCCACCAAACGATGGGCGATACCGTGATGACATCCGGGGCAGAAATGGAAGGGAATATCGATGAGAGATTCCGGACGTTTGAAGACAAGTTCCATATTCATAACCCCTAAATTCAAATGTCAAAATCCAAATGCCAAAGGAATGACAAATGTCTAATAAAAGATGGTTCCTGATTTGAGCTTGATTTGAAATTGATTCACCTTTGGTTCATCACTTCGTGCGAACTTTGACATTTATCTAATCAGTAGTATTTCTTAATTTCTTCCAGTACCTCTTCCGGGGAAGGCAGTGAGCCTGGAGGCCTTCCGTAAAAATAGACATGAGCTCCGCATTCTACCGAAAGCTTTACATCCTCTACCATTTGTCCTGTGTTCAACTCAACGGTCAAGAATCGCGTGGCTCTTTGGGAGAGGTCATAAAGAGCCTTTTCGGGAAAGGGGAAGAGCGTGATCGGCCGGAGGAGTCCCACCCTCATGCCCTCCTCCCTCGCCAACTCGACGGAAGTTTTTGATACCCTTGCCATACTTCCAAATGCGACCACGATAAGTTTGGCATCGTCAGTGAAGAAACCTTCAAGGCGGACCTCCTCTTTTTTCATCCGCTCATATTTCTGATGAAGTTTCCAATTATGCTCCGAGAGCTCACCTTCCTGGAGATAAAGGGATTTAAGCCGGTTGGGCTTTCTTCCTGTCGCTCCGGTCAGGGCCCACTCTTTCGGCGGAAGGTCAGCCCTAGCATACGTTCCCCGAAGGAGGGGTTCCTTCATCTGCCCAATCAGGGCATCCCCAAGAATCATGGCGGGGTTTCGGTATTTGTCGGAAAGGTCGAAGGCCAGACAGGTCAAGTCATACATTTCTTGAATCGAGGAAGGAGCAAGGACGATCATTCGGTAATCCCCGTGTCCTCCACCCCGTGTGGCTTGGAAATAATCTCCCTGAGAGGGAGAGATCCCACCCAATCCTGGCCCGCTTCTGGAGATATTGACGATGAGTCCCGGAAGCTCGCTGCCCGCCATGTAGGAGATTCCCTCTTGCATGAGGGAGATTCCGGGGCTCGAGGAAGACGTCATGGCCCTTGCTCCAGTGGCAGAAGCTCCCAGGAGCAAATTGATCGAAGCGATCTCACTCTCTGCTTGGATGAACTCTCCGCCCAAAGGAGGAAGATGTTTGGAAAGATACTCCGGGATGTCATTCTGGGGAGTGATGGGATATCCGAAATAGAGGAGACATCCCGAATCAACGGCAGCCATGGCTATGGCTTCGTTCCCTTTGGCTAGTATTTTTTCAGAATGTTCTTCCGTCAAGCTTCAACCCTTTCCTTCTAACTTACCGGATCGTCCTATCCCACAATCCCGCCAGCCATCTTCAACCCCTCCACACTCGGATCGCGACATCCGGACAAGTCTCCCCACAGAGGGCGCATCCCGTGCATTGTCCGTCTGCCTCCCAAACCACGTAAAAATATCCCTGACGATTAATCTCTTCTCCGCTCCGGATCAGCGCTTTCGGGCAGGCAATCGTACAGAGTCCGCACCCTTTGCATCTCTCGCGATCAATCTCTATTTTGGCCATGATGAACACCCCAAACCCACGGAATAGTGGAATATTGGAATAATGGAATATTGGGCAAAAAAGAAAAGAAGTTCATTGTATTTAACCCCATGATTCCATTGTTCCATCATTCCAGTACTCCAGTTCTTTAAATTGCTTTCACATCTTTGAAATGTTCAATCTCATCTCCTGAAAAGCCAATCGCTTTCAGAACCTCAGTCGTGTGTTCTCCCCATGCTGGTGAGGGAGTGAGGATTTCAAAAGGGAATTGGGACGATTTGATCGGATTTCCCAGCTGGCGAACCTTCCCTTCGATAGGGTGCTCCACCTCCGTCACCATCCGTCGATGAAGAACCTGCGGATGTTGAAAGACCTCTCCAAAGGTTAAGATGGGTTCGCAGCATGCATCCACGGCCTTAAAAAAGTCGACCCACGCCTCTTGCGTTTTCGTCTTAAACAGGTTTTGGATCTCTTCGATCACGCGAAGCCGTTCCTCTCCTTCAATGAACTGCTTATCAATCAGGTCTCTGCGCTCGACCGCTTCGCAGAAGTTCTTCCAAAATTTAAGCTCCAGGGCTCCCAGAGACATATGCTTCCCATCCTTTGTTTGATAGACATGGTAACAGGCATATCTTCCAGTCAATGGCAGATCCCCCCTCTCCGGAGGCTCTCCATCCATGAAATATTTTGCTGCGTGGATGCAGAGCCAGGAGACAACGCCATCCATCATGGAGACATCCAGGAATTGCCCCTCGCCCGTCTTTTCCCTGTGGATGGCCGCAGCGAGAATGGCGATGGCAGCCATCATTCCCCCTCCGCCGATATCGGCGATTTGAGCTCCCGGAAGGACAGGGTCCCCGTTTTTCGCTCCCGTTATTTCAAGCACACCCCCTAGGCCGATATAGTTGATATCATGACCGGACCTACCCTGATACGGTCCGTCCTGCCCGTATCCCGAGAGAGAACATAAGATCACACGGGGGTTCCTTACTTTCAGCTCCTGATAACCAATACCAAGGCGGTCCATTACGCCCGGCCTAAAGCTCTCTAAGATGATGTCATAGGATTGAATGAGCTTGTAGAAAATCTCTCTTCCTTCCTTTATCTTGAGGTTCAATTTGATGCTTTTCTTGTTCCGATTCAATGCGAGAAAAATAGCACTGTCCTTCTTTCGAATTGGGCCTGCCATTCGTGTAGGGTCACCCTGATCAGGGTCCTCGACCTTTACTACCTCCATCCCTAAATCGGCTAGAAGAAGAGAGCAGTAAGGCCCTGGTAATAGCCTTGAGAGGTCAAGCATTCTCAACTCTTTCAGTAACCCCACCAATGTCACCTGTGAGATAATTTATAAGGAAATTAGTAACATATTAAGCTAAAAATTTAAAGTGATTGACCCGGAGACGAGCGCGTAGAGCATCTTAAGGATACAAGCCAAGCTCTTGCAAATTCTTATCGGTCAAATAGGGCCAAATACTTCTTGACGGGAAAACCTAAGAATGGTATTCAATGGATGTCAATCCGCAGGATTTCTATTTAAGGAAGGAGATATTCATGAAAAAATCGTTGAAAAAGACTTCAAGAAAACCCTTGAAGAAGGTTTCGAAGAAAGTGTCGGCGAAATCGTTGAAAAAGCCTTCAACGAAGTTATTGAGGAAGCCTTCAAAAAAGCTTTTGAAAAAAAGTCTTAGGAAACCCGTCATAAAACTTTCAAAAAAACCATTAAAGAAACCTTCAAAAAAACCATTGAAGAAACCTGCCATAAAACGTTCTATGAAGCCATCAAAAAAACCTCTTTGGACGCCTTCCGAAGACCGGGTCAAGAATGCCAATATAATGCGATTTATCGAATTTGTTAATCGTGCCTATGGGAAAAAATTGAGAACGTATCGGGAACTGTATCAGTGGTCCGTTGATTCGATTCCTGATTTCTGGGCAGCCGTGTGGGATTTCGTAGGGGTTAAGGCGTCAAAGAAGTACGATCAGGTGGTAGATGACTTGAAGAAATTCCCTGGGGCAGGGTGGTTTGTCGGGGCGAAGCTCAATTTTGCGGAGAACCTCCTCCGGTATCGAGATGATCGAGTGGCGTTTATTTTTCGAGGAGAAACACGCAAATCTGCTAAGATGACTTACGCAGAGCTTTATGCGACGGTTGCCCGCCTGGCAAAATCCTTGCGCGAGATAGGGATTCGTCCAGGGGACAGGGTAGCAGGCTACATGCCAAACCTGATTGAGACTGCCATTGCCATGCTTGCCGCCACCAGTGTTGGTGCCGTATGGTCTTCCTGTGCCACGGACATCGGTCCTCAGGCGGCGCTCGATCGACTCGGTCAAATAGAGCCCAAGGTTTTGTTCACCGTGGACGGCTATTTTTACAAGGAAAAGCCGTTCGACACCCTGGGGAATGCAGCAGAAGTTGCCAAAGCTATCCCTTCGCTGAAGAAAGTAGTCATCGTCTCCTATGTGGGAAATAAACAGGATATCAGCAATATCCCTAACGCTATCCATTATGAAGATTTTTTGTCTAAGGGAGAGGAGCCTGCCATCGAGTTTGAACAGTTACCCGCTGACCACCCCGTATTCATCATGTTTTCGTCCGGAACAACGGGTAAACCTAAGTGTATGGTGCAAGGCGCGGGTGGCATTCTACTCAACCACTTGAAAGAACTCATTATACATACCGACCTTAAGCGGCAGGACAAAATCTTTTACATCACTACCTGCAGTTGGATGATGTGGAACTGGTTGCTCAGCTCGCTGGGTGTCGGGGCGACCGTGGTCTTGTATGATGGCAACCCGAGCTATCCTGATGCCTATGCGATGTGGAAAATGACGCAGGACGAAAAGATAACCATTTTTGGTCTCAGCGCAAGCTATATCAACTATCTTCGGAGTGAGGGGATCCAGCCTGGGAAAAATTATGACCTTTCCTCCTTGAGAGAGATTTCTCAGACAGGCTCTGTTCTGTCAGCAGATGGCTTCGAGTGGGTCTATCGGGAGATCAAAAAGGATCTCCATTTTAATTCCATTTCCGGTGGCACGGATATTAACGGGTGTTTTGCCGTTGGCAGCCCCATCCAAGCCGTCTATGCCGGGGAATTGCAGAGCCCCGGCCTGGGCATGAAGGTGAAGGCTTATGATGAGAATGGAAAACCCGTATGGGATAAGGAGGGGGAACTGGTATGCGAAGCTCCGGCTCCTCCCATGCCACTCTATTTCTGGAACGATCCGGATGGAGAAAAATATAGAAGCGCCTACTTTGAGACCTATCCAAATGTCTGGCGCCATGGTGACTACGTCGTAATGCACAAAGACACCGGAGGCATTACTTTCTACGGGCGTTCTGATGCGGTTTTAAAACCCTCCGGGGTCCGGATCGGCACGGCTGAAATTTATAACGTGGTGGAGAGGATAGAAGGGGTTTCCGACAGCCTGGCGATCGGACAAAACTGGGAAGGGGAGCAGCGTGTCATTCTCTTCGTCAAGCTCAACCCAGGGGTCATTCTGGCGGAGGAGTTAAAGAGCAAGATCAAAAAGACACTCCGGGAAAAGGCTTCTCCCCGACATGTTCCGGCGATCATCCTGGAGATGCCCGATGCCCCGTATACGATGAATATGAAAAAGGTGGAGAGTGCTGTCACCAATATCATCCACGGAAGGCCGGTTCTGAACAGAGATGCCTTAATGAACCCGCAGGTTCTCGACTATTTTGAGAAAATCGTTCTGGAGCTTCAGAAGTAACCATAGTTATGAGTTGGGAGTTCAGAGTTCGGAGTTTCAGGACCTAACGCCCCGAACTTATTGCACAGAGAATACATTCCCAAATCCCCCCAACCCCCCTTTGCTAAAGGGGGGCGAGGGGGGATTTCTGATTTTAATGGTTCGAGGGACCCTCCCGTCATGATGGATTGCCATGAAATTGACCCATCAGGAGTTTGAGGCGTTAGTGGTTTTGGCGCTGAAGAGGCTTCCTAAATTCTTTAAAAGGAAAATGGAGAATGTGGATGTGGTGGTGGAGGACCAGGCCTCGCGTGACCTTCTTTCGGGGATGGGACTACGGTCCCCCTTCCAATTACTAGGACTTTACCAGGGCGTCCCTTTAGACCGAAGGGGATTTTACTACGGGAATGTACTTCCGGATAAAATCACGCTCTTTCAGGTTCCCATCGAGTCGATCTGCCAAACGAAGGAGGAGATTGAAGAAAAGGTCAAGGAGGTGGTGATCCATGAGGTGGGGCACTACTTCGGGCTGGATGACGATAGGTTAAGAAAACTCGAGAGAGGCGAGTAACTCGAATGACACCGAGCTTGATGAATTATATAAATCCTAAATTGAAAACCCCAGCCTTCGCCGGAGCGCCTGCCCGCCGCACAAGGCTTTGGCAGGCGGGGCTTCGCGCAGGCAGGCTAAACTCTAAATAAATTTTACATGGCGGGTTCGTCACCCACGAACTATGAAGATATGACTAAGTCCCCTCCCCCGTCGAAAGGGGGAGGGGATTATTGGGGAAATTTCAAATATTTTTGGTTAGGATTTAGTATTTAGGGTTTAGAGTTTGAGCATCCCTTTCTCTTTCGTTTGTATCATATGTCCTTTATCAAATTCTTGGGCACGGCAGGTGCCCGATTTGTGGTGATGAAGCAACTCCGTGCCTCCGGCGGCGTTTGGCTTTCGGTCGGCAAGACGAATCTCTATCTCGACCCAGGGCCGGGCGCTCTGGTGCGGTGTCTCAATAGTAAGCCGAGATTAGAGCCTTCCACGTTAGACGGCATTCTACTGACGCACAAACACTTGGACCATTCCGGAGATGTCAACGTCATGATTGAGGCGATGACGGAGGGTGGGTTCAAGAAAAGGGGCATTCTGTTCGCTCCGAGGGATGCCCTGGGGGATGATCCGGTTGTTTTAAAATATGCGATGGGTTATGTTGAAAAAGTTGAGGTGCTGGAGGAGGATTCCGAATACCGGATCGGAGACATTCGGTTCTCTACCGCGCGGAAGCACCATCATCGAGTAGAGACCTACGGTCTTAATTTCAAGGTATCTCCTCATACGATTTCCTTTATCACCGACACGAGATTTTTTCCGGAACTCCCGAGCCTCTATCGAGGGGAGATTCTGGTCATTCATGTGGTTCGTCTTAAACCCGTCGGCGATGATCCGATCGACCACCTTTCCATAGAGGATGTAAAAAACATCGTCAAAAAGGCCAAACCGAGACTGACTATCCTGACCCATTTTGGAATGACGATGATCAAGACAAAACCCTGGATGATCGCCGCGGAATTGGAGAAAGAATTGGGGTTGAAAGTCATCGCTGCGAGCGATGGCATGAAAATAGATCTGGAGGAGGTTTGATGATGGAAAAGTGGATGGGAGGAGATATGCATCCGAGCTACCGGATTCTCATGGGCCCCGGGCCGAGCAATGTCCACTACCGGGTGTACCAGGCCATGTCCAACCCGGTCATCGGTTATCTCGACCCTCAAATTCTGGCCTGTATGGACGAGATCAGTGAGATGCTGAGAGGCGTTTTCCAGACAAAGAACCGAGTCACCCTGGCAATCTCTGCTACAGGAAGCTCCGGGATGGAGGCTTCGTACGTCAATTTCGCTGAGCCTGGAGATGTGGCTGTCATTGGAGTCAACGGCTTTTTTGCAGACAGGATGACCCAGGTGGCTTCCCGGTGCGGGGCGAAAGTCATTCGGGTCGAGGAGGAATGGGGGAAGATCGTTGACCCTGACAAGATCATCCATGCCCTTAACGAACATCCGGAGGCAAAGATATGCGGTGTCGTTCATGCTGAGACGTCCACAGGGGTGAGGCAACCTCTCGAGGAAATCGGAGCGTATTGCAAGAAGGTGAATACACTCTTCGTGGTGGATGCGGTTACTTCCTTAGGAGCGTGCGATGTGAAAGTGGACGAGTGGGGAATTGACGTCTGCTATGGCTGTTCCCAGAAAGGGCTCAGCGTTCCCCCGGGACTCTCCCCGATTACAGTGAGCCCCAAGGCCATGGAGATGCTTCGCTCTCGCAAGTCAAAGGTTCAGAGTTTTTATCTCGATTTGATTTTACTCGAAAAATATTGGGGAGAAGAAAGGGTCTATCACCACACGGCGCCTGTTTCGATGTTTTACGCCCTGAGAGAGGGGCTGAAAATCATTTTTGAGGAAGGGCTCGAAAGAAGATTTCGGCGTCACGAGGTGCTGGGCGATCGCTTAAAGATGGAGCTGGAAGGCTTCGGATTCAAACTTTTTGCACAGGAAGGATATCGCTTGCCCATGCTGACTTCTGTGGTTCTTCCGGATTGGGTTGATGACGCCAAGACACGGTCGAGGTTGCTGAACGAGTATAACATCGAAGTCGGAGCGGGATTAGGCTGGCTGAAAGGGAAAATATGGCGGGTGGGCCTCATGGGTGAGACTTGCAAGACCAGGTATATCCATTGTTTGATGGGAGCGCTGAGGGAGATACTGGCGTAGTGCGTCAAAAGTCCCTTTGTTTTGATTGTCATTCCGGGCTTGACCCGGAAACCAGGATTTCTAAGCTGGATTCCCGCTGGAGTTTACCCCGTACTTGATACAGGGCGGGAATGACGGCTTCAGAACTAATGTAAAGAAGCGTTGGGCGCACTGTACTAACGTGATTACACATTGCTGATTTAACGCTCTGCGCCGGCACATTTCTCAAGTCAGTCTCTTCTTTTCATCAGTTCGAAGATGGCGCCGCCCGGACCTCCTGCATCCAGATAGGCAAATCGTCCCGGATCATGGATGAGCAGCGTAGCTCCTTCTTTCAGCAGTTTTTTCACTTCTGCGTCAACGTCGTCCACGTAAAAACCGAGATGATGGACGCCCTCTCCCCACTTGTCGATAAACTTCGATTGGAAAATTCTTCCTTCAAGACACTGAACGAGTTCGATCTCTACGGGTCCTAAGTAGGCAAAGGCCATTCGTATTCTCCAGGGGCGCCCTTTCGGATCCTTGCCGCCGTTCTCCTTGAAGGTCCAGGGTCCGATGCCGTATAGCCGAGACCACGCCTCGACGACTTTATCGATGTCGCTGACTGCATAGCTGATGTGATCCACCGATTTAATCTGCATGGCCTTTCCTCCTGTCTCCGTGCGGAGTTATTTCTTTTCCAGATGCGCCGGTTCGCCGTGGACACGGCCCCCGTCAATCACAATCGTCTCTCCTGTGATATAGCATCCTGCCTTAGAGGCCAGAAACACGACAGCGCCCGCGATCTCTTCCGGCTCGCCGAGCCGCATCAGGGGAATCTGGGCAACCGCTTTCGCACTGACCGCCGGATCTTTCCACAGGGCCTCGCTGAGGCGCGTCTTGATGATCCCCGGTGCAATCGCGTTCACTCTGATGTTGTACTGTCCCCACTCCTTGGCCATGACCTGGGTGAGCATGATGACAGCGGCCTTGGTCACACAGTAGATGCCCAGATCACCCGCCCTCAAGCCGCCGATGGACGCGGTATTGATGATGCATCCCCCACCATGAGTTTTCATGATTCTCGCCGCCAGCTGGCTCAAAAAGAAGAGACCCTTCAGATTGACGTTCATGGTGATATCATAGGTCTTCTCATCCTGGTCCATCAGCGGGCCGTAATAGGGGTTGGTTCCTGCATTGTTCATGAGAATATCGATTCTTCCAAATGCCTTCGTGACCTGCTCGATCAATGTCCTGGAGTCTTCCATCTTGGCGATGTGGGCTGCTATGGCCATGGACTTGACGCCTTTGGCTTTTATTTCCTCGGCCACCGGTTCGAGATCAGCGATTTTTCGACTGGCGACCACGACGCTGGCGCCGGCGTCGGCGAGGGCAAGAGCGGTGGCATGTCCGATGCCGCGGCTTGCGCCGGAGACCACAGCTACCTTTCCTTCAAGCGAAAACGGTGAGAGATTCATGGTCTTTTCCTTTCTAGGCGTTTTTTTAATTAATGCGATGACACTCCCTGGCTGGTTGTTTGAATGCTTCTCACTTGAACCCTTGAATCCTTGAACCCTGAAGATTATTTTTTCTTAGCTGTTTTCGGAATGCTCTGATACGATTCATCTACCCCGGGCATTTTAACCTGATCTTTCTGCTGTAAAAGCTTTCCGTAGGTGGGATCATCCTGCCAGCCATCCACGTGGGCGGCCCGCTTTGCCGCCGATTTGAGCTTTTTCCAGTCGGCACTACCATACAAGAACATCTCCTGAGCAGCCATGGATCCCTCTCCGTGAATGGTATCGATCTGATAAAAATTGCAGGTCATGTCTTTGGCGAGCCGCATCACCCGAAGCCGATCTTCCGTCGGAACCCCATCTTTTGCGCTCAAGTATTTTTCAATGTAGGGTCGTATCTCGGCATTGTTCCAATCCCGGAACGTCGGGACCGTTGTTGACAGGCCTCCGGCAATATCCTGAAGATTCTGGCACATCTGGTGAAAGTTACTGGCAAAGGTATACTTGGAGGCATTAATGGCCATGCGGTTCGGCATCACCACGTCGCTCCCGAATTCCTTTGTAGGATCGAGGCAAGCCGCCTTTCCTAGCTGGGCCACGGTTTCGGTGATCATGGCCATCCAGGCCAGCTTTTTCCGGACATGACTGACATCCTCAACGCCATTATACTCGGCGACTAAGGCTGCCGCCCCGGTGATGATTTCGAGCTTTCCGATCATTTTGCAGGTGCCGAAAAGACGGTGAAAACTGGCAAAGGCATAAGCCAGAATACGGCTGAACTGCCACTCCCCGCACATGAATACACGCTCCCAGGGCACAAACACATCGTCAAAAACAATCAGACACTCCGTAGGCTGGAGCTTGCTCGTGCTGGGATAATCAAATTCGCCTTCTTCCCCGTAAGTGCGTGACACCGGCTCCACAGCGATCAGTTTGATTCCGGGGGCATTGAGGGGGGTAGCAAACGCCAGGGCATAGTCCTTGTCTTCTTCACCGTGGGTCCGGCAGGGCAGGCAGAGCGCTTCGTTAGCACAGGGCGTAGCGCTGATATGCACCTTTGCCCCTCTCACCACGATCCCATCTTTTCGTTTATCCACGATTCTCAAATAATAGTCCTTGTGCTGTTTTTGTTTCGAAGGGTGCAGGCTCCTGTCTCCTTTTACATCCGTAATGGCCCCGGTAATGGCCAGGTCCTGTTTTTGAAGCAGTTTTCGGTAATTCTCCACCCGCTCCGTATAATGTGTCCCGATTTCCTTATCCATGACCTTGGCCGCAACCGTAAAGGCGGCGAGCGCATCAGCACCCATGCAATGAACAATGACACCTCCGCCGGATCTTATGCCGACAATGTAGCATTCCCTTCTCCTTAAAAGGTCTTCCGGCGTTTTCGGAGAGGTGAGTAGGAAATTGGTCTCCTCTCCGTCCTCGTTCTTTGTCACGAACAAGTCCCGGAAATCAGGATGGTTGGGTAGGACATAATCCATGCAGGCGGTTTTGATGATGCTGCTGAGGGTAGGGTGGGTCCGGACATCGGATACCTTTTCCCCCAGACACCAGATTTGCCTGCCGTCGTTCAAGCTTTGAAGATACTGTTCAACTGTTTTGATCATGGTTCGCTCTCCTTTCCTCTGAAAAAGAATAGTGGAAGGGCTGACTGTTGTCAATCTAATCTTGGATTGGATCATCCATTACGATGCCTGCCCCTCATTCTTCCCCGGCCAATCTTCACGCCACTGAAAAAAAGTCTTGACTTTTTTGCGTATTTATGAAAAAAAGTCGGCATGGAAAGATTGGTCGGAAAATATCTCTTTGACCCTGAGATCAGTGCTGGGAAGATGGTTTTTCTAACGGGTCCTCGCCAGGTGGGCAAGACCACTTTTGCAAAAAGCTGGCTTTCTTCTCAGAGGGTTGAAGATACTTACTTTGACTGGGATGACCCGGCAGTCAGGAGTGAGTACAACCGGAACCCCCTTTATTTCCGAAATATCGTTAGCGCTAACTTTAAGGCGACACCTGTTCCCATGGTTTTTGATGAGATACACAAGCAGAAAAACTGGAGGAACATTCTCAAGGGAGTCTACGATCCCAACAGGGAAAAAGTGCAACTCCTTGTGACGGGGAGTGCCCGGCTGGGGCTCTATCGGAAGTCGGGGGATTCCCTTGTTGGCAGATACTTTTCCTTTCAGATGTTCCCTCTGGGGCTACCCGAGGCTGCGAATGATTTTTCCTGGGTTCTTGGGGAAGATAGTCCTTTTGCTGACGGCGAATCAATGCTGGAACGCATGAGGAAGGTTAATAACAAACGCGTCGAAGAAGCTCTTGAAAAGCTCCTGACCTTCGGAGGGTTTCCAGAGCCTTTCCTGAAAGCTTCGGCGAGGTTCCATCAGCGATGGATCAAGGAGTATAGAACGCTGCTGACAAGGGAGGAGGTTCGGGATCTTTCAAGGATCTCAGACATCAGAGGTCTTGAACACCTGATTGACATCCTTCCTTCGAAGGTGGGGTCCCCCCTCAGTATCAATTCGTTGAGAGAAGATATAGGATATCATCACAGCACCCTCGTCAATTGGATCAATATTATCAAGGAACTCTATCTGGTATTTACCATACGCCCGTGGCACAAGAATATCCTCCGTTCGATCAGGAAGGAGGCAAAACTCTTCTTTTTTGATTGGTCCAGCCTTCCGGATCAGGGCAGGCGTTTCGAAAACCTGATGGCAGTAAGCCTTGCCAGGATGGCTGCAAGGTTCACAGAAATGGGTTTGGGAGTTTTTGAAGTTATGTATATTCGGGACAAAGAAAAACGCGAGGTTGACTTTGTCCTGGTTAAAGATAACAAACCGATGGCGCTCTTTGAGACAAAGGAAGGAGATTCTGAAATTAGTCCTTCCGGGAGATATTTCGGAAAAAGGCTCAGAATCCCTCTTTACCAGATCGTCCACCGTTTTGGAAGGTGTGAAGCATTTCCGGACAATTGTTTCAAAATTTCTGCATCAAAATTCCTTATGCTCACCGGATAAGTTCAATTTGAGTTCTCGATTTTCTTCCTTTCGTATTCAGCTCTCCCACTTTCCCCTCTCCCCCTCGGGGAGAGGGCGGGGTGAGGGGGGAATCAGTGACGTAGACCGAGGATTCATCGACTTCGCCCGAGCAGGAAGAGGGTGGGGGATTGAGATTCGCCTGTCCAAGCTGGGAAATAGATTATTACGAAAGTACAAATTTATAATTTTATGGACGCGCCACTTTTCCTTTTGCTTACTATAGTTATAGTTGCAACTTGGCGTTATTTGCTGAGGGGGTGAAAATTCAGGATTTGTTAAACTCTTCCACCCGACGATTGAAGTCACCCTGCCACTCATTAAGGAGTTTGATATCCTCTTCGATATTGGCTGGCGTAGGGAGGGAGACCTTGGATTCCTTCGTCTGGTCATGCTCATACTTTGAGTATTTGTCCCACAGGCCTTCAAGAATCTGCCAGTCCTGAGGTTTCAGAACGTTGAGCTGCCTTATGTTCGTCGCGCGAATATTTCTTCGGTAACGCTGAACTATGTCTCTCAGAAGGACTTCTTCCACGGCATTTCCTGCAAATAGAGTCCGCGTACGGCTCATACTCTTTCTTGCCAAGCTTATATTTCTCCTTGGCCTCCAGGATAAAATCCCTTAATTTTCTGATGCGGTCTCCGACCTTCATGGCTTCCCAGTTCATCTCATCCGTGCATATGCCTGCGCCATTGTATCCTTTCTCTACGGCCTGCAGGAGCACCTGAACTTTATTCCTTCAGAAGCTCTGACTCAAAAGCTATCTTAGATGCCAGTTCCGCGGCCTTGGAGGCTCTTTCAAATGCTGTCTTTGCATCTTTGACGGATTGAATCTTATCTATGGAGAGAGCAGAGGCTATTGTTTTAAGACGGCTGAGTAGCTGCTGGTATCTCTCTTCTTTTGTGCGAAGTTCGGCGGCGCGCCTCTTCTTGCTGTCCTCACTCAGAATCCGATTAAGTTCTTCCAGTCTTTTTCCGTCATCTTCGTCAAAGTTGACAATCCTTTTTACCTGATCTGCCCGCGCGCTCGATATCGAATTGTTATACCACTGCCCGGCAAATGTCTGTAAATACTCTGGAGGAAGGGCCGGAAGTGTTGTATAGTTCTCACGCCTTTCCTCCTGCAACGATACGCTTATCCTGTCGCAAGCTTTGACAAGCTTGTCAAACACGTCCAACCCAAGGGGCATGTAAACTATCTTGTTATCATCATTGACATACCCCGAAACGCACCCCATATCATAAACGTTGACGCATAACAATTCCTGAGGCCCTGGATTTCCTTCCTGCATCGCGAAAGGAATGATGGAATTCCCATGCTTATACTGGATGCAAGCGCTTTGAGGCTTGACATACTCGTCCGAAAACACGTTAGGGAATATCTGCTTACCAACATCCCTCGCCCGGCACAGGCTTTTCAAAATCCGGACATAGCCTGACTTTCCAGAGCCATTCTCACCGTAGACAATTGTCATTCCCTTCTCGGCAAAGGCTAATGGCTTTGCCGAACATATCGCATTCACATTGCAGACGTCAGAAATGCGTAGTATGGAAACAGGCTGGCCAGACTCCTTGTCTTCACAGATATGGCTGTTTTCAAGAGGAATCGGAGCTATAGAAACTTGGGATGGCCCTATTATCCCATGCGCTGCTTTGACCAATGTCAATATCTCCTCAGTGTCTTCATCAGTAACTGCTCCGTTAACAACCAAGCGACGGAGGGCATCTCGTTGCCATGCAGGTCGGCTGAATGACCATATTAGAATCTCGTCATAAACGCTTAGGCATGTAACGGCCATAAGCCTACCCTTGAAATTTTGGGAATTTTATATTCGTCACCCTGCACCCTAACATACATCTTTTTTCCGTTTTAGGAAAGTGTATAGAAAGGGATCATCTCGACATTGGCCCCATAAGTGGAAACACTTTAGACCACTGAAATAAATCTTGGGGACGAAACAAATCTTAGGGCCGGTTTATGCATTCTGGTTCAATGACAAATAGATACAAACTATGTTATTGATCTCGCCATCTTTGTCCTATGTCAAGAGCAAACCCCTTATTCCTATTTGGGCAACAGCCCGTAAAGATTTGCCCCCAACCTTCTCCTGAGCTACCAACCCCGAAATGCCTCAATGCATCAGCGCCCCGCCATCTACGTTGATGGCTTGGCCGGTGATGTTTCGGGCCTCCTCTGAGGCTAAGAAGGCTACGAGATTGGCGATGTCCTCGGGCTCCTGTGGCCGGCGAAGTGGAGTAACCGACTTCACCCGTACCTCAAAAACTTCCCGGAGGCTTAACTGCGCCAGAGCCGGAAAATTTTCCTTGAACCACTGTCCCATACTTTCCCACATGGGCGTCCAGATGTACCCAGGGCAAACAGCATTCACCGTGATCGTGTAGCGGCCCAGTTCCTTGGCCATGACTTGGGTCAGACCGATCACCCCGAACTTGGAAGCGCAATAGGCGCCCATCAGCTCCTCTCCGGATTTTCCGGATATGGAAGAAATATTTATGATCCGTCCCCGTTTGCGGGGAATCATCTCTTTGGCCACAGCCCGTGAGCATAAGAAGGTGCCCTTGAGATTGACCCGCATGGTCTTCTCCCAGTCTTCCTCGGAATGCTTGATGATCCACCCAGGATTTCCAACACCGGCGCTATTGACCAGGATGTCGATTTGGCCGAAATTCTCCATTGTTTGTTTGACCGCCCGTTCCACATCTTTTTCGAGGGAAACATCCATCTGAATAGAAAGGCCCGACCTGCCCTGATCCCTAGTTTCCTCAAGCAGTTTTTCCGCAGCCACCCCATTTATGTCTGTGGCTACGACAGTGGCTCCCTCTTGGAAAAGACGCAGGGCGATGGCTCGTCCCAATCCGCTTCCCGCACCCGTGATGATAGCGACCTGTCCGTCGAGATTATACATAGCACCCCACCTCTAAATAAATTTAATCTTAAGAACGGTTCTTATATTCTGATCCAATAACAATTGGATACAAACTATTTTATTGGTCTCGCTATTTTTGTCCTGTTTCAAGAGCAAACCCCTTATCCCACCGCCACCCTGTTCTTTCCTGTTTGGAATATATATATTATGAAAATTGGTCAACCGAAACTTTTGGAAAGAAAGAGTTAAAAGAAGGTTAATTCTTACACCTACAACTGTTCTCTTCCGTGATCTTTTCTTTGGCAAGGAGCATCCTGAAGACCTCGTTCCCTCATTTCATAGCCGTGATGAAATCGAACATCCCCTTGCCGATGGGCATGCGCTGGATGTTTGTAAATCCGGCATTCAAGATGACTTCATTCTGCTGCTCATTGTTGAGGTGGATAAACCCTCCGAAACATTCGCAGAACTGATCTATTATGGCGAAGTCGAATATCGGGTTTCTAAAATCCTCCAATTTGCTGGGATAAGGAAAGTCGAGAATGAGGAGGCGCCCATCCTTTTTCAGTGCATGATATGCTTTCTTAACAACTTCCTCTCGTAGGGGCGGTCGGATTTCATGAAGTGTCACCACCATACTCGCCATGTCGAATTCATCTTTGTAGGACATCGCTTCCCCTCCCATCTGTTCGACGGTCACCCGGTTCCCCAGGCCCAGTTGAGAAATGGTCGATCTGGCCGATTCAATACCGTACACATCGGGATTCACACCAACAAATGTACTGTTTCGAAAAACTTGGGCCAATTGGATAATCAAATTACCATTGCCGCATCCGATATCCAAGAACCGGATTCCTTGTTCAAGGCTTTGTCTCAAATGCTCGGCTTTCGGAAGAATCATGTAAAGAAAAGCCATGTATATATTTTTTGTTGGTTCGTAAGCCCTCTTGGAAGCCTCAGGCGAATTATAGCCTTCCGCATACCCGCCCGTTTGAAATAATTCAATTGCCATTGGAAAGCCTTCTCCTATGAGTTTGACATCCAAAGAAATGTTGGCCAGGTAGTTTCTGAAATGAGTTTTGTCTCCCAGAATCTCATCAAGAAAAGGCTGAAGTTTAAACCGACCCTTATCGGCATCGAGAATTTCGTAATGATAGGCAGTCTGGCACCAGATCTTCAGGTAAGGTTCGTGAAGGTTGAGCTTTACAGCCAGGTCCGATACGGTTAGCCCATCTTTTTCCTTATTGAGTGCTTCAAATATTCCGAGTTCGGCGCCAATGTTGATCAGATGGATAGCTACGAAACCTTTTTCGAAGGACCGGATCTTTGCCATCTGCGTCTTTCCGCTTATCTCTTCCATGATTACCTCCTTTATGCTTGGGAATAATCATTCCCCCGATAATGACTTCCATCCAAAATAGAAAACTCCGCTTTCTTTTTGGGAATCGGGGTTTCGATCTTCAGTACTTTATGAAGGTTTTAGTTTGAGATCTCTGGGGTCGAATCTTTATCCTCGGCTTTGCCTATATTTCGCGAAAGTTTCCTTCTGCCCCCAGGTTTTTTCCCTAGAAAACGAAGAGATATCTGCACCGCCACCCTGTGATTGGAGTATATAGATTTTATGAAAATTGGTCAACCGAAACTTTCAGAAAGAAATAGTTAAAGAAGTGGGATGCTTGTTACACCTATGAGTCCTTACTCCACCATACTCATCGTTATGAGAGGACTAGTCCCAGCGGCAAAGCCCAGAGTCTTTCTCCGAGCCTCACTGCTTCCGTCCCATTGTAGCAAAGCACCCCTGCCACACAGTGAGGCGTGGCCGCAAGGAAAGTCTCCAATCCTGACAAGTCCTTTTTCTCCCACCGAGTTGACGACTTCACTTCCATGGCAAGACAGCTTCGGCCAACTTCAAGGATGAAATCTACCTCGTTTCTTCCTTGGATGCCCCAGAAATAGAGCTGAGCCTCTTTCCATCGGGCATTGATGATGGCGAACAAGTTTTGAACAACATAGGTCTCAAAGAGCGCCCCTAGAAGCGGCTCCTGGTAATCCATCCGGAACTTGTCTATTCCCACCATGAAACAGGCAAGCCCGGAATCGCTGATATAGACCTTTGGAGATTTGATCAAGCGACTTGCTTTATTCCTCAAGTAAGGGTTGAGTTTCGAAATGACGAAAGATGTCTCCAGGAGAGAAACATAACGTGAAGTGGTGGCGGAGGTGAGTTTCGCATCCCTGCCAAGATGGCTCACGTTTAGAATTTGACCCGTTCTGAGGCATACCAGGTGAAGAAGGTTCCGATAAGCGACAATATTCTCGATCTGGCTGATTTCCTTGATGTCTCTTTCAAGGTAGGTTTGCTCATAGCCTTTGAACCAAAAAGTGCGATCCTCAACATCGCTAAGACAGACCGTGGGCATTCCGCCTTTCAAAATCTCATCAGGCTCGATAGATTTGAATTCTTTCTGTCTGGGCGTCTGCCGATTTTCAAAAAACCTTTCCAAGAAAGGCCGCTCCCCGGCCCGTCTGTCAATTTCCCTCCGGCTGAAGGGGTACATTTGAAAGTAAATGGAGCGGCCAGCCAGACTCTCCGTTATTCCTCTGAGTAAAGTGAAATTGGCCGATCCCGAAAGCAGAAACTGGCCTGGTTTTCTTTTTCTGTCTACGATTCTTTTTATCGATGTGAAGATCTCCGGGCATTTGTGCGCTTCGTCAATCGTCAGAGGCCCATCGGAGTTCACGAAACGATCGGGGTCTGACTTGGCGGCGGAGAGTTGAGCAAAGTCGTCAAAAGAGATGAACCGCCTCGCCTCGGAAGGAAATTGGTGTTGAAGAAATGTGGTTTTCCCGGTTTGTCGCAATCCTGTAATGGCGACGACAGGCATGTTTTTGAGAGCCTTGAGGACCATCGGAGCCAGGTCTCTTTCGAAATACGTTGTCATAATGCCATATACTATCTTGTCATAATGCCAATGTCAAGTGATAAATTTTGACAATACCTCGTGGGGACGATCAAGCTTGTGGACGGTTCTTATATTCTGATCCAAAAACAAAGCTAGACACAAACCATTTTATTGGTCTCGCCATTTTTGTCCTGTGTCAAGGGCAGACCTTTATTCACAGACCCTTCAAATGTCATAAATTTGTCGATGTTTTTTCGGTGTCTCTCCGTGTTCGGGCACTTCCTGGTGCAGAGAATACATTTCTCAGGTTTTTATATGAAACATAGGTTTCCACCTAAGAATAGACATTGACTCGATCCAATACTCGCAGAAAGGGCTGATTTGAAGAAGTGTCTTAAAATGCTTCCGAACCGACTGTCTCTGAGCTTAATTCTCCCGGATGAATTTCACAATGATCTGAGCCCATTCCTCACCTTTATCTTCCTGAACGAAATGGCCGGCGTTCATGATCGTTGTGTGTTTCATTCCCTTTGTTCCGGGTATGGTTTTCTGGAAATAGGCGTCACCGCCTCTCGTGATGGGATCTGAATCGCTAAAAGCGGTAAGGAAAGGTTTCAGCCACCATGAAAAAACTTCCCACGCTTTCAGATTCGCCGGGACAGCCGGATCATCAGGCGCTATTGGGACCAGCGTAGGGAAAATTCTTGCACCGGCCTTATATGAATCATCGGGGAAGGGGGCATCGTAGGCAGCAATCACTTCGGGTTCAAGTTTATGCACGCAGGCCCTGGTAACGATTTCCCCAATATTGAAATCAGGTGTTTTTTGAGAATACTCTCGCCACGCTAGAAATGCCTCTGATAGCTTTCCTCCTCCAGTCGGCAAACCCGTGTTTGAGGCGCATATCCGTTTAAATCGTTTTTCATTTTCGGCGGCAATGCGCAGTCCGATCAAACCACCCCAGTCCTGGCATACCAGCGTCATATTTTTTAAATCAAGTGATTTGATCAGTCCGGTCATCCAGCTGACATGTTTTTGATATGAATAATCGCTCATTTCCGCCGGTTTATCTGATTTTCCGAACCCGACCAGGTCCGGAGCAATGACGCGGTATCCGAACTTGATAACGATCGGTATCATTTTTCTGTAGAGATACGACCATGAGGGTTCGCCGTGCATCATGAGTACTGTTTCACGGTCATTCTCCCCTTCATCAACGTAATGAATTCTTACCCCGTCGATTTCAGCATAGTGCGGTTTAAAAGGATAACCGGGCAATCCCTTAAATCTTTCATCAGGGGTTCTTAGCAATTTCATGAGTGGCCACTCTCCTTTTTGATTTAAAAAACCTTCGGAGGGAATACGTGGCTACCTTAAAAGGATACTCGCATCTACGGCGATTGGGGCGCCTTGGCTGATGGCTAACGGATTGATATCGATTTGCTCGATCTGCGGGTAGGCAATTCCCACATCACCCAATTTGACCAGGATATCTGCCATAGTGTCTTCTTTGAGAGGCGTCATCCCCCGGAAGCCTTGCAGGAGGCGCTTGCTGCGCATTCGGCCGATGAGCTTCAACGCACTCTCGCTATCGAGAGGTGCCATGGCAAACACCACATCCGGCTCAAGTTCTGAAAAGATTCCTCCCAGGCCAAACATCACGCATGGCCCGAATTGATCGTCCTGGATGAAGCCGGCGATCAGTTCATAATCTGATTTGAGCTGTTTCTGAACAAGGATTCTGCCACGACGTCCAAGTTTTTCATCGACATCGTGATACGCCGCCTGCAAAAGGGTTTTGTTCATGACTCCCAGTCGCACTAGGCCATGTTCTGTCTTGTGTACCTCGCCGGGCAATAATCCTTTTAGAACAACGGGCAAGCCCATTAGCTGAGCGGCCTCCCACGCCTCGTCAAGGCTGCGGACGAGCCTTTCTTCCACCGCAGGGATCTTCCAGCCGGAGAGGAATCTCTTGCTGTCAAATTCGTCCCATATTTTCTCACTGGAGGGAAGGGTGGGGTTTTTAGGAAAGTCCAGTGGGGGTGGTGCAGCGTTTGTATTGACGGCTCTTCGACTGAGTTTGTGAGCTCTGAATCGAGATGCCGCCGACAAACACTCGGCGACTCTGGGGACGTCATCATGAACAGGGATGCCAAGAGCTCGCGCCTTCTGACGGAATCGCTCGCATCCCTTTCGACGCCCCATCAGCCAGAAAAAGACCGCCTTCCCAGACTGGTCCGCCTTCTTCTTGATTGTGTCCAGATCTGGGATATTTTCATCCAGTCCCGCTACAAAATGGATGAGAAGCACATCGGTGTTGGGATCCTCCAAGACGGCAGAAATGGTATGATCAAAGACCACGTCCCGGCCGTGTAATCCCACCGAAGGAAATAGGTCTATTGGATTCGTGACAGGCATCCAGACAGGAAAGACCTTGCCGACCGTTTTTTGCGTCTGTTCTGAGAGTTGGGCTACAGGAACGCCGTGGCTTTCGAGCGCATCGCAGGCGAGAACGCCTGCCCCACCGCTCAGGCTAAGGACAGCTGTACGACAGGCCGGATTAACATAGGGGATCGCGGCCAAGACATTTGCCAGATCCATCATTTGATAAACACTCTCAGCCAGGGTGACTCCTGACATTTCCAAAACGCTATTCAACAAACGAGAGTTCCCTGAAAGGCTGTACGTATGGCTCTTAGCCGCCAGGGCCCCGGCTTTGCTTTTGCCCCCTTTCAACAGGACGATGGGTTTGGCCGAGCTCTCAGCTATTTGGGCAAAGAGCCTGCCGCGGGGAATCGACTCCAAATATAGGGCGATCACCTCTGTGTCGGGATCCTTCAACAGGTACTCCAGGATATCACATTCGTCCACATCTGCTCTATTCCCGATGGAGCAAGCCTTTGCAATACCAATGCCCCTTCGGCCCAGCTCCGCAAGAAAAATGGCTGACATCATTCCGCTCTGGACGATCAGAGAGATCCGGCCTGGAAGCAGGCCTTCCTCACGCACGCCAGGATGCATAAAAGTGAAGAAGTGCCTTCGATGAACATCAACGAGCCCCATGCAGTTCGGCCCCCAAATTCGCATGCCATTCTGTTTTGCGATAGCGACGCACTGATCTTGCAGTGCCAGACCCTCCTCGCCGGTCTCTGCGAATCCCGCGCTTTCAATGATCACCCTTCGGACTCCTTTTGTGGCGCATGCCTCCAACACGGAAGGAACCGATGAGGCGGGTACCAGGACGATTGCCAGGTCGATAGGGTGAGGGATGTTTTCCAGGAAGGGGAAACAGGGCAGGCCCTCAATTTCCTTGTAGTTGGGATTCACCGGATAAACCCCTCCGCTGAATCCGAGAAGCAGATTTGCGATCACAAAGTTCCCTATATTGCGATTACTGGCTCCAATCACTGCGATAGAGCCGGGATTGAAAAAAGTATCCATAGCCATCCTCGAGTAGGTAAACTTGGCGGATATAAAACAGCGGTATCAGCCTTTACCCCGGCAGCAGAAAGCCACGGCCTTTGCCCCGTGGATGAATGCGCCAGCTCTTGGCCGGGATGTCGCCCCCTTGGGCGTTCGTTAGGTGCCACGGGCTTTGCCCGTGGGGCTCCACTTAACTCTCCTTTTAATATCGGTCCGTGACCTGCCTTTCACGGTCTGTTGTGAACCCGGGCCTTGTCCGATCCCTAGGGGGAGTCTTATTTGGTCTTTGGCGGTGTCGCCACACTTTTTTCAAAGACCTGTCTGGCGATCTCAAGGCCCTCAAGACAAACAGGCATGCCGCCATACGTGGACATCTGGAGAATCACCTCAGCAATCTCTGCCTTGGTGGCGCCGGTACGGATTGCGGCGATGATGTGGCTCTTCAGTTCATTCGCACGGTTCAAAACGCACAATGCAGCCACGGCGCAGAGTTCTCGCTCCCGCTGAGTTAGTACGTTGCGCGCGTAAAGATTGCCGAAGACATGATTGATGATGCTAGCCGGTATATCAAAGTAGGCAAGCAGTTCTTTCATTAATTGCGTTCGCGTTTGGCCAACGAGTCTCTTTGAGACTTCAACTGGGTCGTCACCTGGGCGGATATTTGAAGCAATGGTCATGTTTATCTCCTTTCTTCTTACGGTATCAGGATCGTGTCTGGAATGGAGGATGCCATCCCCGTACTTGATTTTTATCCTCTCTCCCCGGTTTTTTCAACTCCTCTCGCCAAGTGCGGTAACGGGTGTCGCCCATGAAAAGGGACCTTATATATCATCTGTTACAAGAACACAGAAGGGCAGGAATACAAGTTCTCCTTTTACCATGACCCAGCGAATCAGGGAACGATAAGATTCGAGAATCAAAAAGAGGTGGTCTGGAACAAAAAACCCCTCTCTCCTCCTTCCAATTGATCAACAATTCCGACATATCTGTGTTCGAAAGAGAAATGGACTGAATCTGAGATATTTCAAGCAGCCCCTTTTTCTCGTGGCGGGAAAAAATGATTGACATCTTGGAGACAATGCGATATTTGCATTACTGTGCAGATGAGGTGGAAAGATCACCACTTCGTCTGGCAATTTACCCCGGCAGCAGAAAGCCACGGCCTTTGGCCGTGGATGAATGCGCCAGCTCTTGGCCGGGATGTCGCCCCGCTTGGGCGTTCGTTAGGTGCCACGAGCTTTGCCCGTGGGGCTCCACTTTCGGAAAATCTCTTACCTGTCTGTGTGACCAAGGGCGTATACTCTGTCGCCGAATTGTCATTGCTGAGGGTGAAGAGGTCGAATCGTGCAGAATTCAAACAGTGTTTTTAAATTTTTTTGCCAAAGGAGGAAGGGAATATGAGAAACGTGAAAAGGTTTTCAGCGTGGTTTGTCTGTTCGCTTGTCGTCTTCTGTACTTTTATGTTCTCGCAATCCGTTTTGGCTGCGGGGCCCAAGGTCCTCGACCCCAGCTACAAAGTCGTCAGGCTCGTTAAGGACACTCTTTTCCCTGGGTGTAACGGGGCCACCATTGGTATGGACGGTGCTCTTTATGTTGTGCATACCGCAACCGGCGCAACGACGCGCATTGACCTAAAGACCATGAAGGCTACTAACTTTGTACCTCCTTACGCAGGAACCTTTATTACTGATGATATTACATCGGATGACAAAGGAAATTTTTATAGCACAGGTACGACTCCGATTGTGGGCGAGGTTTACCGCATCGACAAGAACGGCATGAAGACGGTTATTGCAAGAGGCTTAATCGCCCCAAACGGAATCCAGTATAACAAACGCACGGGGAGACTTTTCACGAGCGAGTGCTTCCAGGCAAACCGCGTCTTTGAGCTCGATCCCGCAGGGGTCAAGGAGCCGAGACTTTTGGTAAAGGAAAATGTCATTGCGGTGCCTGAAGGCTTTGGGTTTGACCCGGATACGAACGATTTAATCATTCCCGATATGGGGACGGGGAAGATCTTGAGGGTTCATCCGGACACAGGCGAGATTACAATGATCGCTGAAAAATTTGCAGCCCCTATCGCCTTGAAAGTGGGGCCAGACAAGATGGCTTACTTCCCAGAGCTCGGTGGAGCAGTGTACCGGCTCAGCCTGGATGGGCAGAAAAGAGAGAAACTCGCCCAGCTTCCTCCCGGTCTTGATAATCTGGCCATCACCCCAGAAGGCCGCCTTTTTATAACCAGCTACTGGAATGCAACGGTTTACGAAGTGGCCACGGACGGTAGCGGCAAATTTAAAACCCTTTTTCCCAACGGCCCAAACCAGATTAATGGTATTCTCGTCAAAAATGGCAAGATTTTGGCCAGCGATGCCATTATGATTCGCAGTGTGGATAAGGACCATTACGGTTACACCAAGCTCAACGCCTGGGCCGCTCATCATATGCCCCTGCCCATTGGCTTGGCCGATGGTCCGGGCGAGCAAGTCTTCTGGCCTGACAGTGTTAATAACGCCATTGCGATCGGCGATCCTGCCAAGGGTGAATTCAAGGCGATAGCTGGGGGACTGAACCGGCCCATGGCTGTCCTGATGAGCAAGAGTGAGCCTAAAATATATGTGGCCGAATACGGGGCAGGGCAAATCACCGAGGTCAGCCTAACAGACGGAGCTAAGAAGGCCTTGGCTACAGGCCTCGAAGGTCCTCTGGCTCTTGCCATCATTGGCAATACGCTCTATGCGGCTGAGGCGAAAGCTGGAAGAATCACAAAGGTGGACTTGACCAACGGCAATAAGGAGGTTTTCCTTGCTGGAGTTGTGGGCAAGGTGGGGGCGTTGGCAAACGACGGCGCTGGAAATCTTCTTGCCCTGGACGGGGCGAGTGGAAGACTTTTCCGAATCAATCCTAAAAACCTCAGCATTTCCATAGTAGCCCAAAATCTTCCTGTCGGGTATGGATCGGCCGGTAGCTATCCTGCTGTAGAATTTCCCAACGCCATGACCGTCGGTCCGAAAGGGGATATCTATTTTCCCACAGCGGATCGCGGGCTGATCATGCTGCAAAAGATAAAGTAATCTTCCATACACTTCGACGGACGGCGAGCGAAAGAGATCCCTCAACCCTTCTTTCGTAATAAGGGGGTTGAGGGATTCTTATTAGAGGAATTAAGCTGGAACGAAATCGGCAGCCCGGACCTCTTTGAGCCGTAGCGCCTCTGTTGGGCAGGAGACTGCACAGACGCCGCAGCCCATGCATTTTCCGGGATCCACTATGGCCAGATTGTCTTTCACGGCGATGGCATCGAAAAAGCATCGCTCCAGACAGGTTTCACAACCCGTACACAGATCGGCATCCGCTATGGCCTCGTAACGGCTGGGAGAGACCCATTTTTTCGGACCTGCCATAAGAGTCCAGTTCAGGCAGCAGTCCTTACAGCAGTTACAGATGACATGACCTACGACCTGGCGGTTATCGACGACATGAACGAGCCCTTCTTTTTCGGACATTTTTACTATTTCAATGGCCTCACTCTTGGACAAGGCTCTCCCCGTCCCCCTTTCCAGGTTGTATTCGGCCGCGCGATCCACCTGTATGCAAACTTCCAGCGGTTTCCCGCAGGCCCCGTCGATAACGCGACACGAACATCTCGTAACGGAAAGGGTTTTGGCGTTGTCAATGATCTTGGCCACATCTTCATAGGCGAGTATCCGCGACTCTGGCCCGACGCTTT
>Ga0335070_10000771_pt1 | contig 36481 bp, 34 predicted proteins | sample Lox_Sample_13_FD_206722 | JGI IMG/M metagenome (GOLD analysis project Ga0335070, IMG submission 206722) | Soil microbial communities from Loxahatchee National Wildlife Refuge, Florida, United States - Lox_Sample_1.3 | ecosystem: Environmental > Terrestrial > Soil > Wetlands | place: USA... | reverse complement strand
CCCCGGTTGATGCCGCCCAGTGGAGTGCTATAAGAGGTTGCAAGGGGCCGAATGATGGGGCGGGGGGATGGATTTCGTCCTTTCTATCATCGAGTGGGTTTACCACAGTCTTCTCGTGGTCTGCCGCGCGGATGGCGCGGAGTTTTGGATCACGTTGGCGTCCGTTTGTATTTTTTCACTGTACGGTATGGCGACGTTCTGTCGCGCGATTTACCGGTGGTTCAGGCGATATCGGTTAGCGCGTCGCGCGGCTGTTCAGCCAACCGCCAAGGTGAAATGTCTTCAGTGCTTTCCCGGTGTGTGGACCGGGTATTTATATGATGACCGAAAAGACCGACGTCACGACTGCACTTTGAGTGTATCAAGGATGCGGGAAAATCAACTAAGCGTCATCCTTCAGTACAAGACGCAGAGCGTCACCGGCAGTTCAGAGCTCTATCGCGGAATCGAGGAGGGGCAGTGGACTACGAACGATACCGCGGACCCCGTTGACATACGATTGACGTGCTTCTGTACCAACGTTCCTCCTGCGCTGCAGGACGAGGCATCCCGGCTGCGAGTGTCGCAGCTTGAAGAACGGCATTTGAGTGTCCAAATTATCGGCGAAAAACGTAGTCACGAGAACAAGCCGATCATATTCCTGACAGGCAACATGGTGAGAGCCAATGTGTAATATCGATGCTGCTCGGCGGCAGAGAAGCGATGTCTCCCTCTGGCGGAGGATCGAGGCCCTCGATCTTTCGTTGATGACATTGAAGTTGGCGAGGACGTTTCCGAAGCTGACGGATGAGGACTGCCGTGTCGTCGAGGAGGAATATCGACGTTTCCTATACCTCTCGTTGCAGCATGAAGGCGCCACAATCGTTCCGGTTGATATCGTCGATGAATTCTGGCACTTCCATATCCTTGATACAGCGAAATATGCGCGTGACTGCATCGCGCAATTCGGCTCTCTGCTCCATCACTTTCCGTACCTAGGATTACGCGGCCCCGCCGACGAGGAGAATCTCGTCGCGGCGTTCGGTGATACCAAAGCGATCTATCGGCGCGAATTTGGGGAAGATCTGATGGGACGTCTCCGCGGCATTCGTGAGCGCGCAGCCGATTATGGCTTTGACTTATCAGCGGGACATTCGACTTGCAGTATCGCGGCAATATCCAGTGATAACGCCGTGCATGCGACTTGACCTGATCTGGCCGTATGAATGTTCTCTACGAACGCCAGATCTCGTCGGTGATGGACTGGTACCAGCTCTCGGCATACCGCGCTTCCTGGGCGCGTACGCCGGCGTCCGCTTTGCGCGGGCTGCCGCCCCCGGCCCCCGGCACGCTGACGATGCCTTGTGGTGTCGCGCGAAAGACATCGATCACGGAGAACCCGTAGTCGGGGGCCACGAGCGAATAGCAGCTGCTGAGATAGGTCGGCGTCGCAACCGGCCGACCCGCTAGGGCGTTCACGATGGCAAGGGCGGTCACCTTCGCCTGCGTGTTCGCGGCGAAGGCGCCTTTCGGCATGGCGCCCGCGAGTGCTGAATCGCCGATGACATATACGTCCTTGTGAATGGTCGATTCACACGTCATCGGGTCGATGGGGCACCAGCCGGTCTGATTGGCAAGACCGGCATCGCGCGCGACCTGGCCCGCCTGTTGCGGCGGGATGAGGTTGATCACGGCGCCCTTGTGCGGCTCGCCGAATTCGCTCACCACCGTCATCTCGTCCGGGCGCGCTTCGGTGACCCGGCCGTCCTGGGACAGCGGCACCCATTCGATCATGTTGCCGTACTGCGCCTTCCAGCCGTCCTCGAACAGGCCTTGCTCGGGAAACTGGTCCTTGGCGTCGAGAATCAAGATCTTCGACCGCGGCTTCGCGCGCTTAAAGTAATAAGCCGCCAGCGACGCCCGCTCATAAGGGCCGGGCGGACACCGATAAGGAGTTGGCGGTGCGACGATGATGAAGAGGCCGCCGTCGTCCATGGCTTCAAGCTGCCGGCGCAGCCGCAGCGTCTCGTCGCCGGCTTTCCAGGCGTGCGGCATTCGCGCTTCCGCGCTATCGTTGTATCCGTCAATGGCGCTGCGGCGGAAATCGATGCCGGGTGCGACGATCAAACGGTCGTAGGGCAGACTGGTGCCGTTCGTCAGCATCACGCTGCGCTTTGCCGGGTCGATGCCGGTAACCGTGTCATGGACGACCTCAACCCCATGACGGTCGCCGAGCTCCCGGTAATCCAGGGTCAGGTCGTCGATGCGCTTGAGGCCGGCGAGGACGGCGTTGCTGCCCGGGCAGGTCACGAAGCGCCGGGATGGCTCGACCAGGGTCACCGCGATGCCGCGATCCAGCAGCCGCGTGTATTTGGCGGCCGTGGCACCGCCGAACCCGCCGCCAACGACCACGACCCGGGCTTTGGCCGGCGATCCGGCGGTGCTACAGGCCGCGAGCAAGCCGGTGCCGGCGAACGCCGCTCCGAGGCGGGTGAAGTCGCGACGTGAGAGGTGGCCCGTCATGAGGCGGCGCGCGCTTATTTCCAGTTCGTGGCGATCGTCTGCGCCAGGCTTGCGATCTCGGCGTCGCTGTAGCCCTTGGCGATCCGCCCCATCACGGTGGACGGCGTGCGATCGAAGCGATAGCTGCGCAGGCTCTCGGCGATCGACGCCGCCGTTCGGCCGTAGAGCGAAGGGATCATGCTCGGGCTGTGGCCGTTCGGTCCGTGGCAACCGGCGCAGGACCATGCGAGCAACTGCGGATTCGCATTTTGCGGGAACGCCGGCGTCGCGGCGCAGAGCAACAGTAGCATTATACCGCTGGCGGCCGTGACCTTTGCGGTTCGCGGCCGCAAAATACTTAACAACGGCACCCTCCTATGTCTGCTGCATTACGTCAGCAAGCCGTAAGTTTCAATTCATGTCATCGTCAGGCACGTTCTTTAGTTTAGCCGGTCGGGGTCAATAGCGCACACGCCGCCGGCGGCGCATCGGAAAGCGTGTGATTTCATGGAATTCATGCTACTTGCTCTCCCTGTTATCGCTGGAAGTCGGCGGGGGCAGACGGGGGGCAGCGCGGTAACTTATGTCTGAGTGGAAGATACTTTGCGATTTCGACGGCACCATTGCCGCCGAAGATGTGACCGATTTTCTCCTCGAGAGCTTCGCGGCGCCGTCATGGCGCGAGCTGGAGGCGCAATGGGAAGCCGGGCTCATCGGCTCCCAGGCCTGCATGAGCGGCCAGATCGCCCTCCTGGATGCGGCGCCGGCGGCGCTCGATAAAGCGGTCGCGCGCATCGCGGTCGATCCCGGCTTTCCGGCTTTCGTCGAAACCGCACGACAACTCGGCCTGCCGCTGACCATCGTCAGCGACGGTCTCGACCGGGTCATCAAGGACGTGCTTCGCCGCAAGAAGCTCGCCGACGTGGAGATCCGCAGCAGCCGGTTGGAATACCGGGGCAACGGCAAATGGCGGCTCAGCTTTCCGAACGCGGCGGCTGACTGCCGGTCCGCCGCCGGCACCTGCAAGTGCGCGGTCGCGGCGCGGGATGCCCGCCGCACGCTGCTCATCGGCGACGGCCGCTCCGATTTTTGCGCCGCCGAGGCGGCCGACTTCGTGTTCGCCAAGGACAAGCTGCTCGCTTATTGCCTCAAGCACGACATAGCACACGCCGCGTTCAAGGATTTCGCCGGAGCCCAGCGTCTCTTAGCGCGATTTGCCGCGTCCCCGGTTGTGGCAACGCGCGACGCCGAGCCGGTGATCCATGGATGAACGCAAGCTTCTCGCCGACGAGGCGGCCTACTGTTCGTTCGGGGACACGGTTCATTACCAGGAGCCGCCGAAGATCTTCGACCGCTGCGAAGGCAGTTTTCTCTACGACGCCGCCGGCACGCCGTATCTCGACCTGCAGATGTGGTACTCGGCCGTCAATTTCGGCTACGCGAACAAGCGGCACAATGACGCGCTGAAGCGCCAGGTCGACAAGCTGCCGCAGATCGCCAGCCAATATCTGCACCGCGAGAAGATCGAACTCGCCGCGACTTTGGCGAAGCGGACCGAGGCCGCCTTCGGCGTCAAGGGCCGCATTCATTTCAACGTCGGCGGCTCGCAGTCGGTCGAGGATTCGCTGAAGCTTGTCCGCAATGCGAGCGGCGGCAAGAGCCTGATGTTCGCGTTCGAGGGCGGCTATCACGGCCGCACGCTGGGCGCCTCGGCGATCACCTCGTCGTACCGGTATCGCCGCCGTTACGGTCATTTCGGCGACCGCGCGCAATTCATCCCGTTCCCATATTGCTTCCGCTGCCCCTATGGGAAGAAACGGGACAGTTGCAATCTCTACTGCGTCAGCCAGTTCGAGCGGCTGTTCGACAGCGAGTATTACGCGGTCTATGACCCGAAGGCCGGCAGCGCCGAGTACGCCGCCTTCTATGTCGAGCCGGTGCAGGGCACCGGCGGTTATGTCGTCCCGCCGGAGGGATATTTCGAGCGGCTGAAGCAGATACTCGAGGCGCGCAAGATCCTGCTCGTCGATGACGAGATCCAGATGGGATTTTTCCGCGCCGGCAAGCTGTGGGCGATCGAGAATTTCGGCATCAAGCCCGACATCATCGTTTTCGGCAAGGCGCTCACCAACGGGCTCAACCCGCTGGCGGGCATATGGGCGCGCGAAGACCTTATCTCGCCCGAGGTGTTCCCTCCGGGATCGACGCATTCGACGTTCGCGAGCAATCCGCTCGGGACGGCGGTGGGCCTCGAGACGATGCGGCTTCTCGACGAGGAAGACTACACGTCGATGACCGCCGCGAAGGGCCGGTACCTTCTGGCCGGGCTGCGCGACCTTCAGAAGCGCTACAAGGTGATCGGCGACGTCGACGGGCTCGGCATGGCGCTGCGCGTCGAGCTCTGCCAGGACGATGGCTTCACGCCGAACCGGGCGCTGGTCGACAAGATGTGCGAGGTCGCGTTGAGCGGCACGCTCGAAGCCGGCGGCAAGCGCTACGGGCTCGTCCTCGACATCGGCGGCTACTACAAGAACGTCATCACCCTGGCGCCGGCGCTGACGATCACGACCGCCGAGATGGACCTGGCGCTGACCCTGCTGGATCAGCTCTTCGAGCGGTGCACGCGGCCATGACGACGACCGACGCCAGTTTCTGGCTCGACGGCGGCCGCGACGGCGTCTTGCTGATTCATGGACTCACCGGTACGCCTGCGGAAATGCGCTTCGTTGGGAAAGGCCTCGCTGAAGCCGGCTATACGGTCTATGGCATGCAGCTGGCCGGCCATTGCGGCGGCGAAGACGACCTGCTCGCGACCGGATGGCGCGACTGGTATCAGAGCGTCGAGGTGGCTTATCGGCGTCTCGCACAACACTGCGACCGCGTGTTCGTCGGCGGTCTCTCGATGGGCGCCTTGCTCGGATTGCACCTCGCCGCGAATCTGCCGCGCAATGCGCTCGCCGGCCTGGCCCTGTATTCGACCACGATCTGGTACGACGGCTGGAACATCAATCGCTTCCAGTTTCTCCTGCCGCTGGTCCTACGGCTGCCGTTCGGCCAACGCTACAGCTTCTGGGAAGAGCCGCCCTATGGGATCAAGGACGAGCGCCTGCGGCAGGTCGTGGTCTCGCGGATGCTCGGCGGCGACAGTGCCGGCGGCGGCTTGCCGGTCATCCGTGGCGCCAGTCTGGGCGAGCTTCGCCGCCTGATCCGGCGCATCAAGCGCGAAGCTCACACCGTCACCACGCCGGCGCTTGTCATGCACGCGCTCGAAGACGACGTCACCAGCGTGCGCAACGCGGACTTCCTCGAGCAGTCGCTGGGCGGGCCGGTGCGCAAGATCCTTCTCGACGACTGCTATCACATGATTACGGTCGATCGGCAGCGCCGGGAGGTCGTCGCCCGTACAGTCGACTTCTTCCGGGCCGTGCCATCCGCGGCCTACGTCGCCCGTCCGGCCAACGATCAGGCCGGGGCTGATCCGCTCCCCTTCGCCGAGCCCGCCGCCGCGCGCCGATCCGCCGGTTAGAGCCCGCTTTGGCCTCGCGCCCTCGTCGGGTTGCGCTCGCGCGATGCCGGCGATACTGTCGCGCGCAGAAACTCGGGCGAGGAAACATGCGGGCGAACATCGTCTTGGCGGTTGTATTCAGTACGGCCATCGCGGCCACGGCGGCGGCTCAGACGCCGCAGCGCGGCGGCACGCTGGTCTTCGGCGTCGACGCCGAGCCCCCCAACTATGACTGCCAGGCGACGACGACGTTCGTCGAGATGCAGACCGTCGGCACGCATTATTCGCGGCTGATGAAGTTCGATCCCGACAAGTATCCGGCGATCAAGCCGGACCTTGCGGAATCCTGGACGATTACGCCGGACAAGCTGACCTATACGTTCAAGATCCGTCCGGGCGTGAAGTTCCATGACGGATCGACACTCACTGCCGCCGACATCAAGGCGACGTTCGACCGCATCCGCACTCCGCCGCAGGGCGTGGTCTCGGTTCGCAAAGCCGATTTCGAAGACATCGCCAGCATCGAAACGCCGGACGGCCAGACGGTCGTTTTCAAGCTGTCGGCGCCGAATTCATCGATGCTGTTGACGCTCGCGAGTCCGTGGAACTGCGTCTACAGCGCGAGCAAGCTCAAGGAAGATGCGCACTGGCCGGAGACCCACGTGATGGGGACCGGGCCCTACCGGTTCGTCGAGCACGCCCGCGGCTCGCATTGGGCCGGCCAGCGCTTCGAAAATTATTTCGAACCCGGCAAGCCCTATCTGGACGGCTTCAAAGCCGTGTTCATCAAGGGCGCCGCCATGATCAACGCGCTGCAAGGCGGCCAGATCATGGCCGAGTTCCGCGGCCTCACGCCGCCGCAGCGCGATCGGCTCAAGGCGGCCGCCACCGACAAGCTCGACTTCGGCGAGGTGCCGTGGACCTGCAAGCTCGACCTCTTTTTCAACACGCAGAAGAAGCCCTACGACGACGTTCGGGTCCGTCACGCGCTGTCGCTGGCGATCGACCGCTGGCGTGGCGCCGAGGCGCTGTCGAAAGCGACGTTCGTCAAGGCCGTCGGCGCCACGTTGCGCCCGGGCAGCCCGCTGGCGATCTCCGACGCGGAGTTGTCGAAATATCCCGGCTTCGGCCATGACGCCGCCGCCGCGCGCGCCGAAGCGAAGCGGTTGCTCAAGGAAGCCGGAGCCGAAGGGCTCAAGTTCAAGCTGGTGACCCGCACGGTCCCCGATCCGTTCTCGCCGGTGGCGGTCTATCTCATCGACCAGTGGCGGCAGATCGGCGTTGCCGCCGAGAACACCCCGCTCGACGTGGCGCAGCAGAAGGCGACCTATCTCGCCGGCAATTTCGACGTCGGGCTGGATGCAACGTGCTCGGACATCGACGAGCCGAACAACCTTCTGGCGCTGTACATCTCCGCCGACAAGTCGCCGCGGAACTTCAGCCATTTCGTGGACCGGACGCTCGACGACCTCTTCGACAAGCAGAAGCGCGCCACGAACGACGAGGAGCGCGCCAAGCTGATCCGCGCGTTCGAGGCGCGGCTGTTCCAGCAGGGCTGGACGGCGCCGGTGCTGTGGTGGGAGCGGATCGTGGCGACGTCCAAGAGCCTCAAGGGCTGGAAGCTGCTACCGAGCCACTACCTCAACCAGGATCTGGCCGACGTCTGGCTGGCGCAGAATTGATGCGCGCGGCGGCGGCACCGGGCCGCCGACAAACTGCACCGACGCGATGATGTCCTCGACGATGCCGGCGTACTTGTCGAAATAGTACAGGCGCGGCGCCTGATACACGATCAGGTACAGCCGGTCGTCCCGGACCGCCCCGGCAATGGTCGCCTTGCGCGGGACTTCGTCCTTCATGGTGAACGTCATCTCGAAGCGGAACCCCGGTACGCCGCCGAACCGGACCGGCCGCAGATTGTGCGTTTCGGTGAGCGTGCTCTGGGTCGAACGCGTCAGCGTCGCCTCGAACAGTTCCATGATCTCTTCGCTGCTGAGGTCCTTCCTGAAGACCGGGGCTTTCTCCTGACTGTCCTTCTGGCGGACGAGCGGCTCGTTGTCGGCGATGCCCGGATAGAACAACAGCGCGTTCAAGCGGACGCCGTCGATGGTCCAAATCTGATTCGGATCCGAAGGTCCCAGCCGCTGGATCCGCGTCCACGTGACCTGGGGCTCGACGATGAAGGCGTCGTCGATCGTCGTCCGCAGCGGCTCGACCGTGGCATAGCTGGTGCAGCCGCCGGCCAGCAGTAGGATCAGAGGAATAAGCGCCTTCCTCATGAGCGCTTCCTCAAGAGTTCGCCTGCCGGATATAGGACAGGATGGTGGCGCGGTCCGGGGCCTGCGGCCTCAGTTCGAGGTAGCGCTCGAAGGCCGGGTTGGACTTATCCCACTCCTTGCGGCGGAAGTGGATGAGACCTATCGAGCGGTGGATCTCCGGCGGCGCGCCGCCGGCGGCAAGAGCCTCCTCATAGGCCGCAAGCGCCTTGGACTTGTCGCCGTCGCCGTTGCGCAGGCGGTAGTTTTCGCCTTTGAAATAGAGCAACTCGCCGTCGCCAGCGTTATCCGCAAGCAATTGGTTGAGCAGCACCTCGGTCCGGCCGTAGGCGCGGAGATGGAGCTGATCGTTCAGCAGCATCGTCCGGATCGGCTTGATGTGCTCCTCGAACCGCTGCTGGTAGACATCCGTCCTGGCACCGGCGGCGAGCCGGGCCTCGGCGTTTGCGCGCAGGGTCGCGAGGCGCTCCTCGGACTGCGGATGGGTGGCGAACAGGGTCGTTTCCCACTTCTCGGCCGTCGACGCTTTTTCTTCCTCGATGAGCTGCGCCCAGACCTTCGAGGCTGCGAGCGGCTGGTAGCCGGCTTTGGTCATGAGCTCGAGGCCGTACGCATCGGCTTCGCGCTCCTGATCGCGCGAGAACGCGAAAATGCTGGCCATGGTGATGAGATCGGACGCGTAGCTGCCGTAGCCGTAGCCGGCGGCCCCGAGTGCCAGGGAAAGGAACATGGCGATATCGGTCTTGCGGCGTGCGTCCCGCCAGGCCTGCAGCGTGTGCCGGCGCAGATAATGGCCGTATTCGTGACCGACGATCGCCGCGAGCTGGGCTTCGTTATGGACGCGGAGCAGCAAGCCGGACCAGATGAGCATCATGCCGTTCGGCGCCATCATCGCGTTGAAAAACGGCGTGCGCGTCACATAAACGCGCACGTCCTTACAGTGGTCGCTGTCGAGGCGGCAGATGACCTCTTGGATGTACGACGTCAGCTCGGTGTCGTGAATCAGGAAACGTGAGTGGCGGAGCTTCTCCTCCTCGCGTTGCATGACGTCCCAGAATCCGCCCTCGTCGGTCGCCATCGTCGGCCGGTAGCCGGCCGCGAGCCGGGGTTGCAGCGGCGGCGCGGCGCCGGTCGTGCGGGGCGTAGTGCCGTCGGTCACGCAGGCCGACAGCGCCGCGGCGGCGCAGACGCAGAAGCCGAACATGAGCCGCCGCCGGTTCATCTCGGCAGGCCCGCAAGCAGCTTGCGGAGGGTCTCTTCCGCCCGTTTCTTCGTGCGCAGGTCGCCACGCAGCCGGTCGAGTTGGCTGAACCAGACGATATCGCCGGTATTCAGATCGACCAGCGACGAATAGCCGACCTGCTCGCCGCCCCAAAACGCGGAACCGATGAAGCCGAGAGCGGCCGCCACGATCATCGCGGTGCGCCGCCCGCCGCCCGTGTAGCTGTCGCGGATGTAGATGAACAACGCGTAGTCGGCGTCGTATCGTTGCTTGAATTTCCGCACTTCCGGCCCGAGCGACCAGTCGAAGGTCCGCTTCGTCGGCAAGGCGGTGTGCGGAGGCGACTGCTCGGCGATCGTCGCGCCGACGACGCCGTGCAGCTTCGAAAGCTCGTCAAAGACTTCGTCGTCCGATGCCGAGGCCGGGTCGTCGTGGTACTCGACCATCGCGTTGCCGCGTCGGCGCTGTTCCTCGCGCAGGACCTCGATGACGTTGCGCTTGGCCGCGGCAGTCCAGTCGGCTCTTGGTTCCTCGAGGCCGGCGGCGGTAAGTCTGGTCAGCTCGATATCGACCGGCATCAGCAGAATCTTCGGTTGATGCACGTCGCGATTGAGGCGCGTGATGCTTTGCTGCACGCCATTTGGGCCGCAGCCTGCGATCAGAGCCGCAGCGCAAGCCGCAGTCGACGTCTTGAGCCGCGATGGCGCTCGCACACTCCCCCCACGCTCTTCGACCCCGGTATGCTACTGCGCCACAACCGGCGGGCGCAACGCCGCCGGCTCACCCGCCAAAAAATTGCAGCAATCCGCTGTCCTTGCCGTCCGCGGGCAGGCGGGACTACTGTTGGGCAATCATGGATCGGCGGACTTTTCTTGCGGCGATGTGGGCGTCAGCGCTCGTTCCCCGGCTCGCGCGCGCGGCGGACGCGGAGCGGATCGAGCCCGTGCTGCTCGAGGACGGCCGCTACACGCAGCCGTGGTTCCTGACCAGCTTCCTGGTTCTCAAAGACGACCTCGCGGACTCCGCGGCGCAACGGAAACGGCTGGCCTTGCTCTGGGATCAGCGCGGCTGCCCGTACTGCAAGCAGATGCACCGGGTGAATTTCGCGGATCCGGCCGTCAACGCCTACATCCGCGAGCGGTTCAATATCCTGCAGCTCGATCTCAACGGCGCCCGTGAGGTGACCGACTTCGATGGCGAGGTGCTGTCGGAAAAGGACTTGGCCCGCAAGAATGGCGTCGTCGGCACGCCGACGATCGAGTTCCTGCCATCGACGCCGGAGGCCGTTGCGGGTAAGAGCGGCCGGGCGGTCGAAGTCGCGCGCATGCCGGGCTATCTGCAGCCGGGCCTGTTCGAGGGCATGTTCGCGTACGTGTACGACCGCGGTTACGAGAACGGCACGTTCCGGCAATACATGCAGTCACAGGCAAAGGACCGGCGCGGCTGACCGCCGGCGGTGCGCAGGCCGCCTGACGGCCTAACCGGCGCGGGTGATGCGCACCGGCGCGGCAATGGCCGCATCGGTCGCCGTGTCGTTCGCCAGGCGTTTGGCCATGGCTTCAGCCAGTTCGCGCTGGCGCTGTTCGCGCTCGGCGCGAACCTGCTCCATGGTCCGAAGCGGCTGCTGGAGATAAGGGCTCACGTTGGTGTGCTCGATGGGCTTCAAGAGAGGCCTGATCTTCGCGGGTGCCGGCAAATCCGTGGATATCTCTGTGGATAAGCCGGGGATTAATTTGTGGGCAAAGCGCATTTTCACAAACTCTAGACGAGTTTAAGGGTCAGTCAACTAAATATATGACTGAAGCCGATCTTAGAGCAATTTATTTAAAATATTCCGAATATCCGCGGGATCAGGCGTCGATGACCTTGACGCCCTGGTGCGGCCCGATTTTCACGTGTTTGCGGGCACTTATATGGTTTGAGACAAGATTCCAGACAGGCGGACCCTGGGTGCCTTCGTTCACGGAGGCCCAGCCGGCGACGACATAGGTCTTGGCCGCATCGATAGCCTGGCCGGTGCGAGTCAGCCGCATATCGGAGATCCGCCGCCCGATCCTGGCGCGCACGTCCATGGTGTAGGTGAGCCCGCCGGCACGCACCATGTCGCCGCCCTGCTGATAGTACGGATCGGGATTGAACAGGTTGTCGGCGACGTCCTCGAAGACCTCTTTGAGGTACGCGCCGGTCATCTCGGTGCGATAGACGCTCGGATAGGTGATGGCGGTCTGGTTATAGATGTCCTCGACCGTGATGGCGTCGCCGGGCAGCAGCGAGGAGCCCCAGCGGAAGCCGGGAGACAAGGCGATCTCGGCGTCGCGCTCGGCCAGCAGCGCCCGGCAGATCAGGTCGTCGAAGCTGCCCGCGAAATTGCCGCGGCGGTAGAGCAGGCTCTCGGTGCGCCCGACGACGCGCGCAAGCTCGGCCGCATGAGGCGCGCGCACCTCGCGGACCAGCGCCGCCATCTCGGGATCGGGGGCGATCGCGTCGGCGAAGATCGGGATCAGCCGGTAGTGCCAGGCGGCGACGCGCCGGTCTTTCACCTCCAGATCGAGGCGTGACAGGAATTTGCCGTGGCTGCCGGACGCGATCAGCAGCGTGTTGTTGATGCGCACCGGCTCGGGCAGTGCGTCGTGCGTATGGCCGGTGAGGATGACGTCGATGCCGTCGACCCGGCGCGCGAGCTTGCGATCGACATCGAAGCCGTTGTGCGACAAGAGGACGATCAGGTCGGCGCCGCCGGCCCGCGCTTTGGCGACCCGTTCGCGCAGGCGGTCCTCGGCGATGCCGAACGACCAGTCGGGGATCATCCAGCGTGGATTGGCGATCGGCGTGTACGGGAAAGCCTGGCCGATGACGGCGATCTTGATGCCGCCGCGCTCGAAGCTCGTCTCGGCCGGAAAGACGTCCTCGTCCCAGGTCGTATCGCGGACATTGCCGGCGAGGAACGGAAAGCCCAGCTGCCCGATCAGCTCCTTGACCCGCTCTTCGCCGTGGGTGAACTCCCAATGGCCGGTCATCGCCTCGACGCCGAGCGCGTTCATGATCCGCACCATGTCGGCGCCGCGCGTCGCCAGCGACGTATACGAGCCCTGCCAGCTGTCGCCGCCGTCGAGCAGCAGGGTGTTTGCCGGCCGTTCGGCGCGGATCGCCTTCACCAAGGTCGCCAGGCGGTCGATGCCGCCGAGCCGCCCGTAGGTGCGCGCCAAGGCGACGAAGTCGTCTGACGTCAGGGCATGCGCCTCCGGCGTCTCCGGCGCGAGGCCATAGTGCTTCAGGAACGCCTTGCCGGTGATGTGAGGGACCGCGCCACGTGCTTCGCCGACCCCGAGATTCCAGCTCGGCTCGCGGAAATACACCGGCATCAGCTGGGCGTGGATGTCGGTGAAGTGCAGGAGCGTGACCTGGCCGAGTGCTGGAAAGCGCAGGAGATCGTTCTGGGTCAGACGCTGCCGCACCGCCGCCGCCGCGATGCGGTCTGCACCGAGAAGGGCCGCCGCGGCGGTGGTTGCGCGAAGAAAGTGGCGCCGGGTCAGCATCGCTGTCGGTATGTACGCGGTCGGCCGGCGCGCAGGTTGTCGCCCGTACTAGCGGCGCACGGCGGGCGTCTCGACGGGCAAGCCATTCGAGCGCCAGGCGACGTAGAGCTGCAGCTTCTTGAGCTCTTCCGAGCCATAAGGCTCCGGCTGCGCCCGCACCTGGCCGTAGCATTCCTCCATGCGATAGTCGAAGGAGCCAGGGCGCTGCCATTTCAGCCGGTAGAGCGGAAAGCCGTTGTCGCGGCCTTCCGACAGCAGGTCGGAGCGCAGCTGATTGCCGGCATTGTTCTCGTGACAATGGGTGCAGGCGACGTTCAGCTGGCCGCGCCGCGTGTGATATAGACGGTCGCCCTCCTCGAAATAGGGCTTCGCCGGCCCGTCGATCGACACGTTCATCGGCAGGCCGCGCGACTGGTTCATCACGAACATCGTGATGCCGAGCATCTCCGGCGTCTCCCACTTGAACGCCGGCGCCTTCATGTATTCCGTGCGGCACCAGTTGATCTGGTCCTCGACGTCGAACAGCTTGCCCGTGACCTTGCTGACCTTGGGATACGTGTTGCCGACGCCGCGCATGTTGGCGGCGGCGCCATGGCAGGAGCCGCAGGACTTGCCGGCCTCACCCTCTTTCTTGACCCACAGCGCCTCGCCTTGCTCGAGCCACAGCGACGCCGGGTTCTCCTCGTCGTCGTCCTGCATCGCCTGCGTCTCTTTGCTGGCGTAGAGATAACCGGACTTCTTGTCGCCGACCTCGAAGACGCTGACCGGCTTGCTCTGATAGGCGCCGGCGGAGCCGTCGGCGGGCAGCGGAATCTTCGCCGGCGGCCCGTCCGTGGCGCAGGCCGCGACGACGACGGCGATTGCCGTGCTGAGCACGGCGGCTGTTCCCCAAAGGCGCTTGTTCATACTGGCCTCGTGTGTCGGCGTCCGCTCAGGTGACGTCGATCTTCGTGCTTTCCTTGATCACGGAACCGTCGTCATCGGTCCACGCGAAGTCGAGCGTGCCGGAATCGGTCGCCTTGAGATAGAAGGCGATATACGGATTGGCGGAGATCGCCGGCCACAGATCGCAGCGGAAGACCTCCTTGCCGTTGTAGGTGCACACGAACTTGTTGAGGATCTTGCGCGGGATGACCTTGCCGGTGGCATCCTTCCGCTGGCCTGACTCCATCGCGTGAGTGACCAGTGTCTTCACTTCGATGACGTCGCCCTTCTTGATGGTCGTGGGCAGGCGGACGCGGGCGGTGGGCATGGTTGTTCTCCTGAAAAGCCGCGCGGCTCAGCCGCCGCAGCCGCCGATTGTGACTTTGGCTTCGGCCTGGTCGGACCAGACCGTGCCGTCGCTCAGTTCCGCATAGGCGATGACGTGCATCGTTTCGGCGAGCCGGATGCGGGTCGAAACCTCGGCCTTGCCGTTCGCCGGCGTGAAATAGAACGAGGCGACTTCCGGCCGCGGATTGTTATCGGTGACCACGTGGATCGCCTTGACGAAATTGTCCGCCGTCATCGGGCTGTCGACGCTCACGGTCATCGGCACGGTGTTGCCGTTCTCGGCGATCTCGGGAATGCGGAGCTTCACCTTGCCGGGCGTCGCTTTTTTCCCGCCGACAAGCTTGTTGAGGACCTGGACATGCGCACCGGGCTGCTGCGCCTGGGCGGCGGCGTCCCGGCCGGGGATCAGTCCGCTCGCCAGCCCGGCGGCGCCGATCAGCACGATGCGCCGGGAAACTCGGGGAGTGGAGATGTCAGTCATACGGGAACTCCTTCGCGGCCGTCGCGGCCGGTCACTTGAGCGTCTTCAGAAAGGCGATCACGTCCTCCACCTGCTGGGCGGTGAGGATCGGCTTGCCTTGGAACTGCGTCATGACCTTGTTGAGACCGTCCACGCGGTAGAACGGCGGCATCAACGTATCGGGATTGAGTTGGGTCGGATCGACGATGCGCAGCCGCATCTCTCCGTCGCTGAGGCGGCTGCCGACGCCATCGAGGCTCGGACCGACATTGCCGTGGTAGGGCTCGCTGCTCAGCGCGGAAATGGCGTGGCAGGCGAGGCAATTGCCTTGCTGCCGGTTGATCACGACCGCGCGGCCCCGCTGCGGATCGCCGGGCCGGCCGGTCAGTGACGCGGCGATCGCGTTGTCCTTGACCTGGAACTTCACCAGCGGCGCGGTCGCGGCTTGGCCGAACGCGAGCCCCGTCAGGGCCACCGCGGCGATGAGTCCGACGACAAAAGACCGATGCATCCCGACTGCTCCTTCGCCGCCCTCGACTCCCGAGTGCCGCCGGAGCCTGAATACGCTCCGGGCGCGGCTTATGGCCCCATTTGTAGGCGAGCGCGCGGGTTTATCAAAGCCCGCAGATAGCTGCAATAAGTCCATAAATTCAGGACCCTGAATAGGGGCTTTAGGCGGAAGGTGCGCTTGCCTCAGGGACCTCGGTCGCTTCACTATGGTCGCGCCGACCACCGGCGGGAGGGCCCCATGCGGCTTCTGAGCGCTGACGAGCTCGCGAGATTGAGTCCGGCGGAGATCGACGCCTATCCGGCGCCGATCCCGACCCAGGTCGTCGCCAGCGAAGAGTTCCTGCCGATCCCGCAGACCGAGCGGCAGAAACGGGTGGAGGCCCGGCTCAACGAACTCGCCGACCAGCATGGCCGTCGCAACGGGCTCGGCCGCCGTCAGTTCTTCAAGACTGCGGCCGGCATGGCGACCGCCTTTGCCGCCATGAACGACGTTTACGGGCCGCTGTTCGGCGTGTCGGCGGCGGAGGCGGCGAGCGTCGACGTCGCGGCCGAGCGCGCTCAGGCCTTGGCGAAGCAGTTCGTGTTCGACGGGCATACGCATTTCCTGCGTGAGGACACCCGCATCACCGCCTTCGTCGACATGCGCAAGGCGGTGGGCAAGGCCGGCTGGAATCCCGAGCTCGCCGGCAAGCCGCAGACGATCGAAGATCTCAAGTATCAGAACTGGCGCAAAGAGATCTTTCTCGACAGCGATACCAAGGTGGCGATCATCACCAGCGCGCCGTCGGACATCGTCCAGGACTGGTTCATCTCGAACGACGAGGCGACGGCGGCCCGCAAGAAGGTGAATGACGAGGCCGGGTCACGCCGCTTGCTGGCGCACGCGATCTTCACGCCCGGGCAACCCGGCTGGCTCGATGCGGTGGACCGCGACATCGCGGTCAACAAGCCGGAGGCGTGGAAGGGTTATACGATCGGCGACAACACGCACAAGGACATCAGCCACTATCCCTGGCGCCTCGACGACGAGAAGCTCGTCTATCCGTTTTACGAGAAGATCCTGAAGGCCGGCTACAACATCGTCTGCGTCCACAAAGGCCTGTTCCCTCCCTCGGCCGAACGGTCGTTCCCGCGCCTCAGGCCCTATGTCGACGTTTCCGACGTCGGACGCGCGGCGAAGGACTGGCCGCAAATCAATTTCGTCATTTATCACGCGGGCTACCGCTGGGCGGGCGCGCCCGTGGTCGACGCGTGGCACCAGTTCGAGCGCACCGGCCGCGTCGAATGGGTCACCGACCTTGCCGACATCCCGGCACAGTTCGGCGTGAGCAACGTCTACGCCGATCTCGGCCAGATCTTCGCGCTTACGACGATCGTGGAGCCCCGCATCGCGGCGGCCATGCTTGGGCAGCTGGTAAAGGGTCTTGGCGCCGATCACGTCGTCTGGGGGACGGACGCCGTGTGGACAGGAGCGCCGCAATGGCAGATCGAGGCGCTGCGCCGGCTCGAGATTCCCGAAGACATGCAGAAGAAGTTCGGCTTTCGGCCGCTCGGTCCCGCCGACGGCGACGTCAAGACGGCGATTTTTGGCGGCAACTCGGCGCGCCTGTATAATTACGACGAGAAGAAAGCCGGCATCGAAACGGATCGCTTCGCCGCCCTCAAGCAGGACTACGAACGTGCCGGGCGCGATCCCAGTCATCTTCGCTACGGCTACGTACTGAAAGGCTGATCCCGACCCCATGGCCGACCGAACCCAACCTTCGGCGACGACGCCGGCCGTCCGCCAGGCCGAACGGCTGGCCCCGCGCGCCGGCGAAAGCCCGGACCGCCGGGCCGAAGACGTGTTCTACCGTCTCGTCGCCTATATCCGCGAATTCGAGGCCAATCTCGATCACGACCATGAAGTCGGCGCCCGTATGGTGTCTTTCGGCGCGGCGGTCCAGTTTCATATCGTCGACATGGGCTATTGGAATCCGGATATCGTCACCTTCGACGGCCTCGACGAGACCGGGAACCGCATGAAGCTGATCCAGAACGTGTCGCAGCTGAACGTCCTGCTGGTCGCGATGCAGAAGCGCGAGGAGCACGTGGAGGCGCGCCGGATCGGCTTCGTCCTCGAGCGGCGCGAGAAGCAGGGAAACGGTCCGCCGGCCGGCATGGGCGGTGCGCCGTGACCTCCTCGTCACCACAGCCGCTCGCCGACATCGACGAGCGGATCGCCCTTCTCAAGACCACACTCGGCCTCTTTGCGCCCGGCGAGCCTCTGCCGATCGCCGCCGAACTGCGCGATCTCGCCGCCGACGTCCTCAGGCACTGGTGGCTCGCGCACGGACGGGTTCCGGCCGTGGACGAGACCCTGGAATCTCTTGTTAAACCGGTGGCGAACGATGCCGCACAGCCGCACACGGCCGAGCTTTGTGCAGAACTTATCAGGCGTCACGCCGTCATCACGGCCACGCCGGACGATGCGGCCACGCAAAGCCATCTGATGGCCATGGTCGATGCCGCCGGCGAGCTGTACGCGCTGGTGGTCCCGCGTATCGCCGCCAGGCCGGGCGGAGCCCGGCGGATGATGGCAGCCCTGGCGCTGCTCGGCGGCCTGCTGATGGCGACCCCGTCGCTCGCAGAGGACGTGAGCACGCGCTATCACGGCCTCACCTTGCTCGGCAATCTCCAGCTCGCCGACGGCAAAGGGCCCGAGGACGGCGTCGCGCTTGTCGTCCACGGAACGTTGGCACACGACCGCATGGAGACGATCGCGCAGCTGCAAAAGAATTTGCGCGAGCGCGGCGTCTCCAGCCTCGCGATCACGCTGAGCCTCGGTCATGACCGGCGCACAGGCATGTACGATTGCGGCGCCCTGCATGCCTATCGCCCGTACGATGCGCTCGACGAAATCGACGCGTGGATCGGCTGGCTCAAGAACAACGGCGCGACCGACATCACGGTGATCGGTCACAGCCTCGGCGGCAATCAGGTCGCCGTGTACGGGGTCGAGCGCCGTGACCCGTCTGTGAACGGGCTCGTTCTCCTGGCGCCCGCCACGTTCGATTTCACGCGCGTCGCCGAGGCCTACAAGGAGCGTTACGGGGCCGAGCTGCCGCCGCTCGTCGACAAGGCGCGGGCCTTGGTCCAGGCCGGGCAGGGCGTCGAACGCATCGAAGGCGTCGGCTTCCTCACCTGTCCGAACGCCATCGTCACGGCCGAGTCATTCACCGAGTGGTATACGCCGTCGCCGTTGCGCGACACGCCGAAGGTGCTGCCACGCGAGCCGGTGCGGACGCTCGTGGTCGTGGCCGGCAACGACGAGGTGGTGCCCGATCTCGGGCCGGCCGTCACCGCGCTGGCGCGCCCGGCGGCGAAGGGGCGCGGGGAAATCCGCGTCCGCACGATCGAGGGCGCCGACCACTTTTTCCGCGATATCTATAACGACGATGCGGCCGACGTGATTGCCGAGTGGATCAAAGGATAGGCCGCTCAGGAGCGCGCGAGCATCGCACGCAGCGCGCCGGCGAACGTGCCTTCTTCGAGGTACTTCAGCCCATAGACGCCGCCGGCAAGGATCGACAGGAACGCCAGCACCGAGCCCGCGGCCAGTGTCGACAGGCCGGTGATGCCCTGGCCGATCGTGCAGCCGAGGGCGAGCACGCCGCCGACGCCCATCAAGGCGCTGCCGCCGAGGTGCCGGATGAGGTCGTCCGCCCTGGTGAAGGCCTCGATACGGAACGAGTTGGTCGCCATCGCCGACAGGAACGAGCCGAGGATCACGCCGGCGAGCGAGGCGATGCCGAAATTGACGGTCGCCCCGGTAAACGCCATCAGGTACATGAGGCTGTCGCCGAACGGCGCCACGAACGTGAACGAGGCCAGCGGCACCGGGGTGAACGGGTCGGCGCCCACCACGCCCGTGATGATCCAGCCGATCGGGATCAACAGGCCGATGACGATCCCGCCGACGATATCGCGCGGGCTCTGCCGGAAGGCCGGATCTTTGAAGCAGTAGACAATGAGGCCGAGGACGGCCGCGGCGGCGAGCGTGATCCGCAGCGTTCGGACGGAGATGCCGGTGACAACCGCCAGCATGTCGGGGAGGCCCTGTGTCGTGAGGCCGGCGCGGGTGAGATCGATATTGGTCGGCTCGATGACGGACACCCGTGCCACGGCGATCAGCCCGCGCAAGGTCATATAGGCGAAAACACCAAGCACGAGCGCCACGACCAGTGACTTGAGGTTGCCGCTGCCGAGACGCACCAATGTCTTGCTGCCGCAGCCGCCGGTCAGCGTCATGCCGAAGCCGAAGAGGGACCCGCCGACGACCGCGCCCAGCCAGCCGAGGTTCGGGGTGAGGTAGATCGCGTTCGTCAGGTCGATGACACCCGCGAGATGCAGCGCCTGCGTACCGGCGAGCGCCGCGGCAATCGCGAGCAGCCAGGCACGGAACCGCCGGGAGTCCTGGAGGTTCACCATGTCGGAGATCGCACCCATGGCGCAGAAGTTCGTGCGCTGCGCGATGGCGCCAAAGACGATCCCGGCGAGCAGGCCGAGCAGGCTCACCACGGTATGAATGGGAAATTCGGACATCAGGGGGTATATCGAGAGTATCTAATATATGGCTTGCCGGTGCTTAGCCACAAGCGATATGGTCCGCGACAGATTTGAAAACCGCCAACGAACTCAGTGACATGTCTACGACGATCCTCGACGCCAAAGGGCTGAATTGTCCGCTGCCGGTGCTGCGGGCGAAGAAGGCGATGAAAGAGGTGCCGGCCGGCGGCATCCTGCAGATCGTCGCCACCGATCCTGGTACGCCGCAGGATTTCCAGGCCTTCTGCCGCGCGGCCGGTCACGAGCTGGTCGATTGGAAAGAAGAGGGCGGCGTCTTTACCTTCAACATCCGCAAGGCGGCGTAGGTCCGCAGATCCCGTTTGGGGGATCACGTCCGGCGATCTCGCGAAGTCGGCGTAAACGCGCTTGCGCGCCGGATCGAAGCTATTCGATCGGGGTGGCGGTCGGCGCGACTGTGGGCGTCGTCGCGGGCGCCGGCGTCATCGCGCGCCGCTGGTGACGGCGGCGGCGGTGAAGAATTCCCGCCAGGCCGAAGGCGACCACGAAGACTCCCAGCATCACGAAACTGAAGATCTGGGCGACATTCCCGAGCATGTGCTTGAAGGCGTGTCCGAACAGAAACCCAAAACCGGTAAAGGTCGCCGCCCACATGAACGCGGCGGCGAGGTTCAAAGACGCAAAACGGGCGGGAGCCAGACCGCTCATGCCCATCGCGAACGAGGCGAAGTTCCGCACGCCGTAAATGAAGCGAAAGCTCAGGATGAACCCGGTGTCGTAGCGCCGGAGCCAATCCAGCGCCTTTTCGACACTAGGACGCCAGCGCGGCACGCGCGTCAGGAGTGCGGTGCCCCACCGCCGCCCGATCCAGAAATACAGCTGGTCGCCGGCGAAGCTGCCGAGCCACGCCGTGAAGAACACACCGCCCAGGTCGAGGTAGCCTTTGCTCGCCGCCAAGCCGGCGAACAGCACGAACGTCTCACCCTCGAAAAACGTCCATAAGAAGATCAGCGCGTAGATCCACGCGCCGTAATCGTTAACGAGTTGATGGATATGCTGCACGTTCTTTTACAGGGTGAAACCGCTTGACGCGTTGAGTCGACGTGCGGACACTAACACGCCGCCTATCTGCTTCAACAGATTCACAACAAATTCACTGTTCCTGCTGAAGTATTAGACTGCCAAAGCGGCATTACGAACACATTAATTGCGGCCGAAACCGGGGATCGCCGTCATGAAAAAGTTTCCCGCCCTTCTTCGCACCTGCGGTATGGCCGTCGCGGTGACGGTCGTCGTGGCGCTCCCAAGCTTCGCCTCGGCCGAGGAGCATGGCGGTGGCGGTTCGTCGCCGACCCCGGTCGACACCCAGACGAATCCCGATGCGGTGCTGCTGAACGCGCGAAATCCGCTGGCAATCCACGCCGGGCCCGGCAAACCGAACGTCGGCTCGATCTACATTCCGCCGAGCCTCTCCGGCAAAGATAAAGGCAAGAACGCCAAGTCGGGACAGACCGAGCAGAATGTGATGGGCGCCACCCCGTCGCACTAGCGCGATCTCGCAAATTCGTGACGCAGGTGCGAAACGACGGCACGTCGGCCGTCGATCTCGCGTCGCGAGAATTTAACTAAAATTGAATTTATCCACCGGGTTTTTCTAAACCCCGGCCGAGGCTTGTGGTAAAATTACTGTCTGATTGGATGCTTCCATAGAACGTGGAAGCGAGCGGCCCGTCCGACAGGATCGCGGCCGCGCGTCGAGGGCCAGAATGGTCGATTTCAGCGCGCTCAATAACAACAGCAGTCTGCTGTCTTTGTTCGGCACGAGTCTGCCCTCGTCGTCGCCGGGCATCTCTGCGCTCGCCGGTTTTCAGCCGTTCGTCGCCGACGAGAACACGCATATCGCGAAGTACGCGACCCAGACCCAGGTCCAGCAGGCGATCGCGTACTTCAAGTCGCATATCGGCAAGATCAAGAATGCCCAGCAGCTGACGCAGGATCCGAAGCTCCTGCAGTTCATCACCACGGCGTTCGGCCTCGATGCCGATACGCAGTATCCGGCGAAGATCGCCGCCGTACTGAACAGCGACCTGTCGGACAACAACTCGTTCGCCAACCGGCTGCTCGATCCGCGCTACCAGCAGCTGGCGAAGGAGTTCAATCTCAAGACCAACGGCGCCGCCGCGTTCTCCAACAGCGCGACGATCGACGATGTCGTCAATCGGTACCTGACGAACGCCTACGAGGTGAATATCGGCAAGACCGAGAACCCGGCGTTGCGCGACGCCGCCTACTTCCTGCGCAACATCGGTAACGTCACGAATGCGTTTCAGATCCTGTCGGATCCGGTGCTGCGCACCGTGGTCGAGACAGCCACTGGTCTGCCGATCAACATCGCCGTCCAGCCGGTCGAGGATCAGGCGCGCCTGATCAACTCGAAGGTCGACATCAAGCAGTTCTCGACCGGCAACTCGTCCTCATCGTCGTCATCGAGCGGCACGACGCCGCTATCGCTGGCGCAAAGCGATCTCACCAAACTCGGCAACGCCACCGCGGTCGTCACCGCCGCGCAGAGGTCGGCGCAGAGCGTCGTCGATCAGATCAACGCGATCCAGACGGCCGAGAACAACCTCGCCAACGTGCAAAGCCCGACCGGCGCATTCGCTGCCGAGATTCCGGTGCAGGAGGCGGCCGCCCCGGTGCTCATCGAGCAGCAAGGACTGCTCACGGCGGCGCAAAAGGCGGTGGGCACCGTCACCGGCGACATCAGCCAGCTGCGGGCCTTGGTCACGCAGGCCGGCGATCCGAACAACACGACCCCGATCAGCACGCTGCAGGCCGAGTTCACCACGCTCAAGAACGAGATCACCGGCGCCATATCGGGCGCCACCTATCAGTTCGACAACAATACCGGCGGCACGACCTATACGTCGGTGAACCTGATCGACGGTTCGCTCGGCTCGGCGATCACCGCGCAATACGACTCCTCGGGCCACACCACCACGGTCAACCCGCAGGATCTCGGCGGCTCGTCCAATTTCCAGGTGCAGCTCACGGCCGCGTTCAACGCCTTCAATCAAGGCACGCCGGACCTTGCCACGGCGGCGGCGAGCCTCACGGCGGCTGCGACCGCGGCGAACGCCGTCAGCGCGTCGGTCACGACCGATGCGACGAACCTGGCGAGCGCCTTGTCGTCCGTGTCGACGCCATTCAACAAGTGGGCCGGCACGTACAATACCGGGCAGATCTATCTCGGCACGGCGTCGCTGTCCGACGCCGGCACCCGCCTGACCAAGATCAATCAGATCGTCAACGCGATCCAGGCGACGGCGCAGCTGGTCGAGCAGAACGGACCGAGCGCGTCGCTGTCGCAACACTTCAGCGATCTGATCACGCAACTCGACGGACAGATCAATACGACCAATCAGAGCGGTGTCGACAACATTCTGGGCGGCGCGACGACGTTCTCCTACAACGTGATCGGCAACTACGACATCCAGATCCAGGGACAGGACCTCGTCGGCAACGTCCTCAATCAGCTGAACGCGCTCGACGTCTCGTCGGTCGCCAACGCCGATCAGGTCGTCGCCGCCGTCAACAGCGCGACCGTCAAGACCGCGCTCAAGACCGCGGGCGACACGATCGGCACGGAAAGCCAGTATTTCGCCGCCGCATCGACGATCGATCCGCAGTCGACGATCTTCAAGCAATACGCGGCACTGGCCGCCCAGGTCCCGACCCTGGTGACGAACGCCGCCTCCGGCACCACCAACCTGCTCGATGTCCATCAGACGCAGTCGATCACGGTCACGGCCAGCTCGGCCGGCCAGGTGATCACCGTGACGCCGGAATCGAACTTCGACGCCGGCGTCACGCAGAACCTGGCGGCGGGCAGCACGCAGCTGCTGACCAACGCGGCGACCGCCTTCGCGACGCTCAACACGGCGCGCTTCAACGCCAACCAGATCCTCGGCCACCTGAACACCGAGCTCGGCCAGTTGCAGTACGCAACCGGCCTCACCAACGCGACGATCAAGAACCTGCAGAGCCAGCAGGCCAAGGCGAGCGCCCAGCAGCAGGGGCTCCCGGTCAAGGCCACGGCCTATGCCGTGCAGTTCGTGAAAAAGTACCTCGCCGCGGTGGATGCCCAGGCAGCCGCGAATGGCACCGGCACCGGCGGCAACGCCTTCCTGGTGCAGCTGTTCCAGCCGGTCCAATCCAGCCAGTCGGCCACGCTGCCGAGCATCGACCTCGGTTCAGCCTTGGGCGCCAACGTAAATATCTTTGCCTGACAGCAGCTTAGGAAAAGACCCGGGGCCCAATTGTTTCTGTATTTTAACAATTTGTTTCAATTTTTAGCAGTATCTTAGAGAGGGCCATTCTGTCGGGGCGCTCCCATCCGGGGGCGGCATCCCGCCGGATGCGGAGACTCTCGTTTGACTGGTTTCACCTCCATCGCCACGGCAAACGCCTCGCTCGCGCTGACTCTTCTCGGCGGCAGCGTGTCGAGCACCGGCAGCAGCGGCGGGCCGACGATGACCGCGCTCGCCGGCTTCAAGCCCTACGTCCAGAACGAGCCGCAGAAGATCGCCGACTATACGAAGACGTCGCAGTACCAGCGCGACCTGACGTATTTCAAAAGCCACATCGGCAAGGTGAAGAGCGTCGACGAGCTGGTCAAAGACCCGCGATTGCTGAACTTCATTCTCTCGGCCTTCAACCTGCAGTCGGACGCACAGTACCCGGCGAAGGTGAAGGAGATCCTCAACAGCGATCTCAACGACCGCACCTCCTACGCCAACAGCCTGATCGATCCCCGCTATCAGCAGCTCGCCAAGGAGTTCAACGTCCACACCAACGGGATGAAGAGCTTCTCGGACCAGACCGTCATCAACGATCTGATCTCGAAATACACAACGAACACCTACGAAGCGAGCCTCAGCGACGTCAACCCGGCGCTGCGCTCGGCGGCCTACTTCCTGCGCAACATCGGCAGCATCACCGACGCCTACAACATCCTCGGCGACGCCGTGCTGCGCAACGTCGTGACCACCGCCCTCGGCCTGCCTGCGGAAGTCGCCAACCTCCCGGTCGAGGACCAGCGCAAGCTGATCATGTCCAAGCTCGACATCACCAAGCTCGAGACGAAAGGCGGCGGTTCCAGCAGTTCGTCCTCCACCTCGACGGCGCTCGACGCGGCGAACAAGGACGCCGCGACGATCCTGAATGATCGCAACATCCTGGGCTCGGCCCAGACCTCGCTGCAGACGATCGATGAGCGCATCGTCGCGATCCAGAAATCGTATGCGAATCTCGCCGCGGTGCAGGATCCCGCCGGCGCCTATGCGGCCGAAATCCCCGTGCAGGAGGCGGCGGCCCCCGTCCTCGTCCAGCAGGAAGGCCTGCTGAACGCCGCCGGCAGCGCGACTGGTGCGATCCAGGCGAACATGGCGCAACTGCAGAATCTGATCAAGCAGGCCGGCACGCCCAACGGCACGACCTCGCTGGCCGACCTCAAGACGAAGTTTCAGGCGCTGCACGATCAGATCGAAACCACGATCGCGGGCGCCACGTACCAGTTCGACAACGGCACCGGCGGCACGAATTACACCACGCAGAACCTGCTCGACGGCTCCCTCTCGGGGTCGATCAGCGTCCAGTACGATTCCAAGGGCGACAAGACCACGATCACCGCCCAGAACCTCGGCCCGTCGTCGTCGTTCCAGGCGCAGCTCGACGCCGCGAACCAGGCGTTCCAGGCGATCAGCGGGTCGGGCGACGGCGGCAACATCCAGTCAGCCTCGACGGCGCTGACGTCGGCCCAGTCGTCGAGCAACTTCGTCGCCCAGTCGGTCAACAATGACTCGAGGAACTTCACCGCGGCGATCGGGTCCGTCAAACAGTGGGCGGGCACCTACAGCACCGCCGATCTCTATCGCGGCTCGCAGTCGCTGATCGACGCCGGCTCGCGCATGACGCAGATCAACCAGGTGCTGAACCAGATTCAGCAGGTCGCGACGCAATCCTCACAGCTCGACCCGGCGGCGGACCGCACCGATTTGCAGAACCAGTACACCAGCCTGATCACGAAGCTCGGCAACCTGATCAACACGACAGGGCAGAGCGGCCTCGACAACCTGCTGGCGCCCAATCCGAACGGCAGCACGCCCGGCTACTACAGCTATAAGATCGACCAGGCCGGCAATTACCAGATGCAGGCGCGCACGCACGATCTCGTCGGCAGCGTGCTCAACACGCTCTCCGGCGCCGACGTGTCGTCGCTGACCGACGCCAATGCCGTGATAGCGATGGTCACCGGCAGCGTCCAGACCGCGATGGCCGGCGCGTCGCATGACATGGGCATCGACAGCCAGACGTTCGCGCTGCCGGCCAACACGATCGATCCGCGCGCCGCCGTCGACAGCCAGTACCGCAAGCTGGTGACCGACATCCCAGGACTGGTGAAGAACGCCTCCTGGCTCAAGGACAATCTGCTCAGCTCGACCCAGACGCCGATCACGCTCAATGCGGCCACAGCCAACATGGCGATCACGATCACCCCGGCCACGACCTACGACACCGACGTGACCCAGCTCATCGCGGCGGGCAGCGCCAAGCTGCCGAGCGACGGCTCGGATACGACGGGCGCGCTATCGACCCTCGAGTCTGTGCGGTTCAACAATGCGCGGGTGCTGAGCTCGGTGCGCCAGCAGATAAATCAGGTGGACCTTGCCAAGAATCTCACCCAGGCGCACATCACGGCGCTGCAAAAGCAGCAGGACCAGGCGGCCGCGAGCTTCACCCCGATCAACGCCACGCCGTACGCGACGCAGCTCGTGCAGAAATATCTCTCCGCCGTCGACGCGCAGGCGGCGAGCGCCACGACCGGGTCGGGCGCCGGCCAGTCCTACATCCTGCAGCTGCTGCAGGGCCACTGACCGCGATCTTGCGCCGGGAAGGGTGCGGCCTCTAAAACCGTCCGCCAGGATCAGAGGGCGAATGGGGCTGAGGGCGCGCATATTCGACCGTGCATTTCATCTGACGATGCGGACAGCCGACCGCGTCGTCGACGCCGTTTACGGCGTCAGCACGTCGGTCGAGCGCCGCTACGGCGATCTCGCGCACGCGCAGACGCAGCACGGCGATTCCGAGATGAACATGCCCTCGTATTACCTGCGGCTGCTGGCGCTGCGGGCGGCGCTGGCGCCGACCGAGAACGACGTTCTGGTCGATCTCGGCTGCGGCACGGGCCGCGCGCTGTTCGTGTTTGCGCGCGCCGGCCTGCGCTGCGTGCGCGGCGTCGATTTTCACGGCGAGACCTGCCGGCTCGCCGCCGAGAACGTCCGCCGCTTCGCGAACCGGGCGCAGGCCCGCGTCGAAATCGTGCATCAGGACGCCGCCGCGTATCCGTTCTCGGACGAGACGATCGTCTATCTCTTCAATCCGTTCGGCCGCGCCACGTTGCGCGCCGTGTTGGAGAACCTGCGCGCCAGCCTGCTCGCCCGCCCGCGCCGTGTGCGGATCGGTTATTACCATCCGCTGCACGGGGATCTGCTCGACAGCGTCCCCTGGCTGCGCCGCGCAGCCCTGGTGCGCGGCTTCAAGACCAATATCGCGGTCTACGAGACCCGCGCACTTTCGGCGAGCAACCTGATCTGATCCGCTCACATTTAGCCGCCACATCGAGAGTTTGAGGGGGCGAAGCCCCCTGACCCCGGCCCTAAAGGCTCGGCTGCGAACGCGGCCCATGGCGAGGCGCGCGTTCGGGCGATTCGCGCCGAGAGCCGTGCGCCAACTAAAAGATGTCTTCGATGAAGCCGAAGAGCTCGAGCAGGTTGTCGCTCGGCAGCAGCCGCCCGTGGAAGTTCTGCGTGCCGCGGTCCCACAGCACGACGGAGTGGCTGAGCTTCGAGAGGCTTTCCCCCAGCGAGTAGAAATTCCGCGGCGCCGACTGCAGGAAGGTCACGAAGTCGCTCGCCGTCTTGCGTTCGCGGAAGAACAGGTCGAACGAGCGGTGATAGGCGGTGATGTGCTTTTGGGTTTCCGCCATGGCCGACTTGATCAGGTTCTTGATGGCGCCGCGCCGGCGGTCGAGCTCCTTTTCGACCTCGCCCTTGCAGAAGTCTTTCGGCGTCGAGCCCTGGTCGAACCAGGTGAAGAGCGCGGAGATCTGCGGCTGCAGGCGGTCGCACTCGTAGTCGTAGTAGATGACGCCTTTCCACGAATAGAAGATTTCCTCGGTCCGCTTCGGGTCCAGCCCGAACACCTTGGTCAGGGCCGAGAGATGCTCGAGGTCGCGCAGGTCCCAGAGCTGCTGGGTGAGCTGCTCGGCCTTCTCGTCCATCTGATGGGCTTCGCCCGGGAAGATGACATGGGCGACGACGCGGAACTGGTCGTGGACGAAGCCGCGGATCGCCTCCCATTCACCGGGCTGGATGTAGAGATAGGGGTCCGGGACCTCCATATTGGCTTGCCGGAAGCGGTCCTTGAGCAGGAATGGATCGAGCGACGGCAGCTCGTCGAGGATACGGATGATCTTCTTGTCGTGCTCGTAGGTCTCCGGCCGGTTCTTCTTGTCGAGCCCGGCGACGTTGAGCAGCGCCTCGTCGAGCCGCGGATCGCGTGAATCGATCGAGACGCCGCCTTCGGTCGGACGGTCGCGGTTGTAGGGGAAGAAGATGCGGGTGCGCAGCGTCTTGCCAGGCGCGGGCGCGAACATGCCGGGCTTGGTCTTCGCCGGCTCCTTGATGAAGACCGAGAAGTTCATGGCCCGGCTGTCGAACAGGAGCTTCGGGGGCGGGGTCTTGCCGTCGGACGGCTTGCCGCCAGGCGGCTTGCCGTCGGCTTTCTCGTCGGCGCGCGGCTTGGCTGTCTCCGCGGGTGCGGTCACCAGCCCGTTCGAGATGGCGCAGCAGTTGAACGTGCGCGACGACCCGGAGGAGAGAATGAACCTGAGGTAATTGTCCATGCGGCTTTAGCGGCTTCCGGACAGGATACGGCCGTAGGCGTTAGCGGAGTCTTAGCCGCTTTTGCCCCGGGGAGCCACTGCGCGAACGCACAGCGCCGCACATGCCGGAAAAAGGTGGTGCCGGGTGAGGGGATTGAACCCCCGACCTTCGGTTTACAAAACCGCTGCTCTACCGCTGAGCTAACCCGGCGCCGATGCGTGCGCGGGAACACTTAGCAAAAACGGCCAAGTTCCGAAAGCACGGGGGCTGGAAGCGCGGGCGGGCCTGCCCGCGGGCGCCTAACGCTGCGCCGCACCGGCTACTTGGTGAAGCGGATCTCCACCCGGCGGTCGGTGCGGGTGGCGAATGTCGAGCTGTCGCCGCCGAACGTGCCGCCGGGCTCGCCCAGGGCCTCGGCGACGATGGTCTTCGGGTCGACGCCGTTCTTCCTGAGCTCGGCGGCGACGGCATTGGCGCGGGCGAGCGACAGTTTCCGATTCTGCTCGGCGTTGCCCTGCTTGTCGGCAAAGCCGCGGACGCAGACCTGCTGGATGAAGTTGTCTTTCGCGGCCTTGGCGGTTTCGACGACCTTGCGAGCCTCGTCCGGCGCGAGCTTCGTCGAGCCGGTGTCGAAGTGGATGATGGTCGGATTGGGAAAGCTGTTCGCGCGCGAGGAATAGCCGCACTTGCTGCCGGATTGCGCTGCCGCCACGCCGGTGAATCCGAGCACGGCTCCGAGGGCGATTGCCGCGGCAACGCCGACGCGAAGACAAGAAACCGCCATCTGCCACCTCCAGGTCTGAGCGAGCGGACAGGCTCATGTTAGAGGCCGTGGGCGGGTCATGCTGTCGGATTCGTGCACGGTGGCCGGTTGGGCCTCATCCCAACCGGCTCACGTATTCGCGCCCCGCGGCGGGCATGCTAGACATAGCGCCATCTGCCGGCCTCGAGGCCGGCTGACGCATTTTAGGGGAGGACTTATGCGCTTCACTCGACGCAGTTTCGCAACCGCCGTGGCCGGCGGCGTCGCCGCCCTTGCCGCGGGATTCGTGCCCGCCGCCCATGCCGCGGATCCGATCAAGATCGGTCTCAGCATGTCGCTGACCGGTGGCCTCGGCGCCGGCGGCCAGAGCGCCTTGCTGGCGATGCAGATCTGGCGGGACGACGTCAATGCGAAAGGCGGTCTGCTCGGCCGTCCGGTCGAGCTCATCTCGTATGACGATCAGAGCCAGGGCGCCAACGTGCCGGCGATCTATACGAAGCTGCTCGACATCGACAAGGTCGATCTCGTCGTCTCGGCCTACGCGACCGGCCAGATCGCGCCGGCGATGCCGATCGTCATGCAGCGCAACAAGCTGTTCATGTCGCTGTTCGGCACCGGCGTGAACGACACGTTCAAGTACGACAAATATTTCCAGATCCTCCCGAACGGGAAGGAGACCCGGCTGGCGCCGTCGCTCGGCTTCCTCGAGACGGCGATGACCATGGATCCGAAGCCGAAGACGATCGCGCTGGTCGGCGCCGATGCCGAGTACGCCCAGACCGTGCTCGCCGGCGCCCGCGAAACCGTGCAGAAGCTCGGCCTCAAGGTCGTCTACGACCGCAGCTATCCGCCGACGACGCAGGACTTCACCCCGATCGTGCGCGCGATCCAGGCGGCCAATCCTGAAGTCGTGTTCGTGGCGTCGTATCCGCCGGATTCGGTCGGCATGGTGCGCACGGCGAACGAGGTCGGGCTCAAGGCCCGCATGTTCGGCGGCGGAATGATCGGTCTCGCCTTCACGCCGATCAAGACCCAGCTCGGGCCGCTGCTCAACGGCATCGTCGCCTACGACGTCTACGTCCCCGAGCCGACGATGAAGTTCCCCGGCACCGAGGACTTCCTCAAGCGCTACCAGCAGCAGGCCGCGGCCAAGGGCATCGACCCGCTCGGCTACTATCTGCCGCCTTACGCCTATTCCGAGCTGCAGATCCTCGGCGAGGCGATCACCCAGGTGGGCAGCCTCGACGAGGCGAAGCTTGCCGACTACATCCACAAGACGTCGTTCAAGACCATCGTCGGCGACGTGAAGTTCGCCGATAACGGCGAGTGGGAGAAGGGCCGGGTCCTGTTCGTCCAATACAAGGGCATCGTCGCCAACGACGTGAATCAGTTCCGCGAAGTCGGCAAGCAGGTCATCCTGTATCCGCCCGAATTCAAGTCGGGCAAGTTCGACTACCCGTACAAGCAATAATCGCTGTACGCGGCTTCAACGGCAGGGCCTGCGACCGCATGCGGTCGCAGGCCCTTTCTTTTGCCGGGTAGGGCTTTTTGTCGTGTGGGGGGCCGCCCACTCCCTGCTTTAGAGAGTGGCGCGGTCGATTGCCAAACGGCTGCGGCATGCGACAATCAGTCATTCAATAAGTCAGGGCGGCCGCGCGAAGAACGCCGCCGCGACACGAGGGAGGACGCCGATGAGCGGCTGGAAGTCCAGCGAGTTGAAGTTCGCACGGCGTGAATTCTTAGGCGGCGCGGCGGCGGTTGGTGTCGCCGGCCTCGTTGGATCCTGGCCTGTGGAGACGTTGGCGCAAGCCGCCGGCGCGCGTCCGGCTGGACTGCCGGCGCGCGGCAACGTCGTGATCCGCGGCGCCTACGTGATGACGATGGACTCGGGCGTCGGCGACATCGCCCACGGCGACGTCCACATCGACAACGGCGCGATCGTGGCGGTCGGACGCAATCTCCCGGCAGCGGGTGCCACGCGCATCGATGGCCGCGGCATGATCGTGCTGCCGGGGTTCGTCGAGACGCATTGGCACATGTGGAACACGCTGCTGCGCAGCATGGCCGGCGACAAGCCCGACCACGGCTATTTCCGCACCACGGCCGTGCTCGGGCAGCAATACCAGGCCAGCGACATGTATCACGGCACGCGGCTTGCCGCGGTCGAGGCGCTCAACGGCGGCATCACCCACGTCCACTCCTGGTGCCACAATATCCGCGGCCCCGAATACGCGCGCGAAGACATCCGTGCCTTGCAAGAGACCGGCATCCGCGCGCGCTTTTCCTACGGCGCGCGGCAGGGCCTCGCCGGCAAGGAGCTGCCGGACCTCGCCGACATGGAGCGGCTGCACAACGAATGGAGCAAGTGGTCGAACGACGGGCTGCTGTCGCTCGGCTTCGCCTGGCGCGGGCAGGGCGGCAACTCGGCACCCGTGCCGGAGGAGGTGTGGAAGAAGGAGTTCGAGACGGGGCGCAAGCTCGGCATTCCCATCACCGTGCACGCGAGCGGTTCGCGCCCGACCATCGGCCAGATCGACGCCCTCGCCAAGGCCGGCTGCTTGTCCAAGGACGTGCAGTGCATCCATGCGAACTTCGCCACGCCCGAGGAGATCGAGGTGCTCGCCAAGTCCGGCGCGTCGGTGAGCTCGTCGCCCTATACCGAGCTGCGCATCGGGTTCGGCATGCTGCAGACCGAGAAGTTCCTCTCCGCCGGCGTGCCGCTCGGCCTCTCGATCGATACGGTCGAGCTCAGCGGCAACGCCGACATGTTCGCGATCATGAAGATCATCCAGAATCTTGCGAACGGCATCAGCGAGAAGGAGTTCACGTTGCTGCCGCGCCGCGTGATCGAGCTCGCGACGATCGAAGGCGCCCGCACCATGGGCATCGACGACAAGGTCGGCTCTCTCAAGCCCGGCAAGCGCGCCGACGTGATCATGGTCTCGACCGGCGGCGTCAACATGGGCCTGTTCACCGATCCCGCGCATATGATCGTCGAGGCGGCGCAGCCCGCGAATGTCGACACCGTCATCGTCGATGGGCGGATCCTCAAGCGGCACGGCAAGCTCACCGCCGTCGATCCGCGCGCGGTCGTGCGCGAGGCCCAGGCCGCACTCGCCGGTGTGGTGAAGCGCGCGAATTGGACGTGACGCGGCGCTGCCTGCGCCTACGAATTGGCCGCGGCGGCGTTTCCCCGGCGGAAGCCGGGGTCCAGGGCAAGTGTCGGACTAGATGCCGGTATGGCCCAAAGGGGAGCGCGGTTGCGGGCGGTTGTTTGGCCCAAGCAACCGCTGTGGATCGAATCTGCCCGTTGGCTCAGAAGCTTACCGAGCGGTTTCGCGGTTTCGTGGTTTTTCGGAGTGTGCCCCCAAGGCACCGCGGCGCGATCCTCGCCGATAGCGCCCGACAACCGAACCCGGCGAACCGGACAGCCCTGGGACAAGCCCGGCCATGACCATCGTCGGCGGCAAGGTGGCGTACAGCGCGCGATGAGAACCGACACACTCTCGTCACCCCGGCGGAGCCGGGGTCCAGCCAACAAAACGAAGAGGATTCACCACAGGGGCACAGAGAAGGCAAAGTCGGAACGCCAGGTCTTCTCTGCGACCTCTGTGTCCCTGTGGTGAAATTTCCTGGATGCCGGCTTTCGCCGGCACGACGAGAAGATGGATGCTTAGGTTCTGCTGAGCATCCGCGATGAACGAACTGTGACAAGAAAAGCGCGCGGCGGCGAAATCCGAAACCGCGTGCGCCGGTACGCGTGCGACTCCTTACATCAGACTTATCTTCGTGCCGTGAACTGCACGTTCATCGAGTCGGAGATCGCGGCGTGTAAAAAAATCTGCTGAGCGCTGTGAAATTTTTGCGCTGACGAATGCGCGCAAAAAATTCCCGCAATTCTATGCGGATACGCACAGCATTTTTCTCAACTTGCTACCATTGTACCGCTCCCAGTCGACAGCTGCGGCGCGAACACGTGGAATTCGATTCAAATTTAAACCGAGTTTTAACGATCCGGCTCTTACGGTCGCGGCGTTGGCTGTCGTCACCAGGTGCTGTCGTTCCCCGGGGGGCAATCTCGAGGGGGGCAGCTCCGAACCAGGAGTCCAATAATGGATCGACGCAGCTTTCTCACAGCAGGTTCAGGCGTGGCCGTTGCCGGTGCGGCAGCGATCGCAGCTCTGACGCCGACGCCGGCGCGCGCGGCCACCAAGGCCAGCCCGACGGTGTTCGACTACGGTGCGGTCGGCGACGGCAACACCGATGACAGCGCCGCCTTCGCGCGCGCTCTCGCCGCTTCGGCCGCGGGCGGCTTCGTGGTCACGGTTCCGGCCGCGACCTACGCCATCCGCAAAACCATCGACTGGACCTCGTCCGGCGACGTCGGCCGGGTGTGGGGCCTGAACTGCCAGGGCGCCACGCTCCAGTCGTACATCGGCAACGGTACGCCGGTGATGCGTCTCACCTCGTGGAACACGGTGCGCTATTTCCGCCTGACCGGCGGTCTCAGCATCTCGTGCTCCGGCGGCGAGAACTACGGGCTGCACATCCGGGCGCTCAGCCCGAGCGTGTATTTCTACAACTTCCTGATCGACGGCCTGTCGGTCGAGCGCGCCGGCGTGCACGGCCTGCTCTTCGAGGGCGACGTGTTCGAGTTCACGATGGCGAACTCGTACTTCCAGGACAACAAGCAGAACGGGGTCACTCTCGCCCAGTCGCAGAACGGCGTGATCTCGACCGTGAACTTCACGAACTGCTTCTTCAACCAGAACGGCCAGTACGGCATGGCGTGCGTGAACTTCGACGGGCAGTACGGTGGCCCGACCGACGTTCGCGTCTACGGCGGCTATGCCCGTAACAACAAGAGCTACGGCTTCTACTACAACAATGGTACCGGCCAGGCGTCGTTGCATCAGGTCGGCTTCGAGAACAACTGCATGAGCCTGTCGCCGGGCGATCCGAACGGCGCTCATGTCTACGGTCTCGTGAGCCTGAACCTGAAGGACTGCGCGGGCTACAACCAGAACGGCGGCGCGACCTATCTCGTCCGCGGCTGGTTCATGGCGTTGACGCAGCTCATCGGCTGCACCCAGGGTGCGGGTGCGGCGATGGCCGCGACCGGCAAGTCGCGCCTCATCCAGGTCAACGGCAACAACAGCGGTCACGTCTACATGGAGGCCTGTCAAGGCGGCATCGATGTGGTCGGCGGCTCGGGCATCACTTGGGAAGCCAAGAACTGCACCGGCCCGTCGCCGCTGGGCAACCTCAACATCCGTGGCACGATGAGCGGCACGGCCTGAGGGCAATAGGGGAACGCCGTGACCGCCTCGCGCGGTCACGGCACCCCGATCTCTTTCTCCACCTGCCACTTCAATCCAGTCGCGTGATGTCCAACTGGCTCGCCACAACGCTCGAGTTCGCCCGCCGTTTCCTGCGGTGGTGGATCGCCGAACTTGCCTTTCTCGTGCCGCCGGCGCTGCGCCAGCGGCTCGCGGTGAAGGACATGCTGATCGTCGCGGTCGACGGCGACCGGGTCGCGGTTTCCCACCAGATCGCCGGCAAGACGCGCGATCTCGGAGAGCTGCCGCTGACCGACGGCGCCGCCGGCGCGATACGCCGCGCACTCGCCTGCGATCCGGCGCTGGCACGGCGCCTGATCGCCGGCAAGCTTCCGGTCACGCTGCGCCTGCCGGCCGATGCGGCCGTGCGCACCCATATCAACCTGCCGCTCGGCGTCGAAGGCAATCTCCGCCAGGCGCTGGTGTTCCAGCTCGACCGGCGCACGCCGTTCGCCCCCGACACCGTCCATTTCGCCTATCGCCTCATCGCTCGCGACGAAGCGGCCAAGCAGATCGAAATCGATCTGACCGTCGTGCCGCGCGGCGTCGTCGCCGAAGCGGTGGGCTTCGCCAGGACCCTCGGTCTCACGGCGTCGGCCGTCGACGTGGCCGCCGGGTCGCCGACCGAGGTGCCCTCGGGCAATCTTCTCCCCGACGATGAACGTCCGCGCCGCCGCCCGGCTGCGTTGGCGTTGCGCGCCGCGACGGCCGCCGCTGCGCTCGCGGCCATGGTCGCGATCGGGCGGCCGGTCTACGTCGCGCAGCGCACGGCGGCCGACCTGCAGGCGCGCGTCCAGTCGGCCAAGGCGCTTGCCGACCGCACGCGACAGATGAAAGAGCAGGTCGCGAAGCTCAGCGACGCCGAACGGTTCCTCACGGCCAGCAAGCAGCAGATCCCGACCGCGAGCGAGCTCCTCTACCAGCTCACCCATATTCTCCCGGACGATACGTGGGTGCAGCAGGTCACCATTGGCGCCGCGGAAATCCGCATCTCCGGCTTTTCCGGCTCGTCGTCGAATCTCATCCAGCTCCTCGGCCAGTCCGGCGTGTTCCTCGAGCCGCAGTTCCGCGCCGCCGTCACGCAGGATACGGCGACCGGCAAGGAGCGCTTCGACATCGCGGCGAAAATCGCACGGAGGCCGCTGTCATGATGTCGTTGTCCCCGGCCGTGCGCCGCACCCTGGCCGTGACGCTGCTCGTTGTCACGATGCTGGCGATCTACAACTTCCTCGTCGGTCCTCTCCTCGAGAGTTACGCGAGCAACCGCCGCGTCATCGATCAGATGCTGCGTGCCGAAGCCGCCTACGAGTCCGTGGGGCGCGATGCGCCGGCCCTGGAAAACCAGCTCGAGAGCTTGCGCCAGCAGGGCAAGGCGGCTGTCGGCTACCTCCAGGGCGCCAACGAGACGCTCGTCGCGGCCGAACTTCAGGATCGTCTCAAGGCCGCCATCGCGCGCGCCGGCGGACAGCTCAAAAGCACGCAGGCGGTGACGACGGCAGAGAACACGAAGGCGCACCGTGTGGTCGTCCGCGGCCAGATGTCGCTGTCGCTCGCCAGCCTGCAGCGCGTGCTCTACGACGTCGAGTCCGCAACACCGTATCTGTTC
>Ga0335070_10000770_pt1 | contig 36488 bp, 34 predicted proteins | sample Lox_Sample_13_FD_206722 | JGI IMG/M metagenome (GOLD analysis project Ga0335070, IMG submission 206722) | Soil microbial communities from Loxahatchee National Wildlife Refuge, Florida, United States - Lox_Sample_1.3 | ecosystem: Environmental > Terrestrial > Soil > Wetlands | place: USA... | reverse complement strand
CTCCTATTTCATCGTCGACACGTTGCGGAAGAATCCCGGCGTGAAGTTCGACGACATCATCCAGAGCGTGCGGGCGAACTACAAAACGTCCTATCCCGGCGAGAACTACGAGCCGAAATTCGAGGGCGGCACGCGTCTGCAATTGCCCGCCGCGACGGCGTTGAGCCCCAAGCCGGCCGATCTTCAGGCGAAATAGGCGGATCCCAGCAGCACCAGTCCGACGGTGCCGAAGCCCATTGCGCTGAACCACAGCCAGTGGCGGCGCGTGATGATCGCGACCGTCGACATGGCGATGCCGATCTCGAACAGCGTCGCCGCGCCGGTCAGCCAGTGGTGACGCTCCTCGTGCATTCCGCTTTCGGCAAGGAGGCGGTCGCGGTCGGCCTCGTTCTTCTTTGCGTCCGTGCGGATCGATGCCTGACGCTCGACATTGTCCTGTTCGCTCTTGCGATAGCGCGGCGCGTTGGGCCCTCCGCCGTCGGCGGCGATTCCGTAGATGTGCTTCTTCAGGCTGTCGGCCTGATATTCGTCCCAGGCGTCGGTGGCGCGATCCTGCGCCAGCACCGCCTCGCTCGTGGCGTTGAGCGCCCGGCCGCCTTCGACGGTCTCGAGGCTGCCGGCCACCGCCGCGAGAACCGCCAGCACGGCGACGGAGATCGCGATGCGCGCGATGAAGGGATCGCCGGCATGCGCCGCGTGCTCGGCATGTTCGGTATGCTCGTGGGCGTCGAGCGGCGCGTCGTGGGACATTCTTATCCTCCGCAAGGCGGGCGCCGTCAGGCCGTGCCGCGCAGGAATCGGTCGGCGACTGCGGCATGCATGGCGATGCCGTTCGCCATCGCCGCTTCGTCCATCATCATGCGGTTGGAATGGCAGGCATGGGCGTGCGTGTGCGAGACGCCGTCCGGCGCGACGCCGAGGAAGACCATGCAGCCCTGCATGCGCTGCAGCACGTAGGAGAAGTCCTCCGCGCCCATGATCGGCGCCGGCATCTTGAGAAAGCCCTGTTTGCCGAACAGATCCTGCGCCACGTTCTGGGCAAAGCCGACGAACTTCTCGTCGTTCAGCGTCACCGGGTAGCCTTGGGTCAGCGTCGCTTCCGCCTCGAGCTCGTGCGCCCGGGCGATGCCTTCGGCGAGGCGCGTGATGCCTTCGATGGCCTGGGAGCGGCTCTTTTCCGAAAAGCTGCGCAGCGTGCCGCGCAGGCGCGCGCTTTCCGGTATCACGTTGTTCGTCGTGCCGGCGTCGAGCTGCGTGATCGACAGGATGACCGGATCGAAGGCGTCTATCCTCCGCGTCACCAGCGACTGCAAGGCCTGAACGATCTCGCAGGCCACGGTCACCGGATCGCGCGTGAAGTGGGGCATGGAGGCGTGGCCGCCCTTGCCCTTCAACCGGATGTCGATGGTATCGGCGGCGGCAAGCAGGGGACCGGGGCGCGAAGCGATGAGCCCGGTCGGGATGTTCGGGGAGATATGGATCGCGAACGCCGCGGTCGGCGCGGGCGCGGCATCCAGCATGCCTTCCTCGATCACGAAGCGCGCGCCGGCATATCCTTCCTCGCCCGTCTGGAAGAGAAATTTGACGTTGCCGTTCAGCCGGTCGCGATGACGGTGCAGGAGATGCACGGCGCCGACCAGCATGGCGGTGTGCGAATCGTGCCCGCAGGCATGCATGCGGTTTTCGTGCTGCGATTTGAACTCGACGTCGGTGTCTTCCGGCATCGGCAGCGCGTCCATGTCGCCGCGCAGGAGGATCGTCGGACCCTGCTGGGCGCCCTTCAGCGTCACCACCATGCTCGAGGTGGTCTTGCCTTCCACGATGTCGACGTCGAGACCGGCCAGCGCCTCGCGCGCGCGACGCGTGGTTTCCGGCAGATGCAGGCCGAGCTCGGGGAACTTGTGCAGTTCGCGCCGGAGAGCGACGACCATCGGCATCATGTCTCTGGCGCCGTCGCGCCACAGGTCGAGATCGTCCGCTTGCTTGTCCATCGCCCTACCCTTTGCCGTTTTTTCAAGTTTGGCGGGCGCGCGCGCCGCCGTCCATAGCCGTCAGAGCACGACTTCGATCAGGCGCGGACCGGTCTGGCCGACGGCCGACGCGAACTGGCTCTCGAAGTCGCGGATGTTCGTCGCGCGCGAGGCCTCGACGCCCATGCCGCTGGCGAGCCTGACCCAATCGAGCTCCGGATTGTGCAGGTCGAGCATCGACAGCGCCTTGGGTCCGGGATTGCTCGCGCCGACGCGCGCCAGCTCGATATTCAGGATCGCATAGGACTTGTTGGCGAAGATGACGGTCGTGACGTCGAGCTTCTCGCGCGCCTGGGTCCACAGGGCCTGGAGCGTGTACATCGCGCCGCCATCGCCGTGAATGCAGACGACCTTGCGGCCCTTGGCCGCGACCGCCGCGCCGGTGGCGACCGGCAGTCCCTGCCCGATCGAGCCGCCGGTGAGCCCGAGATGATCGTGCGGCGCGGCCGTGATGGTGGCGAGCGCGGTGCCGGCGCCCGACGTGGCGGCTTCGTCCGACAGGATGCAGCCTTCGGGCAAGTGGCGCGCGATCACCTGCCCGATAGTGTACTGGTCGAACTTGTCCGCGATGGAATCCGGCTTCTTCAGCGGCGCGACGTTGGCGGCCTCTTTCGGCGCGCCGATGGCCTCGGCCAGGGCGTCGAGCGCGGCGACGCCGTCCTCATGCGCATGCGCGAGATAGATCACGCGCGTGCTCGCCTGCAGGCCATAGCTCGGTTTTCCGGGATAGGCGAAGAACGAAACCGGCGGCTTGGTGCCCACCAGAATGAGCTGCTCGGTATCCTGGAAGAATTCCACGATCTGTTCGGCGAAGTAGGGAACGCGTTCCAGCCGAACGCGACCCGCACCGCGCTGCAGGCGCGCGGTGAACGTGTCGCAGGCGATGCGCGCGTTCGACTTCGCGGCGATGCGCCCCGCGGCGTTCAGGCCGCGCTCCTTCAGCGCCGCGCCGCGCATCAGGATCGTCGTCTTTTTTCCGTTCTTGAGGGCCTGCGCGGCCCGCTCGACAGCTTGCGCGGAAACCGCCGCCGGCGTCTGGCGCGGAAGGGCCGGCGCCGGCCCGTCGGCATCGTTCCAGGCGGTGTCGGCCGGCAGGATCAGCGTCGCGATCTGGCCGGGCGGCGTCATCGCGGCCTGCACGGCGCGCGCGCCGTCGGCGGCGACAGTCAAGGCGCTCGGCGAGGAATGCACCCAGGCCGATACCGGCCGCGCGAAGCCCGCGATGTCGGATGCAAGCGGCGCGTCATACTGCGCATGATAGGTCGCGTGATCGCCGACGATATTCACGATCGGCGTCGCCGCCCGGCGCGCATTGTGCAGATTGGCGAGGCCGTTCGCGAGCCCCGGTCCCAGATGCAACAAGGTACAAGCCGGCTTCTCCGCGATGCGGCCGTAGCCGTCGGCCATGCCGGTCACCGCGCCCTCGAACAGCCCGAGCACCGCGCGCATGCCGTCGACGCGATCGAGCGCGGCGACGAAGTGCATCTCGGATGTGCCCGGATTGGAGAAGCAGACCTCGACTCCGCTCGCGACCAGGGTGCGGACCAGACTCTCTGCACCGTTCATCCTCGTGTCCGCCATCGCCGTTTCCCCGAATTGCTGGATTGTTTGGCGCCATTCTAACCACCCTTTTCGCGGCTTTGCCGACCTCGCGCTGGCGCAAATGGTCTCGAAGGGTGTTTCCAGTATAGTTATCTATTGTTCCCTATTGAAATGACTGATAGGGAATGATAGAGATATTTAAGACCGAGGAACCGATGCCGCAAGATCTTTATTCCGTAGAGCAGGTCGCCGAACTGCTCGGCCTGCACGTCAAGACCGTCCGGCACTATGTGCGTGACGGGAAACTCAAGGCCGTGCGCATCGGAAAGCAGTACCGCATCACGCGCCAGGATCTGGAGGCGCTGACCGGTCAGTCCGCCGCGGCGTTGGATCGGCCTCCGGTGCGCCGCGCGCGCCACATCGAAGTGTCGAGCGTCGTCGACATCGACGCCGTCAGCAAGGACGACGCCTATCGCTTCACGACCTATCTCACGGCCGGCGTGAAAGGCCGGCCTTCCGGCGACGCGCCACTGCGCGTGGACACGATCTACGACGAGGAACGCGCGCGTCTGAAGGTGATCCTCACGGGCAGCATCGCCACCGTCGGCGGGTTGCTGCGGGCGATCGAAATGCTGTCGGGACATTGAGCCATGATCTACAAATCCGAAGATGGTGCGCGCGCGATTCACGAACGCTACCGGGAATTCCTGAAGCTTTGGCCGGCGCCGAACCGGCAGATCGTCGTGGCGACCCGCGCCGGCGACACTTTCGTCATCGCCAGCGGGCGCGAGAACGCGCCGCCCGTGTTCCTGTTCCACGGTTCCGCGTCGAACTCCTTCATGTGGATCGCGGACGCGGCCGCGTTGAACGAACAATTCCGCGTCTATGCCGTCGACCTCATCGGCGAACCCGGCCTCTCGGCGCGCACGCGCTACAAACCGGGCACCGAGGAGCATGCGCTCTGGCTCGACGACGTTCTGGCGGGACTATCCGTATCGAAGGCGTCTTTCGTCGGGGTCTCGCTCGGCGGCTGGCTGGCGCTCGACTATGCCATTCGGCGCACCGACCGTGTGATTGCGCTGGCGCTGATCTGCCCGGCCGGAGTCGGCAAGCTGAAGAATTTTCTCCTCAAGGCCTTTCCCTATTTCTTCCTCGGCGAATGGGGCCGCAAACGTCTGCGCGCCATGGTGATGGGCCGCGCCTATGCCGCGCGCGGACCGGGCATCAAACCGGTGGAGGATTTTCTTGGACTCATCTTCCGCAATTTCGTGCCGCGGCGGGACCATATCCCGCCCTTTCCCGACAGCGCGCTCTCCCGCCTCAGGATGCCGATGACGCTTTTCATCGGCGGCGAGGATGCGCTGATCGATTCCTACGACACCAAGCGGCGGACCGAAAAGCTGCTGCCTCAGGCCGAGATCCATCTCGATCCCGAGATCGGTCATTTCATCCCCACGCCGACGGCGCAGATCGTCTCGTTCCTGCGCGTGGCGAACGGGGTGTAGAAGATGGGCGACAGCATCTACATGCTGCACGGCGTGCAGATCCTCGAATGTGCGGCCGACGGGCCGCTTATCCGCAACGAACGCGACGCGGTCGACGTCATCGGCGCAGCCTTCTCCGGCCGCGCCGGTCTCGTCGCCATCCCGGTCTCCCGGCTGAGCGATGCCTTCTTTTCGCTGAAGACGCGCGTTGCGGGCGAGATCATGCAGAAATTCGTCAACTACAATATGCGGCTGGTCATCCTCGGCGACATCGCCGATCGGCTGGCGGAGAGCGACGCGTTGCGCGACTTCGTCTTTGAGACCAATCGCGGCAAACAGGTGTGGTTCCTCGCCGACAAGGCGCAGCTCGAGGCCCGGCTCGCCCTGCCCTGAGGCGAGCGACGCTTGACTCGCTCCCGCCCGCGTTGTATTAAACCGAAAGGTTATTTAACCGAATGGTGCAATACGAATGCCTGCCGATCATCTCAGCGCGACTTTTTCCGCCCTCGCGGACCCGACGCGACGCGCGATCCTGGCCCGGCTGGCGTTGGGTGAGACGTCCGTCTCCGAGCTGGCCGAGCCGTTCGACATGAGCCTGCCTGCGGTGTCCAAACACCTGAAGGTGCTGGAACATGCCGGCCTCATCAGCCGCAGCCGCGAGGCGCAGTGGCGGCCGTGCAAGATCGAGCCGGAGGCGCTGAAGGACGTCGATAGCTGGCTCGAGGACTACCGCAAGCTGTGGAACGAGCGTTTCGACCGGCTCGACGATTATCTCAAGCAACTGCAATCCAGGGAGCGCAAGCGTGGCCGAAAGAAGTAAGGGCGTCGCGCTGCCGGGCAAACCGACGATCGTGATCACGCGGACGGTCGACGCGCCGCGCGCGCTGGTCTGGACCGCATGGACCGATCCCCGGCACATCGCCCAATGGTGGGGACCGAACGGTTTCCGCACCACCATTCAGGCGATGGAAGTAAAGCCCGGCGGCATCTGGCGCTTCATCATGCACGGGCCGGACGGCACAGATTATCCCAACAAGATCGTCTATCGCGAGGTGAAAAAGCCGGAGCGCCTGGTCTACGATCACAGCGGCGCCGAGGGCAGCGAGATGCACATTTTCCAAGCGACGGTGACGTTCGCGGAGCGGAACGGCACGACGGAAATCACGATGGCGAGCACCTTCCCGTCCGTCGCGGCGCGCGACGGCGAGTTGAAGTTCGGCGCCGTCGAAGGCGGCCGTCAGACGCTCGACCGTCTTGCCGACTATCTTCCAACGATCTGAACGAGGAGACGATCATGAGCGAGCAAAGCGAGCCGACCTTCAGCCTCAGCCGCGTTTTCGCCGCGCCGCGCGCGAAAGTCTGGCGCGCCTATACCGAGCTCGACGAGCTCTCCAAATGGTGGGGCCCGAAGGGCTTCACATGGCTCCGCGGCACGCTCGAGCTCAAACCGGGCGGCATGTTTCACTACGGCATGCGCGCGCCCACCGGTCAGGAAATGTGGGGCAAGTTCGTCTACCGCGAAATCCTGAAGCCCGAGCGCATCGTCTTCACCAATTCGTTTTCCGACGCGTCGGGCGGAACGGTCCGCGCGCCCTTCAACCCGAACTGGCCGCTCGAAGTGCTCAACGTCGTCACGTTCAGCGAGGAAAGCGGCAAGACACGGCTTTCCATGACCGGATCGCCCTTCAATCCGACGCCGGCGGAACGCGAAGCGTTCGACGCGATGCGCACCTCGATGGATCAGGGCTTCAAGGGCACGCTGGACCAGCTGGACGAACATCTGGCGGCGATGGGCTGAACCGCAGGGGCGCTCTCCCGCGGCTCAGGCCTTGTTCAGCTCGAGACCCTTGAGCGAGCCTTCGGCGCGCCAATTCTCGATCAGCTGGACGAAGGCGATCGGGCCGTGTCCGTAGGAGCCGTTGCGCGCCGCCAGCTGCGAGGGTTTTCCCTCATTGTTGTAGTAGCCCGGCGTGCATTCCTCGAGGAACTTCTGGCGCATCATCGCGGAGTCGATGATGGTCTGGATCCACGCCTCTTCGGCTTCCTGCGAAGCCTCGACGACGCGCACCTGGCGCGCGGTGCATTCCTTGATGATGTAGGCGAGGTGCTTGCTCTGCTCGTTCAGCATGTGCGGATAGTTGGCGGTGAAGCCCGACTGGCTGTTGCTCATGATGAAGACGTTGGGGAAGCCGCGGCTGTGCATGCCGTGCAAAGTCGCCACGCCGTCCTTCCATTTCTCCGACAGCGAAATGCCGCCGCGGCCGTATAGCTGGTAGCCCGAGCGGCGCGTATAATCCGTGCCGACCTCGAATCCGGTGGCGTAGATCAGGCAGTCGATCTCATATTCCTTGCCGTTGGCCACGACGCCGCGCTCGGTGATGCGCTCGACGCCTTGGCCGTTGGTGTCGATCAGATGGACGTTCGGCCTGTTGAACGTCTCCAGATACTGGTCGTGGAAGCAGGGCCGCTTGCAGAACTGGTTGTAATAGGGCTTGAGCGCCTCGGCCGTCCTCGTGTCGCGCACGACCGAATCGACGCGGGCGCGCACCTGCTCCATCTTCTTGAAATCGGCGAGCTGCAGCGTGTCGGCGAGATCGACCGCTTCGCCCGCTTCGTTCTGCTTGCGCATCAGCGTCAGGAACTTGCCGATGATGTCTGTCCAGCCGTCGCTGACCAGATCGACCTCCTGCGGCACGCCGGAAACCAGCGCGTTGAAATTGTCCATGCGCTTCTGCTGCCAGCCGGCTTCGAGCGACTTCGCCCAGGTCTGGTCGGTCGGGCGGTCGTTGCGGACGTCGACGGAAGACGGCGTGCGCTGGAAGACGAACAGCTCCTTGGCCCCGGCACCGACATGCGGAACGCATTGCACGGCCGTCGCGCCTGTACCGATGATGCCGACGCGCTTGTCGGCGAGCCCGGTCAGTCCGCCCATGCAGTCGCCGCCGGTATAGTGATAGTCCCACCGGCTCGTATGGAACGAATGTCCGCCGAACGTTTCGACGCCCGGGATGCCGGGCAGCTTGGGACGATGCAGCGGCCCGTTCGCCATGACGACGAATCGCGCCTTGATCGCATCGCCGCGGTTGGTGCCGATGATCCAGCGCGAGAGCTTGTCGTCCCAGCGCATCTCCGTGACTTCGGTCTGGAAGAGGACGTCGCGATAGAGGTCGAACTTGCGCGCAATGGCGCGGCTATGTTCGAGGATTTCGGGCGCGCGCGTATATTTCTCGACCGGGAGGTAACCGACCTCCTCGAGGAGCGGCAGATAGATATAAGACTCGATATCGCAGGCGGCGCCGGGATAGCGGTTCCAGTACCATGTGCCGCCATAATCGCCGCCCTTCTCGATCATGCGCAGGTCCTGGATGCCCGCTTCACGCAGGCGCGCGCCGGCGAGAAGTCCGCCGAAGCCGCCGCCGATCACGACCACTTCGACCTCGTCGCTCAGCGGCGCGCGCGTGAATCCCGGCTCGACATAGGGATCGTCGAGATAGTGCGCGAATTTGCCTTCAATGTTGCGATATTGTTCGTTGCCGTCGGTGCGCAGACGCTTGTCGCGCTCCGCGAGATATTTTTTCTTGAGGGCATCGGGATCGAAGCCGAGCTCGTCCTTGCGGGTTTTGGCGCCCGGCTCTGCGGTCTGCGACATCGTTTTTCGTCTCCCTGCCCTACTGACTTCTTGTCAGTTTGCCCGAGAAGATTTCGCCCCGCGAGCGAAATATTCGAATAACGACCGGCCGCTGTTGATTCTCCGCAGCGCGGACTGCCGCGCGATTGCCATGCGCGATCAACATGTTGGAAGGTGTCGCGCGAGGAGACTTGCCAGCCGCGCCAAACCCCTTCTTATTGGTTCGACCGCAGAATGCCGAATGGCTGGGGAGCAACTATGGCGTCCAACCCGATCGAGGCGAGCCTCGAGCTCGTCTCCGAAAAATGTCCCGACCTGACGCCCTTCGTCTATGCGCGCCTGTTCGCGCAATATCCCGACATGAAGCCGCTTTTCTGGCGCGACACGACCCATGCGGTGAAGGGCGAAATGCTCGCCAAGGTGTTCGAAGTCATCCTCGACTTCATCGGCGACAACATGTTCGCCGCGAACATGATCCAGTGCGAGGTGATCACGCATTCGGGCTATGACGTGCCGCCGCAAGTGTTTCGCGTCTTCTTCGCGACGGTTGCGGACACCATCCGCGAGCAACTCGGCGACGACTGGACCCCGGAGTTCGATTCGGCGTGGAAGAAGCTGCTCAAGGATCTCGACTATTTCGTCACCCATCCGGACCAGCGCGAGACCGCACTGGCCGCGCACTGACGGCGCGCCGATGTCCGCAACCCGGTTCCGCGACCAGGCCATCGCGTTCTCCAACGGCGCAAAAGGGCGCACGATCGAATTCGAAACCGCCGATCCGCTCAACTTCTTCGAAGCGATTTCGTCCCCGGAAAAAATGCGGCGCACCGTCATCGACGGCAAGTTGTTTCTGCCGCGCGGCGCCGGCGCGCCTGTCGGCGCGGTGATCGTCGTTCCGGGCAGCCTCGGCGTCGCCGTCTCCCATCTGGCGCATGCCGAAGCCATCACCGGTCTCGGACTGGCCGCATTCGTGATTGATCCATTCGGCGCGCGCGGCGTGACCTCGACCGTTTCCAACCAGGCCCAATATTCGTTCGCCGCCAGCGGTTACGACGTTCGCGCCGCCGTGAAGGCGATCGCCGCGCTGCCGGAGATCGATTCCGGGCGCATCGGCGCGCAGGGACACAGCCGCGGCGGCTCCGCGGTGCTGACGGCCGCCGCACGGCGCTTCGCCGATCCGGTCATGCAGGACAGGACGCGGCTTGCCGCGGTCTATGCCGCCTATCCCTGGTGCGGCCAGCAATTTCTCGATCCGGATATCGGAGCGACGAAGGTCCGCGCCATCATCGGCGACCGCGACGAGTGGTGCTTGCCGCAACAGGTACAAGGCTGCATCCAGTCCATGCGCGTGCGCGGCGGCGATGCGAGCCTGCGCATCGTGGACGGGGCGCAACACAGCTTCGACCGCGAAACGCCGGTCGAGAAGATCGAGACGGCGTCGGTGTCGCCGGGGGCGCCGACCTGCTACATCGCCGATGACGGCGCGCTCATCCATCCGCTCCGGACTGCGCCCGATCCCGGGCTCACCGATCGCGACATCATGATCTATGCCGTCAAATCGGGTTACGGCATCCGCGGCGCCCGCATCGGCAGCGCGCCGGGACAACCGGCCCTGTTTCGCGAAGACATGCTCGCCTTCTGGAAATCGGCCTTGTAGTCGGCGTTCCTTACTGCCCCGACAACTGCGCGCGATACGCATCGCGAGCGGCTTTGAACAGTTCGAACGGGAATTTGATCGGGACGCCGGCAAGCGCAGCGGCGAGCATTTCGAGATGCGCGTCCCATCCGGCGCAGGCGCGTCCCGCGTCTTCGCCCGCCGGCAGGCGCAGCGACAGGTCGAGTTGCACTTCGTCACCCTTGGGACGGATCTCCCAGCGCAGCGGGCGCGCGGGCTCACCCGGTCCGCTCCAGGAATACTCCAGCACGCTGAGCGGCTCGATTTCCGTCACCTTGCTGTCGATGACGATGCCGCTGTCGGTGAAATTGAGCTTCGCCGCGCCGCCGACCGACAATTCGATCGAGCCGGGCGCCAGCCATTTGACGAGCTCTTCGCTTTCGGTCAGCGCGGCCCAGACGCGATCGAGGCTGTCGTCCAGAACGCGGCTGAGCCTGGCTTCGGTGACGTCGCCCTTGCGCGTGAATTTCGCTTTTCCGAACAGCGCGTCGCTCATGCCGGCAGCTCCCTCTTTGCGCCTGCGCGGCCGCAAGCGCGAGGGATTCAACGCGACGTGTCCCCGTCCGCCTTGATCGAAATCAAATTGGCGCGGGTCTCACAGTTCGACCATGTCGAAATCTTTTTTCGGCGTGCCGCACATCGGGCACACCCAGGTCGCCGGAATGTCGGCCCAGCGCGTGCCGGGCCTCAGACCTTCGGCCGGATCGCCGGCGGCTTCGTCGTAGATATAGCCGCAGGTGCGGCACTGCCAGGTCTGATAGGGTTTGCTGTTCATGTCGCTTTCCTGTCGGCTGAACTTTCCGTGCCGAAGCTGAGACGCAGCGTCGCAAGGCTGGTTTTGCGGATCGGCTCGAGATTGGTCGTGGGATCGACCAGAAGCTGCATCGAGAGACCGAGCAGGAGGCTCCCGATCATCAGCGCGGCGGCGTCGGCATCGATTTCCCGGCGGATGTCGCCCTCCGCCTGGCCGCGCAGGACCAGCGCTTCGAGGCGATGCTCGACACGCTTGTGCTCGGCAGCGAACGCGGCGCGCAGCGCCGTCGCATCCGCGACGGCCGAAGACAGCAGCATGAAGTAGGCGCGGCCGTCGCTGTCGGCCGAGAGATCGCGCAGGTAGAGATCGACATATCGGAGCACCGCCTCGAAACCGGGCAGCGCGTCGATCCCGGCGGACGAGAGCAGCGCCTCGTGGCGCTCGTGCAGATGGTTGATCACCATCTCGATCAGCCCGTCCTTGGAACCGAACCGCTGGGTGACGAGGCCGCGGCTGTAGCCTGCCCGGCCGCAGATCGACTCGAACGTCGCCGCGCTGACACCTTCCCGGGCGACCACGGAAATCGCCGCCCCGACCAGGGCCCGCTCGGATTCGAGCCGGCGCTCCGCCTGGGTCCGGCGAGCCAATGCGGGCTTTTCAAGGGTTTTCGGCACGCGCCTCTCCATTTAATTGTTGGCTGTATAGCAACAATCTGGTACGTGTTCCAGCGTCTCGCGGTCAAAAGTGGCCGCGCCCCCAGGAAAGAGAGTGAGAAGGCGTCCATGCAGAGAATTCCCCAGGAACTGGCCCAGACCATCGTCGACCCCAAGGCCTATGCCGACGGCAAGCGAATCGACGACTGCTTCGTCAAACTGCGCCGCGATATGCCGCTGGCCGTCGCCCAGCCGGAGAACTGCTATCCGTTCTGGGTGGTCACGCGCCACGCCGACATCCAGACGGTCGAGCGGCAGAACGATCTCTTCCACAATGGCGACCGGCCGACGACCTTCACGACGATCGAAGGCGAAAAGAAAGTCCGCGAGATGATGGGCGGCTCACCGCACCTGGTGCGTTCGCTGGTCCAGATGGACAATCCGGACCACTTCGCCTACCGCCATCTCACGCAATCCTGGTTCCTGCCGCAGAACTTACGCGGCCTCGAAGCGCGCATCCGCGAGATCGCCAAGTCCTTCGTCGACAGCATGGCGTCTTATGGCGGGCGCTGCGACTTCGCGCGCGACGTCGCCTTCCTCTATCCGCTGCACGTGATCATGGAAGTGCTCGGCGTGCCCGAGATCGACGAGCCGCGCATGCTCAAGCTGACCCAGGAATTGTTCGGCAGCGCGGACCCCGATCTCAATCGCACCGGCAAGGAAGTGATGGACATCGACCAGGGCATCGCCACGATCCAGGCCACCGTCATGGACTTCATGACCTACTTCAACGCCATGACCGAAGACCGCCGCAAGCATCCGCGCAAGGACCTGGCCAGCGTCATCGCCAACGGAAAGATCAACGGCGAACCGCTCGGCCATCTCGAGGCGATGAGCTACTACATCATCGCCGCGACGGCCGGGCACGACACGACGTCGAACACCACCGCCGGCGGCATGTGGGCGCTGGCCCAGAATCCCGATCAGTTCCGCAAGCTGAAGGCCAATCCGGCCCTGATCCCGGGACATGTCGAGGAATCGATCCGCTGGGTCACGCCGGTCAAGCACTTCATGCGCTCGGCGACGGCGGATACCGAACTCGCCGGTCAGAAGATCGCCAAGGGCGACTGGCTGATGCTCTGCTATCCGTCCGGCAACCGGGACGAAGCCGTGTTCGACAGCCCGTTCAAGTACGACATCGAGCGCTCGCCCAACAAGCATGTCGCCTTCGGCTATGGCGCGCATGTCTGTCTCGGTCAGCATCTCGGGCGCATGGAGATGCGTCTGTTGTGGGAGGAACTTCTGCCGCGCCTGGAGAGCATCGAGCTCGCGGGCGAGCCGAAGAACATGGAAGCCAACTTCGTGTGCGGCCCCAAGACCGTCCCCGTCCGCTTCAAGATGCACTGAACCGGATACGAGAAACGACGCCGCGGAGGGATCGCTTCGCGGCGTTTTCTTTGGCGGAGCCGGCCGCGGCGCTTCAGGCCGCTTTCTGGCTCTGCTTGCGGGCGCGGCGGTAGAGCATGGCCACGAAGGCGTCGAAGATCTTGCGCATCTGCGGCCGCTTGTAGGGAAAGACGTCGACCGGGTCCATGTCGTGGACGATCGCGGTGTTGTCGGCCTCGAAGATCAGCAGTTTGCCGTCCCGCGTCTCCGCGCAGTCAACCGTGCAATAGTCCAGCGCCATGCGCCGCGCCATTTCCGCGAGCGCAACCTTGTGGCGCGCGGCGAATTCCTCGTCGAACGCCGCCATGAAGCGCGCTTCCTCGCTCCGGTTGCCGGCGTTCAGGATCATGTCGGCGTTGAGGTACCAGATCTTCCACTGATCGGCGATCGCCATGTGGCACGCATAAGCCCTGCCGTCGACGAGGACGATGCGATACTTGCGGAACAGCCCGTCGTCGCTCGCATAGTCGACATAGCGCGAGACGAAGAATTGCTCTTCGCGGCGAGTCTCCAGGTAATCGGCGACCGCGCCGGGATTGTCGAGCTTTTCGAGGCCGAAACCGGCGTGCGAGCCGATGGGCCGCACGATGATCGGAAAGTCTCCGTCTTCGAGGACGTTCGAAACCAGGCATGCGCGCAGCGAAATGTTGATGAGCCAGTCGCGCGAGATGCAATTGGTGATCGGAATCTCGAGACCGGGAATCCCGGCCAGCAGGTCGCAGAGCGTATGGCGGTCGAGGCCGAGAATGTTGCGCGGCAGATTCAGGACCGGACGCGGCCAGGACGCGACGAGCCGGTCGATTTCGGCGAGCGCGGCGCGCGACTTCGCGTCGTCAGGGGCCAGCACGATCGCGATGTCGTGCTCGGGCATCGGATCGGGAACCGGCATGCCCGGGACGACATAGAACGTGATCAGCTCGACGTCGGAACCTTCCAGCAGGAACTCGATCGGCGTGTTGCCGCCGATGTCCATCTCGGCCGCGAAGGCGAGGACGCGCAGCTTGGGCGCCGCGCAGGGCGAGCGGAACAGGCGCTGGTACTTCAACGAATCCGCCTGGATGGCGAGGCCGGTTTTCTGGTCGCCCATGAGCTGGGAGATGATCGAAAGATCCATGCCGAGGCCCGCGCCTTTGGCGTCGTCGCTGATGTCGGCGACGAGCCTGTTCCAGTGGGGATGCATGTCGACGCCGGAGAAGGCGAGCCGCGTGAAATGGGCGGTGCCCATTCTGTCCGTGCACAATGCGGGATCGGTGCTGAGGCGCACGGCCGGACTTTCCATCGCATAACTCCACGTCGGGGCGGCGGCACGCCAGACGGGTGTCGCGAGCCTGAAAATCTAGGGCCGGCATGGTTAACAAAACCGAACTTTCGCGCGCGGCCGCGCGCCGATTCCGCGTGCTGCGCGTCCTTCGGGTGCGTCAAATATGCTTAGGGTGAAGCCTTGGCCGCGAGCGCGTCTTCGAGCCGCGCGACGAACGCGGCCTTCTGGGCATCGTCGATCCAGCGAACCACGGCGACCATGTCGTGCTCATAGTCGATGAAGACGATGTTGTCGCCGTTCCCGATGAACGCAACCGAGTCTTCGCGCGCCGCCGGGAACAGCTTCTGGCCGGTGTTGAGGAACCAGTTCATGTAGCCATATCCCGGATTGGGCCCGGTCGGCGTCCGGGCCATCGCGATCCATTTTGCGGACAGGATCTGACGCCCGCCCCAATTGCCGTTGCGCAGGCCGAGCAGGCCCATGCGCGCCAGGTCGCGGGCGGAAATGAACATGCCGCCGCCCCAGTGACCGCCGCCGGGCACGACGTGAATACGCCGGCCGTCGATCGTCACCCAGGAATTGGTGTAGCCCTCCCAATGCCATTGGTCTGAAGCACCGATCGGCGTCATAACATTCTCGCGCAGAACGTCCGGCAGGGGACGTTTCCAGAGATACGTCAGCGCCAGCGCGAAGGCGTTGACGCGCACGTCGGAATATTTCCATTGCGTGCCGACGGGCGGTGGACCGGCGGCGAGCTCGTCCCACGGATTCTTCCCCGGCCGGTCCGCCCACCAGGGTTTGCCCCACATGGTGCCGATCCAACCGCTCGTCTGGCGCAGCATTTCGTCCCAGGTGATGGGCAGATTGTGCGGATCGGAAAAGTCCGGCGAAGGATGGACGTAGTCGATCACGCGGTCGTTGACGTTGCGGATCATGCCCCGGTCGAAGGCGATTCCGGCAACCGCCGACAGAAACGTCTTGGTCACGGAATGCGTCATGTCGACGGCCTCGGTGTCGCCCCACTCGGCAACGATGTAGCCGTGGCGGATGACGATGCCGTTCGCCGGCACGTGCGGCTGCAGCGGGCCGATCGGATCCGAATACGGCCCCGACCATTGCAGCGGAATCGCGACGCGCATGTCGCGCACGTCCGCGACCTTTGCAAGATCGGGCGGAAATTTCGGCTCGTTGGCGACGGCGAAGTCTATCGCCGCCTGCAGCCTGGCGGGATCGAAGCCTTCTTCCTGCGGGGTGTGCGTCCGCCAGCTTCCCTTGGGCGGCACATAATCGGACGCTTTCGCCGCCGAAAGGGCGGCCAGGGCGGCCAGGGCGATAGCGATGAAGCGCATGACGATCCCCTCTCGAGTTCGGTTCAACGATCCAGGCGCGCGAAACCGAACGCGCCGAGATCGAAGGGGCTGCTGGCGCCCAACGCCAGGTCGGCAATGGCTTCGCCGAGCGCGGCCGAATGCTTGAAGCCGTGGCCCGAACAGGGCGACGCGACGATCACGCGGCGGAAGTCGGGATGACGATCCACGACGAAGCCGAAATCCCGCGTCGTCGTGTACAGGCACACGGCTGTCCGGATGCAGCGCGATCCTGCGCCGGGAAAAAACGGTCCGACATTCTCGCGGTACATGTGCGAAATCTCGTCGCGCGAAACCCCGCGCTCGACGTCCTCAGGCGTCGTCGTCGCCTCATAGTGTTCGGTCGCGATCTTGAAGCCGCCTTTCGGTCCGTCGACGGCCGGAAAGCCGTAGATGCCGCCATGGCCGTCCGGCAACTCCCAGATGAAAATCGGGAACCTTTCCGGCCGGAACGAGTCGTACTGCGCTTCGACGTCGAACCAATAGAGGACCTGGCGATAGACCCTGAAATGGCGCGCGAGCCCCGGCGCGAGAAGCTGCGGAAGCCATGGTCCCGCGGCAATGACGAGCTGGCCGGCGTCGTAACTCGCCACCGCCGTCGTGACGCGCACGCCGCCGTCGATCTCTTCGAACCGCAGCGCGGTCTCGTTGCAGCGGATGTCGGCGCCCGCGAATTCGGCCAGCCCGAGCTGCGCCTTGATGCAGGCTTCGGGTCTTACAAAGCCCGCGCTTTTCTCGAAATAGCCAATCTCGTGATCGTCGGCCTGGAACTGCGGAAAGCGGCGCCGGATTTCCTGTCCGTCGAGCAATTCATGTTCGATGTTGTGCGCGCGCGCCGCGGCCACGGTCGTGGGAAAGAAGCTGCCGCCGTGAAAGGAATAGCGGCTGGCTGTCGTCGAGATGAAAAGTCCGCCCCGTGTCGTCAGAAGCGTCGTACCGGTGGCTTCCTCGAGTTCGCGCCAGATTTCATGCGAGCGCACCGCCAGCGGTGTGTAGTGCGCGCCCTCGCCGATGGCGAGACGGGTGATGCGCGTGTCGCCGTGGGTCGATCCGAGCGTATGGGGCGGCGCATGGCGGTCGAGGCCGAGAACGCGGACGCCCCGCCTGGCGAGCTGATAGAGGGTGGCGCTGCCCGCGGCACCGAGCCCGAGAACGATGACGTCATACCTGGCCATGAAGCATTCCGTTGTGACGAGCCGAGCCTAGCAGCGCTTTCGCGATTTGACGCAGCAGTCCAGCGTAAATTTGTTGCATGCGCGAAGGCCCGTATCGCCCGCATTTGGAGTAGCATTTCGGTCGAAACGAAAGCCGGGGTTCGGCATGAGCGATCTGATCGCGCACCTTCGGGCAAAACTTGGTGACGGCGCGGTTCTCACCGGCGACGATGCGGTTCCGGGCGGCATGGCGAGAAGCCGGCTCGGCGCGCCCATCGCCGTCGTTCGTCCCGCTTCGACACAAGAGGTCTCGATCGTTCTCAAGCTCTGCCACGACGCCGGCCAGCCGGTGGTGCCGTGGGGCGGATGCACCGGACTTGTCGAGGGCGCGCGCGCCGACGGGGCGGTGGCGCTCTCGCTGCAACGCATGAACCAGATCGAGGAGATCGACGCCGAAGGCGCGACCATGACGGTCCAGTCCGGCTGCGTGCTGCAGACGGCGTGCGAAGCGGCCGAAGCCAAGGGCCTGTTCTTCCCGCTCGATCTGGGTGCGCGCGGTTCGGCCACTATCGGCGGCAATATCTCGACCAATGCCGGCGGCAACCGCGTGCTGCGCTACGGCATGATGCGCGAGCTGGTGCTCGGCCTCGAAGCCGTTCTCGCCGACGGCACGGTGATGTCCTCGCTCAATCATCTCATCAAGAACAATGCGGGCTACGATTTGAAGCACGCCTTCATCGGTTCGGAAGGCACGCTCGGCGTCGTCACTCGCGCGGTCCTGCGGCTGCGGCCCAAACCCGTCAGCCAGAACATGGCGCTGCTCGCGGTCGACCGCTTCGCGCATCTACCCAGGATCCTGCGCAACCTGGAACGCGGATTCGGCGGAACGCTTTCGGCCTTCGAAGTGATGTGGTCCGACTTCTACCGGCTCGTCACCACGCCGCCGGCCAAGGGCCAGCCGCCGATCCCGCACGGCCACGCCTATTACGTTCTGATCGAAGCGCTCGGCGGCAATCAGGAGGAGGATTCGGCGCGCTTCGAGCGCGTGCTGGCCGACGAGCTGGAGAACGGCGACATCGCCGACGCCGTGATCGCCAAGTCGAAGGACGAATGCGCGCGCATCTGGGCCTTGCGCGACGACGTTCTCCAGGTGGCGCGCAATGCGCCGATCTTCACCTTCGACATCAGCCTGACGATCGGCAAGATCGAGAACTACATCGCCGAAGTGCGCGACGGACTGAAGGCGCGTTGGCCGGCGATGACGCTGATGGTCTTCGGCCATCTCGGCGACGGCAACCTCCATCTCATTCCCGGCGTCGGCGACGGTAGCGCCGAGGCGCACCGGCAAGTGGAAGAGATCATCTACGGCGCGCTGCGCCGGCAGGGTGGCTCGGTTTCGGCCGAGCACGGCATCGGCCTCGAAAAGCGAGACTATCTCGGCTATTCGCGCAGTCCCAACGAGATCGCGCTGATGCGCACCCTGAAAAAGGCGTTTGATCCGAAGGGCATCCTCAACCCGGGAAAGATCTTCGCCGAAGCGTGAGCGCGCCGCGCTACGCCGCCTGTTCGATCTTCAGCGTCTCGCGCAACTGGCGCTTGAGGAATTTGCCGTTGGCGTTGCGCGGGATCGATTCGGTCAGGAACCAGAAGTAGCGCGGGATCTTGTGCTTGGAGAGATGCGCCGCGCAGTGCGCCCGCAGCTCGTCGGCGCTCGCCTTGTGTCCCGGGCGCAGCACGATCGCGGTCGCCACTTCCTCGCCGAGCCGCGCATCGGGAACGCCGAAGACGCAGCATTCGGCGACTGCGGGATGATGATGCATGCAGGACTCGACCTCGGCGCAGTACACGTTCTCGCCGCCGCGCAGCACCATGTCCTTCTTGCGGTCGACGATGTAGATGAAGCCGTCCTCGTCGATGCGCGCGACGTCGCCGGTGTGCAGCCAGCCCTGCGTGATCGATTCCGCCGTCGCCTCGGCGCGGTTGATATAGCCTTTGATGACCGGCGCGCCCTTTACCCAGAGCTCGCCAACGGCTCCCGGCGGCACGGTCTTGCCCTCGTCGTCGACGCATTTCACCTCGTAGCTCGGCATCGCCGGGCCGACGCTGGCGGGCTTGTCGACGAAAAAGTCGGCCGCGACAGACGTGATGATGCCGCAGGTTTCCGTCATGCCGTAGCCGGTATTGGGACGCGCGGTCTTCACCTGGGAATCGATCTTGTGCACCAGGTCGGGCTGCAATTGCGCGCCGCCGCCGCCCAGCGTCATCAGGCTGGACAGGTCGGTCCTGGCGAAGTCGGGATGGGTGAGCAGTTCGCGCGACATCACCGGCACGCCGCTCATCGCCGTGACGCGTTCGCGCGCGATGAGGCGCAGAGCCTCGCCGGCGTCCCACTTGTACATCAGCACCATCTTGCCGCCCGCCGCAGTCGTCGCGTAGGCGCCGCAATTATTGGCGGTGACGTGGAACAGCGGCGTGGTGAGCAAGGCCACCGGTATCGGGACCGGCGCATTCGGATCGGGCATCACGCCGGTGCCGCGCGCCGTCGCCAGTGCCTGCACCTGGCCCGAGAACATCATGTTGAAGAGGTTGGAGATGCAGCCGCGATGCGTGAGCTGCGCGCCTTTGGGAAATCCGGTCGTGCCCGAGGTGTAGAAGATGCAGGCATCGGCGTCGGGATCGACCGCGACGTCGGGCATCGCACCGCCGGCGGCGATCACATCCTTGTAGGCGACGACGCCCGGCGGCAGCGATTTGACGCGTACCCCGACGAGCTTGCTCTGCGCCGCGACCGCCGGCCGCTCCAGGATTCGCGCCAGGCGTTCCTCGTCCGCGAACACCACTTTGGGCTGGGAGTCCTTGAGCGCATACTCCATCTCGTCGGTCACCCACCACGCATTCATGCCGACGACGGCGATGCCGACACCGACGCAAGCCCAATAGATCAGCATCCATTCGGGATAGTTGCGCATGGCGATGGCGACCCGGTCGCCCGGCTTGACGCCCTGTTTGAACAGCCAGTTGGCGATCGCCGCGGTCTGGGCATGGGCCTGGCGGTAGGTCAGCCGTTCATCTTCGTAGACGAGGTATTCGCGGTCGGCGAATTGCGCGGTCGACAGCCAGAGCTCCCGCACGCTCGGCGGCGCGTTTTTGTAGGAGCGCAGCGAGACGCCGCGGACTTCGATCTCCTTGATCTCGAACGGTGCGCCCGGCGCGGTCAGTTCGGCCCAAGCCTGCTTCAATTCCTTGTAGTACATACGCGTCGTCCCCGGGATGGTCTTTGGCGGTAACCTGCCATTCGGCGGGTTGAATGCAACTGCTTTTGTGGGCGCATGGTTGCCCGCGCCGTCTATTGCCGGCCGCTGCGTAAGCTTTTGAAATCGCACGTCAGTCGGGCGTGGCGCGCGCCAGCCGCTCGAGCTCGTGGATTTCGAACAGCTCCTTGCGGCTGAATTTGAGGTGCGGTCCGAGCGCGGCCATGGCGGTCGGGCCGATGCTCTTTTCCAGCGCATGCAGCCGGTCGAACTTGGCGTCGTCGGCGCCGGTCAGCGTGACGCGCTGGCCGCGCTCGCGCTCCAGGTCGATGCTTTCGGCGCGCAGGACCAGCTCGGTGTGCAGCTTCACATATTCGAACATGTCCTCGGCATGGGCGCCGCCGAACCGGCTGGCGAGGTTGACGATGAAGCGCCCGGCCTCGTCGTTGACGAACTCGCCGCTCTCGATCTCGAACATCAGATGCTGGTGGCTCTCATAGTCGTTCAGCAGCCAGGTGTGGATCTGCTCCTCGCTCTTGGCGAAAATCATCAGCAGGATCGCCGGCAGCACGATGAAAGAGGCGGCGGTGGTCAGCGCGATCTGGTGCGGATAGTAGTTGAACGCCGCATGCAGGACGATGGCGAGGACAAGCCCCGGCAGGACGTCGATCGGACCGAGCTTGGGCCGCTTTTCGATCAACGTCTGGGCCATGATGGCGAAGATCGCCGTCGTGCCGCCGTGCATCATGGCGGTGCCGAAGCCGCGGAATATCCAGACGGTGATGTTGGCCTGGCTGAGGATGTGGAGCAGATAGGCGTTCTCGGCCATCGAGAATCCGGTGCCGATCGCGAAGCCTACGATCGCCGCATCGACGCGAAAGCCGATGCGGTTCATCGCAAACAGCACCATCAGCGCGCTGGCCTTGAGCAGTTCCTCGACCACCGGCGCGACGAAGCGCGTGTAATCCGCCGTCGGCACGCTGAAGCCGACGGCGATCGCGCCGTTGATCAGATAGCCGACGGCCGCGAGCGCGACGCCGACCAGCAGCATTTGCAGCACGAACGTCAGCCGGACGAGCTTAAAGCTGTCGAGATGGACGAGCGCGTAGAGGAAGAAGATGACGGGCGATAGCGCCACGGCCAGATTGATGAGGATGCTTGTCATGCCGGCCGCAGTTCATCACAGGATCTTCAGGGACGCCAGAATCTGGCCCTTATGGGGTGTCCCGCCGACGAAGCCCTCCGCATAGCCGATCGAGAAGGTCATCGGCAGGCGCAGCGCCACGGTGAAGTTCCAGTCGACCTGGACGCCCACCGTCTCGTAGGTCTGGGCGGTCACGTCGCCCGGATCGGCGAACAGGACGCCGGCGAACAGGGCCGGGCGCGCGGAGCTGAGAAACAATCCTGGCGTGCCGATATCCTCGAAGCGGACGGGCGGCAGGTTCCATTCGCCGACCGTCTTGATGAAATTCCGTGCGCTGATTTCGTCGATGTCGAAGCCGGGGAAGCTGTCATATTCGCGGTAGCGCTTGACCTCGCCATTGTCGACGAAGTTGTTCCGGAAGCTGCCGAAATAGAAGAACGTCAGCGGATTGAAATGGTTGCCCCCGGCCGCGCCCGCCGCGCTGTAGAGCCAGAGCGAGGAATGCTCCCAGGGCAGCGCGAAGCCGAAGTCGAGCCCGCCGCGGACCTTGGGGAAGACTTCGTCGGCGCCATAGTCCTCGCCGAGGTCCAGGTTCCAGCCCCAGCCTTCCTCGTGATCGACGGCGCCCAGCGACTTCGAAGTGTTGACGTATTTCAGGCCCACATCGGCCGACACGATGTTGCGGTCGATGGTCGCCGGAACGTTCTGCAGCCCGGGCAGCTGGTCCAGTCCGGTGTAGTAGGCGAGGTCCGCGGTGACGTCGAGTTCGCGCGGCAGATCGTAGATCAGCGGGTGCTTGTATTCGACCTTGGCGCCGTCGCCGCGCAGGCTGCGGTCGACCGGGCCGAACAGATCGTAGAAATTGGAATCGTTGTGCCAATAGCGGAAGCGCCACTCCGGCGTCTTGTATTCGAGACTGACGTGGAAGGTCTCGGAGGTTCGCAGGTCCCCCGCGGGAGAATAGGCGACGGTGGCGAGAATCTGCTCGAAGGCCAGCGGATCCTCGAAAATCACGTGCCAGCCGATCGCGGCATGACCCTTATATCCCATGATCACGGGATAGCTCGCGTCCAGCCGCATGTGATCGAACGGCACGTATTTGCCGTCCCTGGTGATCATGGATTCGAACGGGATGGCGGCAGGCGAGCCGACCGCATAGTCCTTCAGTTCGGGATGCTGCTTGATGACCTCGGTGCCGAGGAACTTGATGGTGCCGAGATTGTCGAGGGGCTTGGGATCGATGATCACGGGCGTGAAGCCCTGGCCGGTGAACTCGAACACGATGAGCGAGCCGTCCGCCTGCGGGATGGGCCGAAAATAGCCCGTGACCGCATTGCTGACCGCTTCGATCTTGCCCGTCGCGATCTCGTAGCGGAAAATGTTTGAGACGCCGGTGTAATAATCGCTGCCGTAGAGATATTTGCCGTCCGGCGAGAACACGAAGCCTTCCGGAACCGTCTGCCCGAAATCGAACTCGGATACCGGCGTGATGGAGCCGGCGAGAAGATCCTCGATCTTGAAGACGCGCACCTTCTGCTCGCCGTTCACCTCGCCGACCGAAGCCGAGAGCAACTTTCCGTCAGGCGAGATGTCGAGGTCGAACGGTATTTCGCCGAACCTGAAGGTGTGCACCTGGCTCCATTCCGCATAGGGCGCCGGAATCCGCACCAGGGTCGCGTAACCGTTCAGGTGGCGGATGCCCCAGAGCGACTGGTCGGCCTTGTCGAACACCAGATCGCCGATGCGCGCGTCTTTCAGCAGCATCTTCTTTTCGCCCGTGGCGAGATCGAGCTGCATCACGTCGCGATAGGCGTAGTTGTCGTCGGTGTAGAAGACCAGACGTTTCTTGGCGTCGAAGGCGAGCGACGTCACCTTGTAGAGCATCGGGCCCTTGAGGTCGGCGAGATGGGTCAGCTTGCCGTCGGCGAGGGACAATTCACCGATATGGCTGATCACGCCGGGATAGCGGAAGCCGCCGACGAGACTGTTCGTCGCCGGATCGAGAAAGGCGCGCGAGATTGAGCCCAGGGTCCGCTGCGTCAGGCGCTTGGCGTCGGTGTTGGGATATTGATGCACCGAGTCGAGATTGGCGCTCTGGAACTTGTGCTCGAAGGCGATCCAGTCGTTCCACGCCGCGTCGAGCGGCTTGCCGAAGACGCGCTCGAACTGGCTCGAATAATAGGCCGAACTGTCCTCGTCGCGTTTGAGCCATTCCACGACTTTGGCCGGCGAGTAGGTGAGCGCGAGATAGGAGAAGAACCGGGTGCCGTAGAGATAATCGTTCACGCCGACCTGGAAATCGACTTGCGTGCCTTCCGATTCCAGCCCGAGCGGCGAATAGAAATGGGCGTTGTCGCGCACCATGGCGCGAAAGACCATTTCGTCGTAGGCGCCCTGGCCGCGCCCGAGCCCGCCGCCCATCCAGGTCTCCATGAAGACGGCACTGCCTTCCAGGTACCAGCGCGGAACGGTCGCGCGCGGCGCCGCCAGATAGTTGTAGAGAATCGATTCGGGATGCTGCTGGATCGCTTCCGGCTTGCCGTGGAACAGATCGCGCCAGAACGCGTCGCTGCTGTTGTAGACGTCCATGGTCGCGACATGGACCAGCTCGTGATTCATGATGGTGTAGAAGCGTTCGCCCGGGCTGAAGGTCTCGTAAGTCAGCGGCAGCGGCGAGATGTCGACCAGCACGGCACCGTTGGGAACGGAGCGCGCCGCGGCGTTGCCGTAATCCGAAAAGTCCTTCAGCAGGAGCGTCGTCGGTTCCCAAGGCTTCCAGTTGAAGGTGCGCTTCTGGAAAGCGAGCGAATTTTCGAAGTTCCGGCCGACATAGGGGGTGAGGTAGGTCTCGGTCGGATCGAAGTAGAGCATCAGCAGGTCTTTGGTCTCGATCTCATTGAGATCGATGGTGGCCGCCGAGGCGCTCGCAAGCGCTGCCGGCAGACACAAAGCCAGGCACAACAGTGCCTTACGCATTCACTTCTCCAATGGGAGCCCCCGGGCGACCTTAACCGGTTTGATTTATGACGGAAATAAAAAGGGCCGCCCCGTTGCCGGAGCAGCCCTTTTTTTCAGACCTGCGGCAGGATTACTGCTGCGACTGGTGCAAGGCGCTGGCGAAGTTTGCCGAATTGACGAGCGCGCCGAACGCCGAACTCGATGCCAGCGCCGCGAAGGCCGGAACGCCGGACAGCGCCGCGAACGAGGCCGCGCTTCCCGAGATCGAGGCCATCGCCGCGGCATTGGTGGAAAGCGCTGCGAACTGTGCCGGATTCGACGCCAGCGCCACCAAAGCCGGGTTGCTCATCGAGAATGCGAACGCCGAACTGACGGCCGAAGCAGCCATCGCGGCGCGCAGCGCCGAGGCGGCTTGCGCGACCTGCGCAGCGGCAGCGGCTTGCGCCGACAGCGATGCGGCGAGTTCGGCCGCATGCGCAGCCTGCGCCATCGCCGGTGACAGGGACGCGGTTGCTTGCGCAGCCGCGGAGACCGCAGCCGCGTTAACGGCCATCGCCTGCACCGCCTGGGCGGTAGCCGCCGCCTGCGAGAGCTGCGCTGCGCTGATCGCGGTCGGAGCCAAAGCCGCCGTCCGCGAAATCGCTTCGGCGCGCGACATGGACGCCGCTGCTGCGGCAGCGGCCGATGCCGCCGAAACTTGCGCGGTGGCTGCGGCCGCCTGGGCTGCTGCTGCGATCGCTGCGGAGGTCTGCACGGCGTTCACGGCGAGAGCGACGTGACTGGCCGCCGCGGCGCCGAGGTTCGACGATGTATGGGCCGCCGCGCTTTGCAGTCCCGACGCAGCGCGCGCGAGCTCCGCCGCGGCCTGGCTGGTCAGCTGGGCCGTCGCCGCCGCCGCCTGCGATGCCGCGACGGCGTTCGCGTTGAGCAGGGCGGTGGCGCGCGTCAGTTCCGACGCCGCCGCGGCATTTGCCGTCAGGTTGGACGTGAGCTGTCCGACATTCTGCGCCGCGCTGATCTGGTTCGCAGCCTGCAGTGCCATCGAAGCGGCGGAGAGGTTGGCGTGGGAACCGAGATCCGCGGCCGATTTTCCGGCCAGCGCGGAAGTGGAAGAGAGATCGGCCGCTTTCAGCAGCGCCACATTGTGGCCGAGCGCCGCGAAGGCGGAAGCGTGGTCGGCGAGCATCCGGAACGCGGCGGAATTGCCCGTCAGCGCGGCGAAGTTCGCCGGACTGGAGCGCAAAGCCGCCAAGGCTGCCGGATTGAGCGCGAGGGCCATGAAGCCCGGATCGGACGCCATGGCGCGGAACGTCGGATTCTTGACCATCAGCTCGAACGCGTCGGTCTGCATCAATTGTGCGACGCCGGTGTCGCCGAGCGTGACGTCTTTGTCCGAAACCTGACTGGCGTGATAGCGCTCGGCCGGAAGGATCGTGCCGGCGACCGGGCCGTTCTCGAGCGGCAGAACATGCGTTGCATAAAGAGCGCCCGCGCCAATGGCGATGAAGGAAGCGCCTGCAAGAAGAATCGATGTACTACGCGACAGACTGGCCATCTTTGCCCCCAAACGTTTACGATGTACGGGCAGGAAGGTGGATTGTCGCATCGCCTTTGACAAGACGAGTGTCACAAATTTATTTCAGCTTTTACAAGGGGTTGAACACAATTCCGTCTCAATTTCGCCCGATTTCATGGGCGTCGGACGGATTTTTCCGTGTTAACCACGTTCGAAACCGCGCTCAAAACGGCGCCGGTTCATTCGCCTCGGCCTTCCTGGCGCGCTGAAAAGCTTCGCGCTGTTGCAGCCGCTCCCAATAGGGAACGAGCGTCGCCGGGAACTCGTTCGCCATTCCTAAACTGGTCGCGAGCAACAGGGAATAGGAAAAAGAGATGTCGGCCATTGTGAAGCGATCGGCGCAGACATAGCGATCGCCCATCATGCTCGCCGCTGCCCTCAGCCGCGCCAGGAACCAGAGGCGATAATCCTCCGCCGCCTGGGTCGCACGCCGCTCCGGCGGCTCGAGCCGCGTATAGCGCAGCACGATGGTTTGCGGGAACGTGAGCGTCGCCTCGCCCATGTGCAGGAAGTTCAGATATTCGGCGAACGCATCCTCCTGGGGCGCGACGACCAGGTCGGACGGGCCGTATTTGGCCCCCAGATAGTGACAGATGGCGGCGCTCTCGGTCATGCGATGCGCGCCGTCGAAGAACACCGGAACCGTCCCCAGGGGATTGAGAGCCTTGTAGTCGGGAAAACGCGCCCTCGGCGGGAACGGCATGAGCACGAGTTCGTAGGGAAGACCCATCTCTTCGAGCGCCCAGAGTGCCCGGAAAGAACGCGCCGCCGCGCAATGATAAAGCTTGATCATGGACGCTCCACACAAGAAGGCCGCCGCCAGGCCGCACCGCCGCGTTCTGGACTGCGGCCCGCGAACCGGCACAGAATTGGCCGGGGGTCCTTATAGATGCCGCACGACGATATCGTCATCCAGGATCGCGAAGAGCTTTTCTACCTCCTGTCGGAGGCGGCCGAGTTCGAGCATGCGGTCATGTGCAGCTACCTCTACGCCATGTGGAGCCTCAAGCGCGGACCGGACGAGGCCATCACCCCTTCGGAGCAGAGCGCGATCGAAGGATGGCGGCGCTCGCTCCGCCAGGTCGCCCTGGAGGAGATGCTGCACCTGTCGCTGGTCAACAACATCCTGGCGGCGACGGGCGCATCGCCCCATCTCTGGCGGCCGGAATTCCCGGTCCGCTGCGGCTGGTTCCCCGCCGACGTGGTGATGCGGCTTTCGCCGTTCCGCGAAGAGACGATCGATCACTTTATGTACATCGAACGGCCGGAAGGCATCGCCCTCGTCGACGGCGCCGGCTTCGACCATCCGGCGCATCACCCCCGCGCAGCCCGGCCCGAGCTTCTTTCGCCGACGCCGCGCGATTATGCGAGCCAGGGCCAGCTCTATCATGCGGTGCTGCGCGGCCTCGCCAAGCTTTGCGAGGCGCTGGGCGAGGAAAACGTCTTCGTCGGACATGGCGAGGCGCAGGTCGGTGCCGCCGAGTTCGGGATGCCGGGTCTCTTCAAGATCGATTCCCTCGCCGCGGCGCGGCGCGCCGTCGAAGAGATCGTGCGCCAGGGCGAAGGCGCGCCCGCCCATCGCGAGGGCTCGCACTACCAACGTTTCGCTGCAATCCGCGAGGAGCTGACACGCCTCAAGCGCGTGCGGCCCGACTTCCAGCCGGCGCGGCGCGTGCTGGAGAATCCAAGCATCGACAATCCGATGGCGCATGGCGACGTCGCGCTGATCACAGACTCGCTGACGTCCAAGGTCGTCGACCTGGGTAACGCGCTCTACGCCCTGATGATGCGCACCTTCGCCCAGGTCTTCGCGCCGGCGCCGCTGCCGCGCGACTTGCGCGTCGGGCTTTCCGCCGCCGCGACCGAGATCATGTATGCGATGAGCGTCGTCGGTGAAGCGGCGACATTGCTGCCGGCAGGCGCGTCGCACCCGGGCGTCAATGGCGGCCTGACCTTCGCACTGCCGCTGTCCTCCGGCCAGCTCGTGCAGCGCTGCGCAGCGCAAATCCTCGGGGAGCGCGCCAGTGAACTCGCCAACGCGGCACGCAAATTGGCGACGAGCGTTCCGCTGCTCGATGTCGCCGGTCGGCTCGACAGGGTCGCGGAGAGATTTCGCGCACTGCACGACCGGTTCGAGGAGCATCTGCTGATCGCGGTGGAAAACGTCGCGCGGTCCGGCCCGGCGCCGCCGGCCGCGGGAGGCGATCCGGATGTCGCGCATACCAAAGACGTCACGCTGCGCTTCGACCGCACGCGCTGCATCCATTCGCGCCATTGCGTGCTCGGCGCGCCGAGCGTGTTCCTGGCCAACGTTCAAGGTGCCTGGCTGCATCCCGAGACCGTCGCCGTCGAGCAGGTGGTGGCGATCGCGCAGGCCTGTCCGTCGGGCGCGATCCGCTACGAGCGCCATGACGGCGGGCCGCAGGAAAGCCCGCCGGCGGTCAACGTGCTGCGCCTCCGCGAGAACGGACCCTATGCGGTGCATGCCGAGATCGACATCGCCGCTCATGGCGCGATGACGCGCGCGACGCTTTGCCGTTGCGGGAAGTCGGCGAACAAGCCGTTCTGCGACAACAGCCATCGCGCGGCGAAGTTCGCTGCCTCGGGCGAACCCGAGACCGTCGAGTCCGACCCGCTGGAGCGACGCAACGGGAGGCTTACGATCACCCCGCTGGTCGACGGACCGCTCGAAGTCCTCGGCAATCTCGAAATCTGCTCGGGCACCGGACGAACGGTATCGCGAGTCGAGAACGTGCGGCTCTGTCGCTGCGGCGGCTCGGCGAGCAAACCGTTCTGCGACGGAAGTCATTCGCGCATCGGTTTCCGCTCCGAGGACGCCGAGGCCAGGTCCTCCGACGCCCGGCCCGTCGCCTGACGCCGCTCAGCGCAGCGCCGCTTCGGTCAGTTGCAGCGCGAGGACGCCGGCCATCGCCGCGAAACAGAACACATGATCGCGGAAGATCGAGCGTGCGAGCGCGCTTTGCTGCCGCGCCAGGTCCTCCGCGCGGCCGAGCCGCACTGCGTTGCGGACCGTTCGCACGCCTGCCAGACCGACGGCGCAAAGCGTCAAGCCGAGCGAAAGGAGCGGCATCCAGATCGATCGCCGGTCAAGCGCGATCTCGCCGCCGATGGCGACGACGGTGACGAGCATCATCGCCGCGACCAGCCGGCTCATCGGGCTCGCATCGGTCGTCACGCGCCGGTAATAAGCCGAAATCGACCGCAGCACCTCGGGCGGCAGGATCGGATCCTTGCTGCGGCGCGTCTGAACGTCGAACATCAGGTCGAACCAAAGCACGGCGAGCAGGAATCCGGCGCCAGCCGTCGCAAAAGCTGTCATGCGTCCCCCCAAAGGACCCTTCTTGGCGCCGGCCAGAATAGCCGATCGCGCGCCGATTGCGCCGGACTTCGCAGCGTCGTTCACTGCGGTGAACATGACGGGGAGCAAGATGTTTTCCTATTCGACATTGGGCGTGAACGACATGGATCGGGCCATCGCCTTCTACGACGCGGTGTTCGCCCCGCTCGGCCGCAACCGCGACACGACGAGCCCGACCTGGACCGGCTATTCGGCGCCGGGCGACAAGACCAAATTCTTCCTGACGCGCCCGTTCGACCGAAAGGCGGCCACGGGCGGCAACGGCACCATGCTCGCCTTTCTGGCCGCCGACCGCGGCACCGTCGACGCGTTCCATGCGGCGGCCCTGGCGCATGGCGGCAGCGATGAGGGGCCGCCGGGCGTGCGCGAGGGGATGAATCCCGTCTTTTACGCCGCCTATGTCCGCGATCCGGACGGCAACAAGCTGTGCGCGTTCGTACGTAAATGACTTCAGTCCAGGCCAGCGGGGCGGCAGACTGAAGGCCGCTCGTCTCGAAGGGAAGCCGGCCGAATGACCTGGTCCATCGTCGCGTTCGATTCCAAGACAGGCGCTTTCGGCGCCGCCGTCGCCACCAAGGCTTTCGCGTCCGGCTCTTTCGTGCCTTTCGTTCGCGCCGGCGTCGGCGCCGTCGGCACGCAATCGCTCACCAACCGCTATCTGGCGCCGGTGGTGCTCGATGGTCTGGCGCGCGGGCTGTCTCCGGAGTTGGCGATCAGGTCGGCCGTGGCGGGCGATGAGGGCCGAGAGATTCGCCAGATCCACGCCGTCGACAAACACGGCCGCTTCGCCGCCTGGACCGGGCGACACTGCGTCGAATGGTGCGGCAGCGTCGGCGAGAGCGGCGTCAGCGTCGCCGGCAACATGCTGAGCAACGAGCATGTCGCAACCGCGACGTTGTCCGGCTTCAAAGGCGATCCGTCGGCGCCGCTGCCCGAACGCATGCTGGAGGCGCTGGAGAGCGGCGAAGCGGCGGGCGGCGACCGGCGCGGACGTCAATCGGCGGCGATGGTGATGGTGACGACCGAAGACTTCCCCGATCTCAGCGTCCGGGTCGACGATCACGGCGAACCGCTGCCGGAGCTGCGCCGGCTGCTCGGCATCTGGCGCCGCGAGCGCGCGCCATTCCTCGGCAACTCGCCGTCCAGGGCCAATCCCGCCGGTCTTCACGACATCGACCGGATCGAAGCGAACTGGAAGGCGCTTGGCTGGGACCTGCGTTTCCGCCGCTAATCAGTTCTGGCGAACCCATTCCTGCGAGCGGCCGAGCAGCGAGATGCCGAGATAGCCGCGTACCAGCAGCTTCTGGCCGCCATCCTCGAGTTCGACCTTGGCGCTGTAGATGTCGCCCGAATTGGGATCGAGGATCGAACCATTGTCCCACACCGAACCGCCGTCGTTGGTAAGACCCCACATGATCGTCATGCCGATGATCGGAGCGTCCTTCAGCGCGCCTTCGCATTTGCGACAAAGAGACGGCGGCGCCGACGCGGGGCGATTGAGCTGCTCGACGACGATGCCCTTGAGCGCGCCGTGATCCAGCCTGATCTCGATCACGCCGCTAGGCTTGTGGGTCTTGTCGCTGATCGTCACCCAGCGTCCGACAGGCGAACTGTCCGAGGCTTGCGCAGGCGAGAGGAAAGAGAGCGCGGCGATCGCGCCGAGACCGATCCATTGCTTCATGTCGTAGCTCCGAGACCGGCGAGACTAGAAGCATCACTTCGCTTTTGGCAACGGCGTCAGGGTGAGCACGGTCTCCGCTTCCCGTTCGACTGCCGAACGGCTGTAAAGCAGCGGCACGTAATCGCCCGCGGCCCAGAGGGGAAAGAGATCGCGATAGTGCGCGCTGTACGGATCGCCGGATTGTCCGGGCGAATTGATCGCGACCGAATTGTCCCAGTTGCCGACGTCGAGCACCATGCGGACCGATGCGCCGGCGGTGACGGCGAAATCCGACATGCGATAGGTGGCGGCGCGCGGCGATGACGCCGAACCCGGAACCTGCAAGGGACCCATCGACATCTGCGCCCGGGTGGTGGGATCGGCGCGCGCGGCGATCGCGGGTTCGAACGTCGCATGGTGCAGCCGTCCCCAGCTCCAGGCCGCCATGTCGGGACCGAGCGACGCTCTGAGCTCGGCGAGGGCTTCGGCCAGGCTGGCCAGCAGGAGCGCATCGCGCGCCGCGGCCGGATCGACGCCTATCGCCGCATCGGGATGCTCCAGATAGGTGATCACGGCGTCGGGCGACGGCGCGTCGATCAGTTTGCGCGCGGCGGGCGGCGTCACCGTGTTGACCAGCATCGGACCGAGATGCTTGTTGAGCCACACTTCATATATGGCGGCCGGCGCGCTCGACACCGTTTCATCGTGATCCCAGGATTTGAGCAGGGACAAAGCCTGGCTCACCGCGGGATCAGGCGAAGACAAGGGCGCGAGCAGCCGCGTCACGCGCTCCGACTGCGCGCTGTGGCTGTCCGTCTGCAGCGCCATCGAATCGGCCAGACTGACGTGCGCCGTGCCGCCGAGCACCTGCTTGATGCGCGTGATGCGCGTCGGATCGGACCACTCGAACGAGATCCGGCGTTCCTCCGCGGGATAGCCTTGCGGCAAATTCATCTCGTTGGCGGTGGCGAACCAGCCTTCTTTGGGATTGTAGCTGGAGGGTAAGAGATCGCCCCTGAGGAATCCCTTCCACTCGTAGCGGCCGTCTCCGGGCACCGGCATCAGACCGTCCCAATTGGGCCGCACGGGCGTGATGCCGCCCGGCGCCCAGCCGATATTTCCCTTCACATCGGCATAAACGAGATTGAGCGGCGGCGCGCCCCAGGCGTCGCGCCCCGAGCGAAAATCATTCCACGACGTCGCCCGCCACATGCGAGAACTTCCGAGATAGCCGGAGACCCCGGGCTCGTTCCAGACGGTGCGGATGGCGAAGGCGCGGCCCTTCGCGGCATCGACGAACAGGACGGGCCCGTGGCGGGTGAAGCGCAGATCGACGGGGCGCGGCGCTTCGCCCTTCACCTCGATCGTCTCGTGCACGACGCGCATCGCTTCATAGCCGTCGCCGTAACGATAGGAATCCGGATCGCCCGGTTTCAGCGTGTAGACGTAGAGGTCTTCCTGATCGATGCCGAAGATCGTCAGACCCCAGCCGATCCGGTCATTGTGGCCGAAAGAGACTCCCGGCAGCGCCGGTTCGCCGGCGCCGATGATCGACAGCCCCGGCGCGTTCAACTGGACGATGTAGCGCAGGGCCGGCACGCCGAGCTGGCGATGCGGATCGTTCGCGAGGATGGCGCGGCCCGTCGCGGAACGGGACGGCGAAATCACCCAGTTGTTCGAACCTTCTTCCGGCGGTCTGGAATCGGCGTCGCTGAAGCGCAGCGGCGCCGCAGCGTCGGCGCTTTTCTGCGCCGGCGGCGCGAAGCTGACCGCCTCGGTCGCGAGCTTGTAATCCTTGAGCACATCGTCGGTGACGTCGCAGGGATCGAGGCCCTCGGGCACCGTCAGCGCATGCGCCGGCTCGAGCTTGCGCCGCAACCGGTCCGCGTCGACTCCACCGGCGCAGACGACGCGCGCGCGCGCCACCTCCGACGTCAGATTGGCGACCAGCGCATGACTGCGGATGCGCACGACGTCGTCGGCCTGCCAGTCGTCCGGCAGCGTGCCGATCAACCGGAATTCCGGCGGCAGCGGCTTCTTCCCGGCGCGCACCTCGGCGGCATAAGCATTGATGCCCGCGACGAACGCCTGCGTCGCCGCCTGGGTGCCGGGCGCATAGGCGGCCCATTCCTTCGTCATGTCGCCGCGATAGAGGAACAGCCGTGCCGCGCGGTCCTGATCGACGTAGGCGGCGCCGAAACTCTTTGCCAGCAGCCCCAGCCCGCGCTTGCGCCACAGATCGATCTGCCACAAGCGATCGCGCGCCGCGTTGTAGCCCTGTACGAAAAAGGCGTCGCGGGCGCTCGCCGCAAAGATGTGCGGAATGCCCCAATGATCGATGACGATGCGCGCCGGTTTCTCGAGCCCGTCGACGGCCCAGCGTTCCTGCTTGATCGCAGTGGACGTCGCGGCCGCTGTCGCGCCGGCCGTTCCCGGATGCATGAGCGACGACGCGACGATGGCGGCGAACAATATCCTTCCGAACGACATGGCGTCCCCCGATGGCAGACGCGCATCACATCCGACAATCAAAGATCGGGCAAGGGCTATCGCATGCGCGATGCGATGCGTATCACCCGGCCGTCGACGGCGAACGTGCCGTAGCCCCGGTGATGGATGGTGCGCGGATTTTTCTGCCGCGGATCACGCCACGCCTGCACGACCTCCAGCACGAAGAGATTGTACCTGGAGGCGAGCGCCGCATCGACGACGCGGCATTCCAGATTGGCGAAGCACTCCGCGACGAGCGGCGGCGAGACACGGCGCGCCGGCAGCGGCGTCAGCGCGAATTTTTCGAACTTGTCGACCCGGCGGCCGGAACAGTTGCCGATCTTCACCGCGAGGCGCGCGAGCCTGGCTGCGGGGATCGCGATGACGCACTCCTTCGTCCTGCGCAGGGCCGAGAAGCTATGGTTGCGATTGCTCACGATGCAGGCCAGCAGCGGCGGCTCGAAATCCAGCATCATGTGCCAGGACATCGTCATGACATTGGCGCGGCCGCCGGCGCTGGTCGTCAGGAGGACGACGGGTCCGGGCTCGATGAGCTGATACACTTTGGCGAGCGGCAGCGGCGCGAGATGAAGGCTTTTCATCCCGCCAGTCTGTCACCTTCACGGCTGGCGAACAAAAGTCACAAGTTCGCACCGGCGACTTTTGCCGCGCGGGGCCATCGCGTCAGTGTTGCGCCCAGGCCCAGCCGGCGATACGCCATCCGCCGGCCTCTTTCTTCATGGCGAAGGTCCAGACGCCCTGCTCGACGACCGCCTTGCCGTTGAGCTTGTAGCTGTAGTGGGTCGGGTAGACCGCGTAGCCGCGGTCGCCGGTGACCGTCAGGTGCCAGGCTTTTCCGAGCGTGACGATCTCATTGCTGATGCCCTGATTCTTGTCGCTGACGCCGAGCGCCTTCCACCAATCGTCGCAGGTCGTGGCGCCCTGCCAGGCATGCGGCGCGAAGTCGTCGATGATGACCGTCTGGGCGGTGCACAAGGCGTTCGCGGTCTTGGCATCGTTCTTGTTGAACGCGTCGTTGTATTGAGTGATGGTCGCGGCAATGTCGGTCTTGTCCGACGCCAGCGCCGGCGTCAGTCCCGATGCCGTCAGTGCAATGCACAGTGTCAAATTCCTTGCGCGCATCTCGATTCCCCTCTGAATGATTTTTTGGATATGAACGGCGTCCGATCGGCCGGCGGCTCGAAATGTGCGGGAGCCTATGGCGGGAGGTCCGGCCCGGCAAGCGCCGCAGCGCCCGGTTTCCGCCCCGTTCGCCATCGCGTCCGGCTCGACTCCCGGGCCCATCGAACCCTACCCTGCACGCTTGGCCATTCACGCAGAGAAAAGAGACGCGCCATGCCCGCCACGGAGCGCTACGCGAAATACACCAAGCTGAAGTTCGACCGCCCGCACCCGAAGGTTCTGCGCATACGGCTCGACAACGGCAAGATGAACACGGCCGATCACGTCCTGCACCGCGAATTGGCGGAGATCTGGAACGACGTCGATTCCGATCCGGAGGTCAATGCCGTGATCATCACCGGCAATGAGCGCGTGTTTTCGGCCGGCGGCGATTTCGCGATGGTCGAGGATCTGATGAACGACGCGCAGGCCCGCGCGCGCGGCTGGAAGGAAGCGCGCGCCATCGTCTACAACATCATCAACTGCAACAAGCCCATCGTGAGCGCCATGCGCGGCGTCGCGGTCGGCGCCGGACTGGTGACGGGCATCCTTGCGGACATCTCGATCGCGACCAAGGACTGCCGGATCATCGACGGCCATACGCGGCTTGGCGTCGCCGCCGGCGACCATGCCGCGATCGTCTGGCCCCTGCTCATCGGCATGGCGCGGGCGAAGTACTATCTGCTGTTGTGCGACCAGCTTCTCGGCCGGGAGGCGGCCGAGATCGGTCTTGTCAGCCTGGCGGTCGACGATGCCGAGCTCGACGCCAGGGCCCTCGAAGTGGCCACGCGGCTCGCGACCGGGGCGCAGAGCGCCATCCGCTGGACCAAGCATGCGCTCAACAACTGGCTGCGCCAGATGGGTCCAGCGTTCGACGCTTCGCTGGCGCTCGAATTTCTCGGCTTTGCCGGAGACGAACCGCGCGAAGGCGTCGCCTCGCACAAGGAGAAGCGCGCGCCTGTCTGGCCCGGCGACAGCCCGGTCTGACGCACCGCATCGTTGACGCAGATCAAACTCGCGCGCCGCCGGGCGCCGATGCTTGCGGCCGGAACGAAGGCCGACGTCATGATCCGCGCCACGCTGACCGGGCATTATCGCGAAGATGCGCGTTACACCTCCGCAACGGTGAACGTCACCAATCACTGCAATCTCGCCTGCGAGCACTGCTTCATCTACCGCGACGGCAATCCGAACGCCGCGCCGAAGTCGATCCGCGCCGAGATGAGCGACGCTGATATGCTCGAGACGCTTGAGGGTCTGCGCGACCGGCACGGTCTTTCGTCGATGCTGTGGATGGGTGGCGAGCCGCTGCTCAAGCGCAAGCTTCTGGCCAAGGGTGGTCGGCTGTTCGCCCGCAACACGATCACGACGAACGGCACGATCCCGCTTCCCGACTTCGGTCCACGCGTGCACTACGTCGTCAGTCTCGACGGACCGGAAGACCTGAACGACGCTATACGCGGCGCCGGCACCTTCCGGCGCGTGCTGCGCAATCTGTGCGAGCTGCCGCCCGGATTTTCCTCGACGGTCCAGGTGCAATGCACCGTGACGCGCCGCAACCAGCACCGGCTGGGCGAACTTGTCGAGGCGCTGCGCGAAACGCCGGTCGGCTGGATGACCTTCAGCTTCTACGTTCCGACGGAGGGCGATGCCGGCGAGAATGCGTGGCCGACCAATGAGGACCGTGCGGTCGCCGTGCACGAGGTGCTGCGGCTGAAGGCGCTGCACGGGGCGTTCATCCGCAACGGTACGCGCAGCCTCGAACTGATGCTTCCGCCGGACTGCGAAGCGGTCACGGCCGACTGTCCCACGCGCAAATCGCTCCTGCCGCTCTGGCTCGACGGCGATCACTTC
>Ga0335070_10000769_pt1 | contig 36497 bp, 30 predicted proteins | sample Lox_Sample_13_FD_206722 | JGI IMG/M metagenome (GOLD analysis project Ga0335070, IMG submission 206722) | Soil microbial communities from Loxahatchee National Wildlife Refuge, Florida, United States - Lox_Sample_1.3 | ecosystem: Environmental > Terrestrial > Soil > Wetlands | place: USA... | reverse complement strand
GCCCACCCTACCCTCCCAGACCCCCCCCCCGAACCCTCGCTACTTCAGTGCACTTTGCGCAGCCGCGCGCGTTCCTCTTGCTTCTCCACGACCTGAACGATCAGCTTGACCACGTTCGAGTCGCCGGTGACCTTGATGTGGCCGGTCTCGGCCGCTTTGCGGTAGCTCTTGATCGTCCCTTTCTCGGCCAGCTGGTTGAACTGGGGACGATCGATTTCGACCAGGATGCGCTCGTCCTGGGCGAGGTCCTTAGTGATCTTCGGGCCGGGCAGCTCGACCCGGTAGAGCTGGATGTCGTGTTTGGCCCGCAACTCGAGGCCGAAGACCAGCTTCAGTTTCGCCAGCGCAGGGACTTCGGCCTGGAACCGCTCGATCGCGGTCCGGATCAGGTCCGAAGTCGAAGCCGCCATCAGAGCTTGTGGCGCTGTAGCAGCTTTTTACCGATCACCATGCGCTGGATCTCGGAGGTTCCCTCGCCGATCAGGAGCAGCGGCGCGTCGCGGTAGAGGCGCTCGATCTCGTACTCCTTCGAGTAGCCATAGCCGCCGTGGATGCGGAAGCTTTCCTCGACGCAGAACTTGCCGGTCTCCGAGGCGAGCAGCTTGGCCATCCCCGCCTCGAGGTCTGAGCGCTCGCCGGCGTCCTTCATCCGCGCCGCTTTGCGGGTGAGGAGGCGAGCCGCCTCGATCTGGGTTGCCATGTCGGCGAGCTTGAACTGGATCGCCTGGTGCTGGGCGATCTCCTTGCCGAAGGTCTTCCGTTCTTGGCTGTAGCGGAGGGCCAGCTCCAGGGCGCGCTGGGCGATGCCGACGCCGCGGGCGGCGACGTTGACCCGGCCGACCTCGAGCGCGTCCATCATCTGGATGAAGCCCTGGCCGACACCGGCCTCCTCGCCGCCGAGGATCCGCTCCGGCGGGCACCGGTAGCCGTCGTAGACGAGCTCGGTCGACTCGACGCCCTTGTAGCCCATCTTCTTGATCTTGGGCGGCACGTTGAGACCCTTGAAGTCGCCCTCGTTGATTTCCTTCCAGGGCTCCTTCTCGGTGATGAAGCAGGTCATCCCCTTGTAGGGAGGCTCGGCGGTGGTGTCGGTCTTGACGAGGACGAAGACGACGCCCGAGCCGAGGCCGTTGGTGACCCACATCTTCTGCCCGTTGATCTCCCAGTTGCCGTCATCGCCTTTCTTGGCGGTCGCCTTCAGGCCCTGGACGTCGGAGCCGACCTCGGGCTCCGAGAGCGAGAAGGCGGCGCGGATCTCGCCGGTCGCCATCTTCGGCAGAAAGTGCTCTTTCTGCTCGTCGGTGCCGAACTTCATCAGCAGGTAGGAGCCGATGAAGTGGGTGTTGACGACGCCGGAGATCGAGATCCACCCGCGCGAGAGCTCCTCGACGATCATCGCGTAGGTCGTCAGGTCGAGCCCCATGCCGCCGTACTCTTCGGGGATCGTGACGCCGAAGAGGCCGAGCTCCTTCATCTGCTCGACGATCGGCTCCGGGAAGCTGTCCTCGTGGTCGTAGTGCTCGGCGTTGGGGATGATCTGCTCGTCGACGAACTGCCGGACCATTTCGAGAATCGCCCTCTGGTCCTCGGTCTGTTCGCTGTATGCGGCGGTGTCTACGGCCATGTCTCCTGCCTGGTCGGAGTTTCTGTCTTCGCTGAACCAGCAAGGATATCGGCGCCGACCCGCAGGGAACCGGCTCTAGCATGTCGCCGGTGAGCCGCCGAGGTCGGAAGACTCCGCTGCCGCTTGGCTACATCATCGCCGGCAGCCTCCTCTCGGCGGTTGCGGGGCTGGTGCTCGGGCTCTTCGCCCTGGTGATCGTCCTCCTCCCCCACTCCGCCCCCACCGAGGGTGGGTTCTGCTCGAAGGACGGGATCGGCTGGCATGAAGCGCGGTCGCCGGACAAGGTGGTTGCTTACGTGGACGAGGGATGGAGCGGCTTTCCCCCCAACCAGCGCTGCAAGGTCTATCTCGTCGATACGGCCGACGAGAGCTCGCGGCTCCCCGACGCCGGTTCGGCTCGACGCGAGCCCGCTGCCAAACGCCTGCTGACGGAAGGCACCTACCCGGGGGCCCAGGCGTACGCCTGGGTGGTCGCCGCGCTGTTCCTGCCGCCCGCGATTTGGCTGGTGCTGATGGCGATAGCGTGGTCCGCGGAACGGCAGAGGGCGATCGAGGCGCGACGGGGGGCGAGGTGGTTCGACCCAACCTGAGGCTGGGCCGGCGGTCAAGCGAGGGCCTGGAACGACGAAGGGCCGTGCCGCGGAATCCGCGACACGGCCCTTTCGCCCGATTCCCCTGACCGCTTGGGGAAGTGCTAGCCCCCGAACGTCGCCGTCCAGCGCACCGTCGGCGTGTTGCTCGGGCCGTTCTTCGGTTCGGCCTGGATCGAGATCGTCTGCCCGGCCGTAACCGAAACCCCGGCCGTCGCTTTCGAGCAGGTCGTCGAGAAGGTCCCGGTCACCGAGCAGGTGAGCCCGGTGGCGGAGCCGTTGACGAGAACCGTGAATTCGTAGGCGTCACTCGACGACGATCCCGAGGGGGCCTGGCTGAGCCTGATGTTCAGGTTGTTCAGCGTGCCGGCAACGGGCATCACCTGGGTGACCGACGATTCGGTGCTGCTGGCCTGGTCGAAGAACAAGCCAAAGTAGCGTTTCGAACTCGAGCTGAGGGAGGTCGTTCCGCTACTGCCACCGATGATCTGGGTCGCGGCAGGGCCAGCGGCACCGGTCGCACCCGTGGCGCCGGTCGCACCGGTGGCGCCGGTGGCGCCCTTCGGGCCTTCCGAGCCGGTCAGACCGGTGGCGCCAGTCGCCCCAGTCGTCCCCTTGGCGCCGGCTTCGCCCTTTTCGCCCTTTTCGCCTTTGTCGCCCTTGACGCCGGTGGCACCAGTCGGGCCCTGCGGGCCTTCGGCACCCGGGGCGCCTTTCGGGCCTTCGGCGCCGGTTTCGCCCTTGTCGCCCTTTTCGCCCTTTTCGCCGCGTTCGCCCTTTTCGCCCTGTTCGCCGATCAGCGAGATGCCGTCAGGCCATTCGCCGCCGGCCTTGGGGCCGTAGAGGACGCCGTGGAGGGGGTCGATGTAGAAGTCGCCGTCGACGCCTTCCTCATCGCTGGGCGGGGTGACGCCGTGGAGGACGGTCTTGCCGTCGGCGCCGGCGTCGCCCTTTTCGCCCTGTTCGCCCTTCTGGCCGGGTTCGCCCTTTTCGCCAGGCTCGCCCTTGTCTCCCTTCTGGCCGGGTTCGCCGGGTTCGCCCGTTTCGCCGGGCTGGCCGGGTTCGCCCTGTTCGCCCTTTTCGCCCTTCTGGCCGACGAGCGAGGTGCCGGCGGGCCATTCATCTCCTGCCTTCGGGCCGTAGATGGTCTGAGTCGTGGTGTCGATGTAGAAGTCGCCGTTGGCTCCTTCTTCGTCGCTGGGCGGGGTGGTGCCGTTGAGGACGGTCTTGCCGTCGGCGCCGGGAGCACCAGGGGTACCCGGGGTACCGGGGTCGCCCTTGTCTCCCTTTTCGCCCTTCTGGCCGGGTTCGCCCTTTTCGCCGGGTTCGCCCTGTTCGCCCTTGTCGCCCTTCTGGCCGGGTTCGCCGGGTTCGCCCTGATCGCCTTTTTCGCCAGGCTGGCCGGGTTCGCCCTGGTCGCCCTGCTCACCCTTTTCGCCCTTTTCGCCCTGTTCACCGATCAGGGAGACGCCGGCCGGCCATTCGCCGCCGGCCTTGGGGCCGTAGAGGATGTGGGTCGTGGTGTCGATGTAGAAGTCGCCGTTGGCTCCTTCTTCTTCGCTGGGCGGAGTCGCGCCGTTGAGGACGGTCTTGCCGTCGGCGCCCGGTGCACCCGGATCGCCCTTTTCGCCCTTTTCACCGCGTTCGCCCTTTTCGCCGGGTTGGCCGGGTTCCCCCTGGTCGCCCTTTTCGCCCTTGTCGCCCTTCAGCGAGACGCCGGCGGGCCACTGGCTGTTTTCCTTGGGGCCATAGATCGTGCTGCTGGCGACGTCGATGTAGAAGTCGCCGTCGGCGCCTTCGAGATCGCTCGGAGGGGTGATGCCGTGCAGGATCGTCTTGCCGTCGGCACCGGGGGCGCCAGGCGTACCCGGCGTACCGGCGTCGCCCTTTTCACCCTTGTCGCCCTTTTCGCCCTTGTCGCCCTTGTCGCCCTTGGCGCCGGTTTCGCCGGTGGCCCCGGTCGAACCGGTGTCGCCCTTGGCGCCCGTCGCGCCCGTTGCTCCAGCCGCGCCCGTGTCACCCTTTTCGCCCTTGGCACCCGGAGTGCCGGGGTCTCCCTTTTCGCCCTTGGCACCGGGAGTGCCGGGATCGCCCTGATCCCCCTTTTCGCCCTTGGCACCCGGGGAGCCGGGATCGCCTTGCGGGCCCTGGGGGCCGGTAGCGCCCTGGGGCCCGGCGGGACCGACAGCGCCGGATTCACCTTTTTCGCCGCTGCTGCCTTCGACGCCGAGAACGCCCTGGGCGGATTTCGGCAGCACCTGGATCAACTGCTCGCCTTTTTTGCATTTGGCGGCGGTCGAAAAGCGGACGCTCCCCTTGTCGGGGCCGCTCTTGGTGACGCAGAGGTTGATGATCGAGACGGTCTTGGCGCTTGCCTGGACGGCGTTGACGGTCAACGCCAGGCCAGCGAAGGCCAGACACGCCACGATCGCGATCATCGATCGCGATAGATGGCGGAACGGCGAGATTGCGGTCATTGCTGTTCTCCTTGCTGGATCTGGGGCACGGCGCGCCCCGTCCGGGCGGGCCTTGATCGCGGCAAGGTAGGACGGCTGATCGGTAATGCACATAGAACATCTGGCTAATTGACCCTTCAGGGCTAAAGTTCGCGCCTGCCGAGGCTTGCTCGGCCGCAGCTCCAACGTTCGTCCGCCACGGGCCCATGAGCAGCGTGCAGCCGCCCGCCCAGGCGATAGAGGGGCCGTGGGACACAAGCTCTCCCTGGCCACTACGGCGTTTCTCGCGGTCCTCTGCACCGCCTCCTTCGCCGCGTTCGGCGCCGCGCAGGCGTCTGCCACGACCCCGCTCCTCGCCCCGGCGACGGTCTGCCCGCGCCCGGCGCTCGACGCCCCGACCGAAGCCCAGGAGCAGTCGATGCTCTGCCTCGTCAACTACGCCCGCCAGCAGGTCGGCGACGGGACGCTGGAAGCGAGCCCCCAGCTCGAAGAATCGGCCCGCGACAAGGCCAACGACATCGTCCAGTGCGACAGCTTCAGCCACTACGCCTGCGGGCGCGAATTCACCTACTGGATGAAGGAAACCGGATACCTCTCAGGCTGCTGGCGGGCGGGCGAGAACCTCGCCTACGGCGAAGGCGCCTACGGCACCACGACCTCGATCTTCCGCGCCTGGCTGCGCTCGCCGACGCACCGCGCCAACCTGCTCGGACCTCAGTACGTGCAGACCGGGATCGATCTCAAGGTCGGCCGGCTCGAGGGCACGCCGGGCGTCCATATATGGGCGCAGCACTTCGGCGTCCACTGCTGAGACTGAGAACGCAGTTGGTCCCGGATAGCGGGAGGAAGCGCGTTCTCAGCGGCGCTGCAGCGCAAGGAACCTGGCGCCGAGGCGGTCGGCACGGCGGCTAAAGCGGGCGAGGCGCTCGTCGACGTGGGGGCGTGGCGCGCTGCCGTTGGAGCTGCCGGCCCGTTGCGCGGCCTCGCTCGCCCGCAGGGCCAGGTCGGCGGCGCGGCGCGCCTCTTCGGCGCTTTCGATCGCGGCGGCGCCGATGCTGATCGCGGCCGCTTCGGAGGCGCGTGCGATCGCCGTCGCCTCCTCGATCCGTGCCTGCAGCTCGGAGATCGTCGCCGGCAGCGCCCCCGCGGGCAGCCGCCACTCGTCGGTGCTGTCGCGCTGACTCGCCTCGATACCCGCAATTTACGGACGCTGGAGGCGGAAGCCGCGGCACGGCCTCGCTGAATAGATTTCGGGGGGCCGCGCAGGGCGGCCGCAACGACTTCGCAACCAAGGGAGCAGCTTGAGAAACCCACGAGACTTCTTTCAGCCACTGGCGATGGGCGCCCCCGAGCCGCTGCGGGAGATCCCCGTGCGGCCCTCGCGGATGATCCACTTCCTCGACTTCTCCAACGAGAAGATGGTCGCCAAGGCGGCCGACATCGCGACCAAGACCGACATCCTGCTCGGCAACCTCGAGGATGCGATCCCGGCCGACCGCAAGGAGGCCGCCCGCCAGGGCCTGATCCAGGCAGCGAAGGAGTCCGACTTCGGCCAGACGGCGCTCTGGACCCGAATCAACTCGCTGGAGAGCCCCTGGGTGCTCGACGACCTGACCACCCTGGTCGGCGAGATCGGCGACAAGCTCGACGTCGTCATGGTGCCCAAGGTCGAGGGCGCCTGGGACATCCATTACGTGGACCGCCTGCTGGCTCAGCTGGAGGCGAAGGCCGGCCTCGACCGTCCGATCCTGATCCACGCGATCCTCGAGACCGCGCTCGGCGTCACCAACCTCGAGGAGATCGCCGCCGCCAGCCCGCGGATGCAGGGAATGAGCTTCGGCCCCGCCGACCTCGCCGCCTCGCGGCGGATGAAGACGACCCGCGTCGGCGGCGGCCACCCCGGCTACCGCGTGATGGAGGACCCCGCCGACCCCGAGAACCCCGAGGCAGACCGGGTCAGCGCACAGCAGGACCTCTGGCACTACTCGATCGGGCGCATGGTCGACGCCTGCGCCTCGACCGGGATCCTCCCCTTCTACGGGCCCTTCGGCGACATCAAGGACACCGCCGGCTGCGAGACCCAGTTCCGCGCCGCCTTCCTGATGGGCTGCGTCGGCGCCTGGTCGCTGCACCCGGTCCAGATCGGGATCGCGAAGAAGGTCTTCAGCCCGCCGCCGGAGGAGGTCAGGTTCGCCAAGAAGGTGCTGGAGGCGATCCCCGACGGCCGCGGAGTTCACATGATCGACGGCAAGATGCAGGACGACGCGACCTGGAAGCAGTGCAAGGTGATGGTCGAGCTGGCGGAAATGCTGGCGGCCAAGGACCCCGAGCTGGCAAGCGCCTACGGGCTCTGACTGGATCGGAGATCCCTCCTTTTCCCGGCCGGCAGAGCAGGCGCGCCTTGCACCTGATGCCGTAACCTGCCTGAGGGCGACGCGCAGCACGTTTTTCCGGATCTAAGGTGATCCAAACGAGCTGCCGATACGGAGGTACAGCAAGCGCAACTTATGCCCGTCCCCCACCTTTAGAAACACGGCCCGAAAATCCCCCGCCCTGCCCAAACGGATCCGATGCAGCCGCCGAGCGAACTCCCCCTCGATCTCGACCACAGCTTCAACTCCGGCACCCCCCGCCGCGAAGCCCTGGTTCAGGATCGCCCGACGCTCGGGGCGATGCCGATGGCGCGTCGCGGCACCGCCTGGTGGCTGCTGCCGGGGATCGACTTCATCTCCTCCTCGCTGGCCCTGATCGCGATCGGGCTGCTCAGCGGCGTCGCCTTCTTCCCGGCGATCCCCGTTTCCCCGCTCGTCCTCGTCCTCGTCTACGGCCTGCTCGGCGTCTACGGCTCTTCGCGCCCGACCCGCCGCAGCCCGCTCTCCAGCGAAGGCGGCGTCGGCTGGCCGGTCATCCGCCTCGTCGTCGCCGGGCTCTTCGCCTGGTCGGCGGCGCTGATGATGCCGATCGCCCGCGGCGAACAGCTCGGCCTCTGGATCACCTTCCTCGTCCTCGACACCGTCACCTGGGCGATCGTCGCTCCCTACCTGCAGCGCTTCGATCGGCCTGAGCGCTGGGTCCTGGTCGGCGACGAAGCGACCGCCAACCGGCTGCGCGCCTACGCGCCGCTGCGCGAGTACGCGTCGGTGGTCGGCACCGTCTCCCCCCAGCACGGCGAGGGGATGCCGGGCCGGGTCGCCGCGCTCGACGTGGTCGAGCGCTACCACGCCGACCGCATCGTCATCTCCAGCCAGCGCGCCGACGACGAGGGCCTGCTCGAGCTGGTCCGCGCCTTCAAGTCGATCGGCGTCATGGTCTGCCTGCTGCCGCGGCCCCTCGACCTGCTCGAGGCGCCGGCCGCGACCCCGAGCCAGGTCGGCGGCGTGCCGCTGATCGAGGTCGAGGCGCTCGCCTCCCGCGACGCCGTCCCCTACACCGGCCCCGACCGCCGCGCCAACCGGCGGACCAAGATCAGCGTCGTCGTGCCGGCGATGAACGAGGGCAAGAACATCGGCCACGTCCTCAGCCGCCTGCCCGACAACCTCTACGAGGTGATCCTGGTCGACGGCAACTCGACCGACGACACGGTCGAAGCGGCCCAGGCCGCCTACCCCGGCATCCGGGTCACGTCGCAGAGCGGCCGCGGCAAGGGCGACGCCTTCCGCACCGGCTTCGCCTCGGTCACCGGCAACCTCGTCGTCATGCTCGACGCCGACGGCTCCGCCGACCCGGCCGAGATCCCGGCCTTCGTCGCCGCCCTCGAGGCCGGCGCCGACTTCGCCAAGGGCTCGCGCTTCCTCGACGGCGGCGGCAGCGCCGACATCACCTGGACCCGCAAGCTCGGCAACGCCTTCCTCAGCGGCAGCGCCAACACCCTGCACGGCACCCACTTCACCGACCTCTGCTACGGCTACAACGCGTTCTGGGCGCGCTGCCTGCCCTTCATCTCGCTCGACGTCCCCGGGTTCGAGGTCGAGACGCTGATCAACCTCCGCATCGCCGGCGCCGGGATGAAGATCACCGAGGTGCCGAGCTACGAGGAGGAGCGCATCTCCGGGGCGAGCAACCTGAAGACTTTCCGCGACGGCTTCCGCGTGCTGGGCACGATCCTGCGCGAGGCGCGCCGCCGGCGCAGCATCCACAGCGAGCCGCACGGGGAAGCCGGCACCGAGGCGAGCCAAGCCGACACCACCGCCGCCGCCGCGTAGCGCGAGCGGGCGCCCATGCCTGATCAGGCGGGGGAAAATGCGATGAAGGTCACTACCTTCAACTCGATGGAGGTACAGACCGTCCGGCGACCGACCGGCCCCCCGCGGCGAGCGATCAACTCGCAGCGCAAGCGCCGGCTCTCGCTCGAGCGCTTCGGCCACCTGGCGCCGATCGTCCTGACGACCGGGGTCGGCCTGCTGATCTGCTCGATCGCCAACGCCCTTTCGCGGGAGACGCTCTCGCCCTCGGTAGCGCTGCTCTGGGTCGGCATGGCGCTGATCGTGGCGCCGATCGCCCATCGCCTCACCTCGCGCGACGCCTCGACCAGCGAACGCCTGCTGCTCGTCTGCCTGCTCGGTCTCTCTCTCTACGCGATCAAGGTCGTCCGCGACGCGCCGCTCTACACCTTCTCCGACGAGATCCTGCACGCCTTCAACGCCGAAACGGCGGCGAAGACGAACCACCTCTTCCACCGCAACGAGATCCTCCCGGTGACCCCCTTCTACCCGGGCCTGGAGGGGGCGACGACGGCGCTGATGAAGCTCACCGGCCTGACCAGCTTTGGCGCCGGCGTGATCATGCTCGGCGCCGCCCGGGTCTCGCTGATGGCGGGGCTCTTCTTCCTCTTCAAGCGGATCAGCGGCTCCGCCCGCACCGCCGGGCTCGGCGTCGCGATCTACGCCGGCAACTTCAACTTCCTCTACTTCGCGGTCCAGTACTCCTACGAGTCGCTGGCGCTGCCGCTGCTGGTGATCGTGATGATGGCCCTGGCCGAGCGCGAAGCGAGCGCCGAGCGCTGGGCGCGCGAGTGGGCCGTCCCGGTCATCCTCGGCACCGGCGCGATCGTCATCACCCACCACCTCACCTCCTACTCGCTGGTGATCTTCATCGCCGCCCTGGCGGTCAGCTACCGGCTGGTGCGCCACACCTGGCACTGGTCCAACCCCTGGCGGCTGGCGGTCTTCGCCACCGTGCTCGCCGGCGGCTGGCTGGTGCTGGTCGCGACCGACACCATCGGCTACCTGACGCCGGTGATCGGCGACGCCTTCAAGTCGATCTTCCACACCTTGTTCGGCGAAGAATCGGGCCGCGGCCTCTTTCAGGGCGAACGGCCGCCCGGCGAAGCGACCCCGACCTGGGCCCGCGGCCTCGCCCTGATCGGCGTCGGCCTGCTCGGCATCGGCTTCCTCTTCGGCGCCCGCAAGGTCTGGCAGCGCTACCGCTCGAGCCCCTTCGCGGTGATCTTCGTCCTCGCCGCAGCCGGTTTCTTCGGCACCCTGGCGCTGCGCTTCACGCCGGCGGCCTGGGAGACCGGCAACCGGGCCAGCGAGTTCCTCTTCATCGGCCTCGCCTTCGTCGTCGCCGTCGCCGGCTTCGAGACCTGGCGGACCTTCGTCGGCAACCGGCTCTGGCGCGTCGGCCTCGCCGCCGCGATCACCGTGATCGTGATCGGCGGCGGCATCTCCGGCTGGCCCTGGGAAATCCAGCTCGCCTCGCCGCTGAGGATCAAGGCCGAAGGCCACACGATCGCCTCGCCGCCGCTGTCGCTGGCTGAATGGGCGGAGGAAAACACCTCGCCCAACGCGCGCTTTGCCGCCAGCCCCGCCGACGCGCGGATGCTGATGGTGCCCGGCGGTCGCACCGCCTTCGCCGGCCAGTCGCCCGACATCGAAGACATCCTCCTCTCCGAAGGCCTCTCCGGCTGGGAGGTGCCGCTGCTCTGCAACCACAACATCCGCTACCTGGTCGCCGACAGCCGCGAAATCTCCGCCGACGCAATCAGCGGCTACTACTTCCCCGAAGTCGGCAGAACCCTGAAAAACGCTCTCTACCCGCGCGCCTACTCCGCCAAGTTCAACGAAATCCCAGGCGCGGGCCGGGTCTACTCGAACGGGACCATCGCCGTCTACGACCTCGCCGAGGTATGCAAATGAGGGGCCACCGCGACCTGATCCTCGCCTCCGCGGCGGCGCTGGCCTGCGCGGTCCTCGCCGTGCTGGTACCGGTGACCGCGGTGCGGGTCTTCTTCGCGATCCCGCTTTGCCTCTTCCTCCCCGGCTACGCGATCGCCGCCGTGACCTTCGCCCGCAACCCCCTCGGCCGGGCGCAGACGGCGCTGCTCAGCGTCGCGCTCAGCCTATGCGTCCTCGCCCTCGGCGCCCTCCTCCTCAACTTCCTCGGCGGCCTGCACACCGGCAGCTGGGCGCTCTTCCTCGCCCTGATCGTCCTCGCCTGCTCGCGCGCGGCCGCGGTCCGCCGCCCCCACCAGGGCCGCCGCCCGCAGCCGTCCCTGCCGCGCATCCCGCTGACCCAGGCGGTGCTCTACTGCGCCGGCGCCGTCGCCGCGGTAGCCGCCGTCGCCCTCGCCTTCGTCGTCCTCCCGGCCAAGAACGCGATCGGCCACACCGAGCTCTGGATCACTACTGCCAACGCAGGCCCTAAAGCGGTCGTCCAAGTCGGCGTCCGCAGCCAGGAACAGCACGAGGGGTCCTACTTCGTCCGCGTCCTCGTCGGTCAGCGCCAGAAGCCGCTGGTCCGCGTCTTCGATCTCGCCCCGGGCGAAGAGCGCACGATCCGGATCCGCGTACCGGCGCCGGCCCGGGCCCAGCCGACGACGGCCTCGCTCTTCCGACAGAGCGATCCCCAACAGGTCTACCGCCGGGTCTACACCTGGATCCCGGGTGAGGAAACCTGATGGAGGCTGACGACGGGACGGCGCTCGCCGTCGACATCGTCGTCAACAACTACAACTACGGTCGCTTTCTCCCGGCGGCGATCGAGAGCGCCTTGGCGCAGACCCACCCCCGGGTCAACCTGATCGTCGTCGACGACGGCTCGACCGACGACTCGCGCGAGCGGCTGCATCAATACGAGGACCGGGCGACGGTCGTGCTGAAGGAGAACGGCGGCCAGTCCTCGGCGCTGAACGCCGGGCTCGAGCGCTGCCGGGGCGACGTCGTCATCTTCCTCGACGCCGACGACCTGCTGGCGCCGGTCGCCGCCGCCCAGGCGGCTGCGGCCTTTGCCGCCGACCCCGCCGTCGTCAAGGTGCAGGCGCGGATGGAGGTGATCGACGAGACGGGGTCCCCGACCGGCGAGCTGAAGCCGCCCGAGCACCTGCCGCTGCCCAGCGGCGACGTCAGCCAAGCCGAGCTGGCGGGACCCTTCGACCTGACCTGGCTGCCGACCAGCGCCAACGCCTTCCGCACCGAGTCCCTGGCCCCGATCAGGCCGATCCCGGGCGAGGACCTCCGCGTCGGCGCCGACTACTTCCTCGTCCACCTCAGCGCCCTGCTCGGCCGCGTCGTCTCGCTCGAGTCGGTCGGCTCCTACTACCGGGTGCACGGCGGCAACAGCTACGAGCCGCAGCGCGCCGACCTCGACCTCGCCCAGCTGCGGCTGACGATCGAGCTCTGCCAGGCGACCTCCGAGCAGCTGCTGCGAACCGCCTCGCGACTGGGGATCCCCCACCCCGCCCGCATCCTCTCGATCGCCGACCTCGGCAACCGGATGATCTCGCTGCGACTGGCGCCCGAGCAGCACCCAATCCCCTCCGACACCCGTGCTGGACTCCTCGCCGACGCGGTCCGGGCCGCGCGCCGCCGGCAGGGGGTCGGGCTCGCGATGAAGACCCTCTTCGTGCTCTGGTTCGCGGCGATGGCCCTCGCCCCACGGGCGCTGGCGCGGGGGATGGCCGAGCGCTTCCTATTCCCCACCCGCCGCAGCGGGCTCAACCGGCTCTTGAAGCGACTGCATCGACCTCGGCCGCGGTAGTCGCATGCAGGTCGAAGCAGTCGAGCAGGCAGAAGTCCCCGGCCTTGTAGCGGTCGTCGACCCACTGCCGGATCGCCGCCATCTCCTCGTAGGTCAACCAGGGACCGGGGGTGATGGTCGGGAAAGGGCCAGAGCTGCCGATCTTGAAGTACCACCTGCCGTCGTTGAGCGCGCCCTGCAGGGCGCCGCGGACCCGCTCGAGCCCGGCGCGGGCCTTTTCATTGGGGACGTGAGCGCGGCGCATGTACCAGCGACCATTGACCGAACTGAAGCTGAGCTGATGGATCATTTTGAAGCGGTCGTAGCCGAGCGAGTGCATCTCGTCGAGGAACGGATACTCGGAGAGCTCGACCGACATGAAGCTCGGGTGGCTTTCGCCGGAGAGACCCTGCAGGCAGTACTGGTCGTGGCCCTCGATGTCGACCTTGCAGTAGTAGGGCATCCCGTATTCGCCGAGCAGCCAGCTCATCGTCTTCAGCCGCACGGTCTCGGCGTGGTGCGCTTTGCCGTTGCGGCCGGCGATCTCGCGGTCGAAGGAGCTCCAGGCGCTCCAGTCGTCGCAGACCCAGAACTCGGCCTCGCCCTCGTGATCGGCGATGCCGACGTTGGCGACCGCGAAGCGGCCGTCGGCGAGCTCGGCGGCGAAGCGCTCTTCGGCCTCCTTGGCCAGGATCGGGTTGGCCTCGACGGCGACCACGCGGTACCCCCGGCTCAGGTAATAGGCCGAGTCGGCGCCGTCGTTCATTCCGACGTCAAAGACGAGATTTTGCTCTGGCTGCAAGTGGGGGAAGACCGGTGAGGGTGCTGCTGATCGCTCCAATGGTGCCGCAGGAGGACGGCTTCGGGGCAATGCCGAAGCTACTGCATGCCCAGGTGCAGGGGCTCGCTGCCAAGCATCAAGTGACCCTGCTCGCCCCCTACGGCGACCTGCCGGCGCAGGCCGAGGCGGCCGCGACGCTGGCCGCCTCCGATCTCGACGCCCATTTCGTCGACGGCCGGCGCCCGTCGGGAACGGGCGAGCGCTGGCGGGTGCGCCGGCAGCTGGCCGGAACCTGGCTGCGCCATCCCCTCCCCTGGCGCGTAGTCCTCCAGACCAGGGGGATGCAGGCGCTGCTCGACCGGGCCGTCAGCGGGCGCGAGTTCGACGTCGTCGCGGTCGAGGACAACTCGATGGCGACCCTGCGGCTGCCGCCGGGGGTGCCGGCCGTCCTCACCGAGCACGAGGCGGCGCGGGCGCCGGCCGACAGCTGGCGGGGCGGGCCGCCCTGGCAGCGCCCGCTCCGCAGCCTGCAGGCCGCCGACTGGAAGCGACTCGATTCCTTCCAGGAGCGAGCCTGGCGCGAGTTCGACCTGTTGCAGACCTTCACCGCGGGCGACGCCGAGGAGATTCGCCGCCGCGATCCCGATCTCGGCCCGCGAATCCGGATCAACCCCTACGGGATGGAGCTGCCGCCGGCGTGCGACCGCTCGCTCGAGCAAACCGGGTTGATCCTCTTCACCGGCACCTTCACCCACCTCCCCAACCGCGACGCGGCGATCTGGCTGGCCAGTGAGATCCTGCCCGCGGTCCGCCGGCGCTTCCCCGCGGTCCGCTTGCGCCTGGTCGGCAGCGCGCCACCAGCGGAGGTCAGGGCGCTGGCCGGGCCCGAGGTCGAGGTGATCGCCGACGTGCCCTCGATGCAGCCCCACCTCGCCGCCGCGAGCGTGATCCTCGCCCCGGTCCGCAACGGCGGCGGGATGCGGGTGAAGGTGCTGGAGGCGATGGCGCTGGGCAAGGCCGTAGTCACCACGCCGCTCGGCGCTGAAGGCTTCGACGTCTTCGACGAGGAGCCACCGCTGGCGATCGCCACCGACGCGGTGGGAATCGCCGACGCAGTGGCGCGGCTGCTCGACGATGCCGACGAGCGGCGAGCGCTCGGCCAGCGTGCCCGCGAGTTCGCGCTCGCCCATCACAGCCCCGAGGCCTGGGTCAAGCGACTTGAACGAATATATGAGGAAGCCCGTGAGCAGCTTGCGTAGGCTTGCCCGTCTGCTCAGGGAAAACCGATGCCAGCCGCCACCGCACCGCAACTCACCGTCGTCATCGCCAGTCACAACCGGCGCGACCTGCTCCGCCGCTGCCTCGATTCGCTGGCCGAACAGAGCGCGGACCCCGACAGCTTCGAGGTGATCGTCGTCGACGACGGCTCCGAGGACGGCTCCGCCGAGATGACCGAAGGCTACGAGGCGCCGTATCGGCTGCGGGTCCTGCGACTGGAGAAGTCGGGCCACGCCGCCGCCCAGAACGCCGCCCTTGAGCTGGCCGACGCGCCGCTCTGCCTGCTGCTCGACGACGACGTCGTCGCTTCTCCGACGCTCGTCTCGGGCCACGTCGACGGCCACCGCGCGCATCCGGGTGCGATCGGAATCGGCGCCCTCACCCAGCAGCCGGTCGACGCCAAAGACTGGTACGCCCACGCCTTCGCCCACGGCTGGAGCGAGCACTACGAAGACCTCGAACGACGGGCCGCGCACTGGAGCGACTGCTACGGAGCCAACCTCTCCTTCCCGACCGCCGCGATCCGCCAGATCGGCGGCGTCTCGACCGACATCCCCTCGGCCAAAGACTTCGACCTCGCCCTGCGCCTGCGGGCGGCCGGCTGCACCCCCTTTTACTTCGCCGACGCGAGCGGCGTCCACGACGACCAGAAGGGGAGTCAGCGGATGCTGGTCGACGCCCGGCGCGCCGGCAGGATGCACGTCGAGCTGAGCCAGCGCTTCCCCGACGTCGCCGCCGAGCTGCTCGACTGGGATGCGGGCGCGGAGCCGCGCGAGCTGCGGGCGCGGCGCGCCTGCCTCGCCCTGCGTGTGCCGCCCCGGTTACTGGCCGAGCTGGGACGTTTCGTGCCGGGCAGCGGCCGCAAGATGATCTGGCTGCATTTCGTGCGACGGTTGGCCTTCTGGTGCGGCGTTCGCGAATCCGTCGACCACTCCACCTTCAAAGAGCTGACCCGAGCCGGCGTCGAACGTGAGACCAGGGAGAGAGCCGATGGAACCATCCGTTGAGGGCGCCGTGGAGCTGAGCGTCGTCATCGCCACGCACGACCGCAGGCGCCAGCTCGAACGCTGCCTCGGCTCGTTGGCGCTGCAAACGGCCAGCCCCTCGAGGTTCGAGGTGATCGTCGCCGCCGACGGCTGCGACGACGGCAGCGCCGAGCTGGCGGAGGCGCTGACGGCGCCCTTCGCGCTGACGGTCCTGCGACTCGAGAAGGCCGGTCAGCCCGGAGCCCAGAACGCCGCGATCGAGGCCGCCCGGGGTCGCAGCTGCCTCTTCCTCGACGACGACGTGATCGCCTCTCCCGGCCTCGTGGCAGAGCATCTGGAGGCGCACCGGCGCGACCCGGCGGCGATCGGGATCGGCGCCCTGACGCAGGAGCCAGTCAGCGCCGGCGACTGGTTCGCCGACGCCTTCGCCCACGGCTTCGGCGAGCACTACGAGGATCTGGCCGGTCGCCAGCCCTGCTGGCACGACTGCTACGGCGCCAACTTCTCCGCTCCGCGCCAGCTCCTGCTCGAGGCGGGCGGGATGGCGACCGACCTCGACGTCGCCTACGACTTCGACATCGCCCTGCGTCTCTGCCAGCTCGGCTGCCGCCTCTACTTCCTGCCCGAGGCGGGTGCGATCCACAGCGACACGAAAGGCGGCGCCGATCTCCTCCGCGATGCGCGGCGCCAGGGCGCGACCCACGTCGAGCTCGCCCGTCGCCATCCGGGGATCGATCGCGAGATCCTGGTTTGGGACGCGGGCGCCGGACCGAACGAGCTGCGCCTGCGCCGGCTGGCGCTCAGCACGGGCCTCTCGCCCCATGCCCTGGCCGGCCTCGGTCGCCTCCTTCCCGGCCGCGGCAGGAGGATGATCTGGCTTCACTTCGTCCGTCGGCTCTCCTTCTGGAGCGGCGTTCACCACGCCGCGGACCGCGACGAGTGGCGCCTGCTGACCAAGCGCCCGGAGCCGGCCGGCCCGCTCGTCAGCGCGCTGCCCTTCGCCCTTTCCCTGCTCGACGTCGCCGAGGCGGTGCCGCTTTGAGCTCCCCACAGCTGAGCGTCATCGTCGCCAGCCGCAACCGGTCCGAGATGCTGTTGCGGAACCTTCGCTCCCTCGCGGAACAGTCCGCGGAGCCGGGCAGCTTCGACGTCACCGTCGCCACCGACGGCTGCGAAGAAGGCTCGGCGGCGGTCGCGAGGGCCTACGATGCGCCCTACGGGCTGCAGGTGCTGGAGCGCGAGAAGGCCGGCCACGCGGCGACCCAGAACGCCGCCCTGGAGGTGGTGACGGGGTCCCGTGTCCTGCTCCTCGACGACGACGTCGTCGCCTCTTCCGAGCTGATCGCCGGCCACCTCGAGGGCCACGCCGAGGACCCGAACTGCATCGGCATCGGGATGCTGACCCAGGCGCCGCCCCCCGAGCGCGAGTGGTACGCCCACACCCACGCCAAGGCGTGGAACGCCCACTACGAGGAGTTCGAGCACCGGCCGGCGCACTGGACCGACTGCTACGGGGCGAACCTCTCGATCCCGCTGGAGAAGTTTCGCGAGGTGGGCGGAGTCGATGTGGAGGTCCCCACTGGGAAAGACCTCGACCTCGGCTTCCGCCTCACCCAGGTCGGTTGCACGCCGCGCTACCTGCCGCGCGCCCACGGCACCCACGACGACGGCAAGCGCCGCCGCAAGATGCTGGAGGACGCCGAACGCCAGGGCCGTATGCACCTCGAGCTGGTCCGGCGCCATCCCGAGCGGGAATCGGGTCTGCTGACCTGGGGGGAGCGCTCGGGCCCGACCGAGCTGGCGCTGCGCTCGCGGCTGCTCTCGATGAAGGTCTCGCCGACCCCGATGGCGTTGCTCGGCCGTCTCGTCCCTGGGTCCGACCGCGAACTGCTGTGGTACTCGATCGTGCGCCGTTACGCCTTCTGGCGCGGCGTCCGCAGCGAAGCCACGCCGCAGGAGTGGGACCGGATCACGCACCCCCAGGCCGCGTGACGGCGACCCCGTCGATCGAGCTCAGCGTCCTGATCGCAACCCACGATCGGCGCGAGCTGCTGGGCCGCTGCCTGCGGGCGCTCGCCGAGCAGACGCTGGAGCCGGGCCGGTTCGAGGTGATCGTCGCCGAAGACGGCGGCGAGCCTGGCAACGCCGAGGCGATCGAGGCGCTGGCGTTGCCCTACCGGGTCAACCGGCTCGAACTCGAGAAGGCGGGCAAGTCCGCCGCGCTCAACGCGGCGATCGAGGCTGCCGCGGCCGAGGTCTGCGTCTTCCTCGACGACGACATCATCGCCGCCCCCGAGCTGCTCGCCGAGCACCTGGAGGCCCACCGGCGCGACCCCCGGGCCCTCGGCATCGGGCGCCTGACCCAGGCGCCCCCGGACGGGAACGACTGGTTCGCCCAGGCCTACGCGGTCGGCTGGAACCACCGCTACGAGGAACTCGCGCACAAACCGCTCGACTGGACCGACTGCTACGGCGGCAACATGTCGGCGCCGCGCTCCGTGCTGCGGGAGGTGGGCGGCTTCGCCGAGGACCTCGGCGCGATCGAGGACCTCGAGGTCGGCTACCGGCTGACCCGCGCCGGCTGCCGGCCGGTCTACCTGGCGCAGGCCGCCGGCCTGCACGACGACCAGAAGGGCCGCGAGCGGATCATTCACGACAATCGCCGCTTCGGCGCCTACTGCGCGGAGTTCGCCCGCCGCGACGCGACGATGGCGAGGCTGATCAGTTGGTTCCCGCAGCCGACCGCGCGCGACGTGACCCTGCGGCGGGTGCTGCTCGCACTGCGCCTCCCCCCCGCCACCCTCGCCAGCGCCGGCCGGCTGATCCCGGGCAGCGGCCCGCGCCAGGTTTGGCACGGGTTCGTCAGCCGCTACACCTTCTGGCTAGGCGTCCGCACGGCGATGAGCCGGCGCGAATGGAAGCGGGCGACGCGCGGGGTCCCGGTGCTGATGTACCACGCCTTCAGCGAGGGCGAGAGCGAGGACCGCTTCATCGTCTCCCGGCGCGAGCTCGAGCGCCAGACGCGGCTGCTGAAGCTGCTGCGCTACCGCACCATCCTCTTCGACGACCTGGTCGCGCTGCTGCGCTCCGGCGCCGAGCTGCCGCCGCGCTCGGTCGCGATCACGATCGACGACGGCTACCGGGACAACCTCGAGGTCGCCTGGCCGATCCTGCGCCGCCGCCGCCTGATCCCGACGATCTACCTGGTCGCCGACAAGATCGGCGGCCGCAGCGACTGGGACGACGAAGGGGGCGGCGAGGGGATCGCCAACCGCCCGCTGCTCTCAGCCGAGGAGATCGGGAAGCTGCGCGAGGAGGGCGTCGCCTTCGGCGCCCACACCCGCACCCACCCGACTCTGACGCGGCTCGACGACGAGCAGCTCGCCGAGGAGACCCACGGCTCGCGCGAGGAGCTGCAGCGCCAACTGGACGAGCCGGTCCGCTCCCTCGCCTACCCCTACGGCGGCTTCGATCAGCGGGTCGCACAAGCGACCGAGGAGGCGGGCTTCGCCGGCGCCTGCACGGTCGAGAACACGCTGGTCAACCGCGGCGAGGACCCGCTGACCGTCCCCCGCCTGGAGATCAAAGGCGAAGACTCCCTCGCCACCTTCCTGCGCAAGATCTGGTTCGGCGGCCCCTGACCCCCCCTGAAGTCGTGGTTCCTTTCGGACCTCCTGGTTCCACAAGGAACCACGGGATGGAGGATGGGCTGAAATCTGCATCGCGTGGTTCCTTTCGGACGCCATGGGTCCAAAAGGAACCACGCGATTCGCACGCCGAGGCCCGGGAGGGGAGGGTGCCGGCCTCCCTACCTGCCCTGAGAGGGTGGACGGCATCCTCCCCACGTGCCCTGCACTCCCTCGCGTGGGGCGACTAGGCCGGCAGTTTCCAGGCGTGCGGCAGGACGGTGTCGCCGTCGCTGCCGTCGGCGGGCATCGGGCGGCCGCCGCTGAGGCCCGGCTCGACGTCGAAGTAGGCGGCGGCCTGGAGGCCGTCCTGGATCTCCTGGCGGCCACGGAGGAGGACGTCGATCCGATAGCGGCCAGGGATCAGGGGCAGCGAGTCCAGCTGGCATTCGATCGTCGGCTCGACTCCCTCGCGAACGTCCTCGGGCGAGGAGAGCTCGCTGTCGAGGGTACAGATCGGGTGGCCGAGGTTGTTGAGGATCGTCAGCTGGCACTCCATCATCGGCAGCACCTTGGTCACGTCGACGACGATGCGGGCGGCGCGGCCACCGACGATCACGTCCGGCTCGCCGCTCTCGGCGTCGAAGACAGCCAGGCGCTTGACCTGAGACTGCTCCCAGGAGCGGCCGTCGCGGTCGGTGCGCTCGAGCAGGTCCTTGCTGGCGCCGCGCTCGAGCGAGCGCAGGTAGCTCGTCACCGCCTCCTCGACCGGAGCGTCGGTGACGACGTTGCCGCGCTCGAGCAGGATCGCGCGGTCGCAGAGGGACTGGATCGTGGCCAGGTTGTGGGAGACGAAGACGACCGTGCGCCCCTGGCGGGCGACTTCGGCCATTTTCGCCAGCGACTTGCGCTGGAAGGCGGCGTCGCCGACGGCGAGCACCTCGTCAACCAGGAGAATCTCCGGTTCGAGGTGGGCGGCGACGGCGAAGGCCAGCCGCACCTGCATGCCGCTGGAGTAGCGCTTGACCGGCGTGTCGAGGAAGCGCTCCATCTGCGCGAAGTCGACGATCTCGTCGAAGCGACGGCGGATCTCGGCCCGGCGCATGCCGAGGATCGCGCCGTTGAGGAAGACGTTCTCGCGCCCGGTCAGCTCCGGATGGAAGCCGGTCCCGACCTCGAGCAGGGAGCCGACGCGGCCGGTCACCTCAGCCCAGCCGGTGCTCGGCTCGGCGATCCGCGAGAGCAGTTTCAGCAGCGTGCTCTTGCCGGCCCCGTTGTGGCCGATCAGCCCGATCGCTTCGCCGCTTTCGATCGAGAAGGAGACGTCGCGCAGCGCCCAGAGGACGTCGGTCCGCTTCTTCTCGCCACGGCCGATCGCGCGGCCGGCGGCGGTGCTGATCGCCTCGCGCAGCGAGCCGTAGGCGGCGTTCAGCCCGAGCCGGTAGCTCTTGCCCAATCCCTGCGCTTGTATCGCGGTGTAGCTCATGGCTAGATCAGGTCGGCGAAGCTGCGCTCGACACGGTCGAAGTAGGTGAGGCCGGCAAAGAGGAGGACGACCGCGGCGACGGCCGAGATCCCGATCAGGTCCCAAGGAGCGCTGCCGGTTCCGAGCAGCGCCCAGCGGAAGCCTTCGACGACGCCGGTCATCGGGTTGATCGCCGAGATCGTCTGCAGCGGCTGGCTCAGGGTGCTGGTGGGATAGACGACCGGGGTGAGGAAGAGCCACATCTGGCTGGCGAAGGGGACGACGTAGCGGACGTCGCGGTAGCGGACGTTGATCGCCGAGAGCGCGGTTCCGGCGCCGAGCACAGTCGCGATCGCGATCGCGATCAGCACCGGCAGCATCAGGATCGAGATCGGCGGCACGATGCCGTAGACCAGGATCACCGCGATCAGGATCGAGAGCCCGATCGTGAAGTCGACGCAGCCGGCGGCGACGACGCCGGCTGGGATGAAGATCCGCGGGAAGTAGATCTTCGAGATCAGCGCCTGGTTGAGGACGAGGCTTTCGGAGCTGAGCAGGAAGCTGTTTGCGACGAACATCCAGGGGACCAGCGCGGTGAGGCTGAAGATCGCGTAGGGCACGTCGCTGTCGGTCGAGATCCCCGCCGCGTGGCCGAAGACGAAGGTGAAGATGATCATGAAGGCGACCGGCTGCAGGATCGCCCAGGCGGCGCCAAAGGCGGTCTGGCGGTAGCGGATCGTGACGTCGCGGGCGGCGATCTGGAAGGCGAGGTCGCGGTAGCGCCAGAGTTCGCGCGGCGAGAGCACGCGGCGGAAGCCGCTCGTCTTCTCGAGCCGGATCGTGTCCGGTGCGTACTCGGGCGCGGCCGTCGCGGGCGGCTGTGGTGCGGTCAGTTGCTCCATCGGTTTCCAGGTTACGTTTCTGCGCGCGCCGGCCGGGGCCTGCGTCTCGGCCCTACTCTTATCGGCGGCGGGGGGCGCCGCGCTTGAGGCGCGAGGCGATGGCAAGGTCGTATGCAGCTTCGAAGCGGGGGACGATCCGGTCCGGGCCGAACTCGGCGGCGCGAGCGCGGGCCGCCTCCCCCATCCTCTGCCGCAGCGCCGAGTCGCCGGCAAGCCGCTCCAGTGCCCCCCGCAGCCCGCCGACGTCGCCGGCCGGGACGAGGAAACCGGTCTCTCCGTCGACGACGACGTCGGCGAGGCCGCCGAGCGCCGAGGCGATCGTCGGCTTGCCCGCGGCGGCTGCCTCGAGGGCGACGATCCCGAACGACTCGGGGAGCAGCGAGGGGGCGACGGTGAACGCGGCGCGGCGCAAGGCCTCGATCGCCACCGGGTGGGCGACGCGGTCGAGCGCAACCACCCCCGGCACCTCCTCCACCCCCTCGATCAGGCGGCGACCGATCAGGACCAGGGGCGGCCGTCCCTCCGGCAGCTGCCGATAGGCCTCGACCAGCGCCCCGACGCCCTTGTCCTCGGTGACGTCGCCGAAGTAGAGGACGAACGGCTCCTCCGGCAGCCGCGCCAGCGCCGGGTCGCCCGCCGCGGGCGGCGCCGGCAGCTCGGGGACGAAGTTGGGGACGACGCGCCAGGGCACCGCGTCGTCGAGGCCGCTCAGCTCCCGCACCGCTTCGCTGACCGGCAGGAACATGTCGACCCGGCGGCGCAGCCAGGGCGCGTCGACCCGCACCCCGGCGGCGGCAACCACCCCCTTGGCCGCGCCGTAGTACTCGACCGAGTGGGCCAGGCACTTGCGAGCGGCGGGGCCGCTGCAGACGGCACCGCGGTAAAAGAAGCGCTTGGTCGCGCAGACCAGGCTGTAGTCGTGCAGGGAAAGGACGAAGGCGGCCCCCGAGCGCCGCTCCAGCGGCAGGTAGGAGTGGACGAGCCAGTTATGGGCGTGGACGACGTCGGGCCGGTGGCGGCGGATGACGCGGCGCAGGTCACGCGCAGCGAGCGGATCGGGCACCGGCGTCGCGTAGGTCCGCTCGGGGTCGGCGGCGAGACCGGGGACGCGGCGGACAGCGCTGCCGAGCAGCTCGACCTCGACCCCGTCATCGCGCGGCGGCGGCTCGCCCAGCGGCTGTTCCAGCGTCGCCACCACGACCTCGTGGCCGCGCCGGGACAGCTCCGAGCTGAGGTCCTCGACGATCCGCTCCTCCCCGCCGACTACCGGGGAGAAGGACTGGGCGACCATCAGGATGCGCATCGATCTTCCCGCGTCATCGGCGCCAACGTTACGAGACAGCGGTGCTGACAGAATCGGCGCGTGCCGTCCCCCGCCCCACCGACGATCTCGGTCCTGATCTGCGCGTACACGCTGGAGAGGATCGACCGCATCGCGGCGGCAATTGAGTCGCTGCAGACCCAGACCGTGCCCGCGCACGAGATCCTGCTCGCGATCGACCACTCGCCGGAGCTGGAAGAGGAGTGCCGGCGGCGCTGGCCGCAGATCACGGCGATGCCCAACGACGAGCAGCAGGGCCTCTCCGGAGCCCGCAACACCGGGCTTGCCGCAGCGAGCGGCGACGTCGTCGCCTTCCTCGACGACGACGCGGTCGCCGCGCCCGACTGGATCGAGCGCCTCGGCGCGGCCTACGCCGACCCGACGGTGATCGGCGCCGGCGGCACCGTCCGCCCCGACTGGAGCGCCGACCGGCCGCGCTGGTTCCCGCCGGAGTTCGACTGGGTCGTCGGCTGCACCCACTCAGGGATGCCGCGCCAGCGCGAAGCCGTCCGCAACCTGGTCGGGGCGAACATGTCCTTCCGCCGCGAGGCTCTGGTCGAGGCCGGCGGCTTCCGCCACGAGCTGGGCCGGATCGGCAAGATCCCCGCCGGTTGCGAGGAGACCGATCTCTCGATCCGGATCGGCCAGCGGCATCCGCAGGCGACAATCCTCTACGACCCCGAGGCCGTGGTCGACCACTACGTCCCGGCCGAGCGCGGGCGTTTCTCCTACTTCGCCTCGCGCTGCCGCGGCGAGGGGCGCTCGAAGGCGATCCTGACCGCGCTGGTCGGCGGCGACTCCGGCCTCGCCGCCGAGCGCACCTACGTGCGGCGGACGCTGCCGCTCGGCTTCCTCCGCGGTCTTGGCTCGCTCTTCCGCGGCGACCTCGGCGGCCCCGAGCGCGCCGCGGCGATCGTCTACGGGCTCGGCTCGACCACCGCCGGCTTCCTCCTCGGCGGCCGCGAGGCGCGGCGGATCGGCCGCCGCCGGCGCCAGGTCGAAGCCGGCGAGGAGAGCGAGCGCCCGCTGCGGGTGCTGATGGTGACGCCGCGCAGCCCGCTGCTGCAGGGCGGCGTCGAGCGCCACGTGATGGAGGTCTGCAAGCGTCTCGCCGCCCGCAAGGACGTCGAGGTCGAGGTCCTCTGCACCGACCCCGGCGGGCCGGCAGTGGCCGAGGAGGAGCGCGACGGCGTCTCGATCCGCGCCGTCCGCGCCTGGCCCAAGGACCGCGACTGGTGTCTGGCGCCGCGGCTGTGGCGCGAGATCAAGCGCGCCCGCCCCGACCTGATCCACGTCCAGAGCTACCACACCCTGGTCGCGCCGCTGGCGATGCTGCGGGCCCTGTCGCTGCGCGTCCCCTATGTAGTCACCTTCCACGGTGGCGGCCACTCACTCGAGCACCGCAACCGCGCCCGGCCGCTGCAGCGCCGGCTGCTCGGGCCGCTCCTGCGTCGAGCCGCCAAGCTGGTCGCCGTCGCCGGCTTCGAGGTCGAGCAGTACGGCGAGGAGCTCGGCCTGCCCGCCGACCGCTTCGTCCACATCCCCAACGGCACCGACCTCTCCTTCAGCGCGGTCTCGAGCAACGGCGGCGGCAACGCCACCGAGCCGGTGATCGCGACCCTGGGACGGCTCGAGCGCTACAAGGGCCATCACCGGGTGATCGCCGCCTTCCCCGACGTCCTCCGCCTGCAACCGGACGCGCGGCTGCTCGTCGTCGGCACCGGCCCGCACGAGCAGGAGCTGCGCGAGCAGGCCGCCGAGCTTGGCGTGGCCGCTTCGGTCGAGTTCACCAGCACCCCTCCCGATCGCCCCGAGGCGATGGCCGAGCTGCTCGCGGGCGTCTCCCTGGTCGTCCTGATGAGCGAGTTCGAGACCCATCCCCTGGTCGCGCTGGAGGCCGCGGCCGCCGGTTGCCGGCTGCTCGTCGCCGACGCCGGCGGCCTCGGCGAGCTCGCCGCAGACGGCTTCGCCCGCGCCGTGCCGCTCGAGGAGCCGCCCGCCGAGCTGGCCGCAGCGGTGGTCGAAGAGCTGGCCAAACCGCCGCCCGAGGGGCGGCCAGAGCTGATCTCCTGGGACGAGTGCGCCTCGCGCCTGCTCGAGCTCTACCGCTCGCTTTCCTGAACGAACGTCCAAGCCCGGCGGGGTCGAACGTCCAACGTAGCGCGCGGTTGGTTGAGAACCCCTGTGTGGGGGTCGATCTCCTCCGCCATGAGCTTCTTCCACATCTCCCGCGCCCGCTTGCACACCGCGACCCTGGCGCTGCTCACGGCGCTGCTGGCGACCGCCCTTCTCGCCTCCCACGCCGATGCCCGTCGCCACATCTCCTCGCGGGCCAAGGTGTCGAAGACCGTCAGCACGCGCACGACCCGCGTCGTCCTCACCGTCGCCAACCAGACCCCGGCCGCCGGCGCGACCGTCTCCGGCACGATCCCGTGGCAGGTGAGCACCTCGGGCGAAAAGGTCGCTCGGGTCACCTTCGCCGTCGACGGCGTCGTCAAGGCCACCGACACCCACACCTCCTTCGCCTACCCCGGCGGCCTCGACACGACGAAGCTCAGCAACGGCAGCCACCGGCTCACCGTCACCGCCTACCCGTACCGCGGCAGCGCGGTCAGCTCCACGATTCAGGTGACGGTGTCCAACTCGGCTGCCGCGCCGGCACAGGCGCCGGCCGCGGCCCCTGAAACGACCCCGATCCCGACGCCGGAACCGACCCCGACCCCGACTCCCGCGCCGGAACCGACGCCGACCCCCGCGCCGACGCCCGAACCCGCCCCGACGCCGACGCCGGAACCGACCCCGGCCCCCACCCCCGCGCCGTCGACCACCCTCATGCACGGCATCTGGGATGACCCGGGCTCGGGCAACATGATCTGGAACTCGAGCGAGTGGACTTCGATCGAATCGCAGTTCGGCCACCAGGAACTGGTCCACTACGGCCAGCCCTGGGGCGCGATCGACACCGCGACGATGAAGCTCGCCGCCAGCCACGGCGGCATCCCGCTGCTCGACATCGGCAACTCCGCCAGCACCCCGGAAGCGATCCTCAACGGCTCCCAGGACAAGGCGCTGGCCGAGATGCAGAACGCCCTCGCCGCCTACGGCAAGGAAATCGTCCTGCGCCCGCTCTGGGAGATGAACGGCAACTGGTACGTCTGGGGCCAGAAGTCGGACTACGCCGCCGCCTGGCGCTACATGCACGAAAAAATCACCGCGCCGAACGTCAAATGGCTGTGGTGCCCCAACTACCGTTTCTCCAGCCCCGGCGGCGCCGTCGACCCGACGCCCTACTACCCCGGCGACAAGTACGTCGACTACGTGGGCGCCGACATCTACATCGAAAACTACACCGCCCACCAGGCCTCGGACCTGATCCTCTCCGACCTCCATCGCATCGCCCCGAGCAAGCAAGCGATCATCGCCGAGTGGGGCGTCTCGAAGTCGAAGAACTCGAACCGCGCGGCGACGATCCGCGAATTCGAGGGCCTGCTGCCGAGCTGGGTCGTCGGCGAGGTGTACTTCAACTGGAACACGGGCGGGCCCGCCGACTGGCGCCTGGACTCGACCGGTATCAGCGCCTACACCGCGGCCTTCTAGGCAGCAGAAGCGCAAGCCGGTTCCCAGGCCAGGGTCAAGGGGCACCGGACAAACGTCCAAGCTGGCGCTCCAGTACTGAAAATCGAGTCCTGGGCGCCGATGGGCCGGTATGGCCATCGGCGCCACCAAGCCCCGCTCCCTCTCGCTCCTCCTCGTCGGCGCGGCGGTCTGCGCCGCCCTCCTGCTGATCTCCCTCGCCCCGACCGGCGCCAGCGCAAGGGAGATCAGCAAACGCGTCGCCGGCACCCGCGTCTCGCTTTCCACGGCGAAGGCGGTGGGCGGCCAGTCGGCGAAGAAGACCGGCAAGAAGGTGCGCAGCGGCGCCGGCGGCGGCCCGATCTACTGGGGCGCCTGGATCGGCGAACAGTTCACCGGCGCTCAGGCGCCGTGGGACATGGGCGCCGTCTCCAGCTTCGAAAAGGTCGCCGACAAGTCGCTCTCGCTGGTCAACTTCTCCTCGCCGTTCGCCGCCTGCTCGGGCTCCTCGTGCAGTTACTACAAGTTCCCGACCGCGCCGATGGAAAACGTCCGCCAGCACGGCGCGATCCCGTTCTTCTCCTGGGCCTCGCAGGCCTCGCCCTCGAGCCTCAACCAGCCCGAATTCCAGCTCGCCGACGTCGCCGACGGCAACTTCGACTCCTACATCCGCCAGTTCGCGACCGAAGCCAAGGCCTGGGGCCACCCGTTCTTCCTCCGCTTCAACTGGGAGATGAACGGCAACTGGTTCCCCTGGTCGGAGGGAGTCAACGGCAACGGGCCCGGTACCTACGTCGCCGCCTGGCGCCACGTCCACGACATCTTCGCCTCGGTCGGCGCCACCAACGCGACCTGGGTCTGGTGCCCCAACATCGACCCCGGTCACAAGCTCCACGACCTCGCCTCGCTCTACCCCGGCGACGAATACGTCGACTGGACCTGCCTCGACGGCTACAACTGGGGGCCGAGCCCGTACCACCCTGAAAAATGGAAGAGCTTCGGCGACCTCTTCGGCTCCACCTACGACACGATCACCGAACAGATCGCGCCCTCGAAGCCGATGATCATCGGCGAGACCGGCTGCAACGAGGCGGGCGGCTCGAAGGCCGAATGGATCAAGGACATGCTGCGCGAAATCCCCTCGGAATTCCCGAAGATCCGCGGCGTGCAGTGGTTTGAGAAGAACGAAGAAGGGGAATGGCCGATCGAGAGCTCGGAATCCTCGGCCACCGCATTTTCGGCGGGAATTCAGAACCAGGATTACGTCGGCAGCGACTTTGGGTCGATTTCAGGAACGATCCAACCACCGAGCTGATCCGGCGGCGACGAGATATCCGATCCGTACACTGATCCATCTTGTTGCAGTCGGGTGGGGGACCCTTGATGAAGAAGACGAAAGCGATAATCGCGCTGCTTTTGGTCGCCGCCCTGGGAGTCGGCGCCCTCGGCGCTGCCAACGCCGGCGCGGCTCAGTCCCATGCCTCCAAGGCAGGCAGCCGTAAAGCGAAGAAGCCCGCCAAGGGCGTCTACTGGGGCGCCTGGATCGGCCCGCAGCTGACCGGCACCGAAGCCCCCTGGGACATGTCGGCGGTGTCCCAGTTCCAGGGTCTGGTCGGCAAGAGCCCGTCGCTGATCGAGTTCTCCTCGCCTTTCCGCACCTGCAACGGCGGCAGCTGCGAAGACAACAAATTCCCGACCGGGGCGATGCAGTCGATCCGCAGCTACGGCGCGATTCCGGTCTTCAGCTGGGGCTCGCAACCCAACTCGGCGACCCTGAACGACCCCGACTTCTCGTTGCAGAACATCGCCAACGGCTCGCTCGACTCCTACATCCGCCAGTTCGCGACCGAAGCCAAGGCCTGGGGCCACCCCTTCTTCCTCCGCTTCAACTGGGAGATGAACGGCACCTGGTTCCTCTGGTCGGAGGGACTCAACGGCAACTCCCCGGGCAGCTACGTCGCCGCCTGGCGCCACGTCCACGACATCTTCGCTTCGGTCGGCGCCAACAACGCGACCTGGGTCTGGTGCCCCTACGCTGGCGCCAGCGGAGCCCGTGCCCAGCTCGGCAAGTACTACCCCGGCGACGAATACGTCGACTGGACCTGCCTCGACGGCTACAACTGGGGCGGTCCGAACAGCACCCGGCCGAGCCCCTGGCGGAGCTTCGACTGGCTCTTTGCCACCGCCTACCGCAAGGTGACGAAGAAGATCGCCCCGAACAAGCCGATGATGCTCGGCGAGCTCGCCTCCAACGGCGGCGGCAAGCCGAAGGCGACCTGGATCAACCGCATGTTCGCGGCCCTGCCCAAGAGGTACCCCCGGGTCCGCGGTCTGGTCTGGTTCAACTGCCCGGACCGGACGATGTCCTGGACCCTGGAGTCCTCCGCGGCCGGCCTGCGAGCGTTCTCGAAGGGAATCCAGGACCGGCGCTACCTGAGCCCGCGTTTCAACTCTCTGGCCGAGAGTCCGATACCCGTCTCGCGCTGATCCGGGTACGGTGCGACGCCGTATGACCCTGCAGGTCTGCTGTCGCCGAGCCCTCTGAGCCCGCGCGATCCGCAGCAAACCATCAATCTGCGGGTTTCCTGATCACCATGAAAGCGCCGATTCGAGCTCGCCATTTCTCCCGCGCCCTGCATTTGCAGGGCGTTTCAGTTGCGCTGCTGGCCTTGGTGCTGATCCTGGGCGCCGCCCTCTGGCCCTCCCAGAGCGCTGCCAAGGCGAAGCCCCGCCCGCTCTTCTGGGGCGCGATCATCGGCGACGAGTTCACCGGCACCCCTCCCCCGTGGGACATGGAGGCAGCGGTCGACTTCGCCAAGTCGGTCGGCAAGAGCCCGTCGCTGCTGCAGTTCTCGGCCCCCTTCTCGGAATGCACCCCGGCCGGCCAGTGCTCCTTCTACGGGTTCCCGACCCTCGCCATGCAGAGCATCCGCTCCTACGGAGCGATCCCCTTCTTCAACTGGGCCGCGCAGGCGATACCGGCCAAGCCCGAAGAGGCCGCCTTCCGCCTGCGCCGCATCGCCAACGGCAGCATGGATCCCTTCATCCGCAACTTCGCCGAAGACGCCGCAGAATGGGGCCACCCCTTCTTCCTCCGCTTCAACTGGGAGATGAACGGCTTCTGGTTCCAGTGGAGCCCGGGCCTCAACCACAACACGGCCCACGACTACATCGCCGCCTGGCGCCACGTCTGGCGCATCTTCCAGGAAGTCGGCGCGACCAACGCAACCTGGGTCTGGTGCCCGAACGTCGACTTCACCCGCAAGCTGACGCCGCTGAAGAGCGTCTACCCCGGCAACCGCTACGTCGACTGGACCTGCCTCGACGGCTTCAACTGGGGCAAGACGGGCAACTCGATCGGTTGGCAGAGCTTCAACCACATCTTCTCCTCGACCTACAAGCGGGTGGTCAAGATCGCCCCCCACAAGCCGATGGTGATCGGCGAGACGGCCTCCGAGGAGCGCGGCGGATCGAAGGCGCAGTGGATCCGCAACATGCTGAACGTGGTCCCCGCGCAATACCCCAAGGTCCGCGGCCTCATCTACTTCGACTACAAAGACCAGAACATGAACTGGCCGCTCTCCAGCTCCAAGGCCGCCAACAACGCCTTCCGCCGCGGCATCAAACCCGCGTACTGGGTCAGCAACGCCTACAGCGGCCTACCAGCCGGACGGATCAAGCCGCCCACCTGGCACGCACCGCCCCCTGAACCACCGGGCACCCAGCCCCTCGGCTGACCGGGGGTTAGCGAATGGCGGGGGCAGGTGACCCTCTGCCAAAGACCGTCGCGCAGCTGGGCCGGGGCGAGGGCTCGAACGTCAGAACTGGAGCCTTTGTCAGAGGGTCACCTGCCCCCGCCACCCAGCGCGCTCCGATTAGCCGAGACGGGCTTCCAGCGCCTCCAGCTGGGTGGTGACCTCGCTTGGCAGCTTGTCGCCGAACTTCGCGAGGTGCTCCTTGACCTGTGGAAGCTGGGCCTTGACCAGGTCGGTGTCGACGCTGAGCAGCTCTGCCATCGCCTCGTCGGAGATCTCGAGGCCGTCGGTGTTGATCTCGCCGGCCGCGGGCAACAGCCCAATCGGCGTCTCGACCGCATCAGCCGAGCCCTCGCAGCGGCGGAAGACCCACTCGAGCACGCGGCTGTTCTCGCCGAAACCGGGCCAGAGGAACTTGCCCTCGGCGTCTTTGCGGAACCAGTTGACGTAGAAGACGCGCGGCAGCTCGACGCCCTCCTTCTTGCCCAGCGCCAGCCAGTGGCCGAAGTAGTCGGCCATGTTGTAGCCGCAGAAGGGCAGCATCGCCATCGGGTCGAAGCGCAGTTCGCCGACGTTGCCGGTCGCCGCCGCGGTCTTCTCCGAGGACATCGTCGCCCCCATGAAGACGGCGTGCTCCCAGTCGAACGCTTCCTGGACCAGCGGCACCACCGTCGCCCGCCGGCCGCCGAAGAGGAAGGCGTCGATCGGCACCCCTGCCGGGTCCTCCCACTCGGGCGCGATCGACGGGCACTGCCCGGCCGGGGTCGTGAAGCGCGCGTTGGGGTGGGCGGCCGGGGTCTCGGAGTCCGGCGTCCAGTCGTTGCCGTGCCAGTCGACGACATGGTCGGGCGGCGCCCCGGTCATCCCCTCCCACCAGATGTCGCCGTCGTCGGTCTTGGCGCAGTTGGTGAAGATCGAGTTGCGCTCGATCGTGTCCATCGCGTTGGGGTTGGTCTTGTGGCTCGTGTTCGGCGCAACGCCGAAGAAGCCGTACTCGGGGTTGACCGCGTAGAGCTTGCCGTCCTCGCCGAACTTCATCCAGGCGATGTCGTCGCCGATCGTCTCGACCTTCCAGTCGGGCAGGGTCGGGACCAGCATCGCCAGGTTGGTCTTGCCACAGGCCGAGGGGAAGGCTCCGGTGACGTACTTGACCGCGCCCTCGGGGGAGGTCAGTTTGAGGATCAGCATGTGCTCGGCCATCCAGCCCTCGTCGCGCGCCATCGCCGAGGCGATCCGCAGCGCGAAGCACTTCTTGCCGAGCAGCGCGTTGCCGCCGTAGCCGGAACCGAAGGACCAGATCTCGCGCGTCTCCGGGTAGTGGACGATGTACTTGTTGTCCTCGTTGCAGGGCCAGGAGACGTCTTCGACGCCCTGCTCGAGGGGCATGCCGACCGAGTGCACGCAGGGGACGAAGTCGCCGTCCTCGCCGAGCGCGTCGAGCGCGGCCTTGCCCATCCGGGTCATGATCCGCATCGAGACCGCGACGTAGGCCGAATCGGTCAGCTGGACGCCGATTTCGGATATCTCGGAGCCGATCGGGCCCATCGAGAACGGCACCACGTACATCGTCCGGCCCGTCATGCAGCCCTTGAAGAGGCCGTTCAACTCGGCCCGCATCTCGGCCGGGTCGCGCCAGTGGTTGGTCGGGCCGGCATCGTCCTCCCGCTCGGAGCAGATGAAGGTGCGGTCCTCGACCCGGGCGACGTCGGCGGGGTCGGAGAGGGCGAGGTAGGAGTTGGGCCGCTTGGCGTCGGAGAGGCGCTCGAAGGTGCCGGCGTCGATCAGTGCCTGAGCGAGGGCGTCGTACTCCTCGGCGGAGCCGTCGCACCAGTGGATGGCGTCGGGCTTGGTCAGCGCCGCGATCTCACCCACCCAGGACAGAAGTTTGGCGTGGGTCGTCAGCGCGGGGGCGGTGGTCAGATCGCTCATTGCCTCTCTCTATTCGGTCTTTTCGAAGCCGACCAGGGAGACGTCGGCTTCCTCGTTGCGGATCTTCCAGGTCGAGGTCGCGTGCTTTCCGTTTGAGAACTCGATCGTGCAGGTGAAGGTCTTTCCGGCTTCCACCTTCTGGTCCGACGGACAGTCGACCGAGGTGACTTTCTCGTGCAGGGATCTTTCCACGTTCGCCTGAATCGTGTCCTCGAGCTTGGCGCTGTCGATCACCGTTTCTCCGCATCCGGAGACGAAAAGGACGGTTGGGACGATCATCAGCGCAAGCAGATATCGGGGCGCGCGGCGGGCCGATGGCCCGGGTAGGACGGGTCGCACCAGCCGCAGTATCGCAAGCGCGAGCGACAGCACCCTCGTAGATTCGCTTAGACGGAGGGCCAGCGGGACGCCGCAACCGCTCGGCTTCGATCCGCCGGGGTCGGATAGGGTCCCGCCCGCGGATGAGGTTCTACGAGTACGAGGCACGGAGGATCGTTGAGCTGGCGGGGATTCCCGTCACCAAGTACGGCTTCTGCAAGACGGCCGACGAGGCCCGGGCGGCCGCCGAGGAGATCGGCGGCCCCGTCGTGATCAAGTCCCAGGTGCTTACCGGCGGCCGGATGAAGGCCGGCGGCGTCAAGTTCGCCGACACGCCGGAGGAGGCCGCCGCCCATGCCGAGGCGATCCTGCAGCTCGAGATCAACGGCCACATGCCGCGCGGCGTCCTCGTCGACCCGAAAGCCGAGGTCAAGCAGGAGTACTACGCGAGCGTCGTCTGGGACGGCACCGCGAAGCGGCCGCTGATGCTGTTCAGCGACATGGGCGGAATCGACATCGAGGAGGTCGCCGAGACCCACCCCGACCACGTCGGCCGCGGCCACGTCTCCAACCTCTTCCCGATCCCCGACTTCGAGGCCAAGCAGACGATCGCAGCGACCGGAGTGAGCGGCTCGCAGCTGAACCGCGCGACGCCGATCCTCGCCCGCCTCGCCCGCCTCTTTCGCGACTACGACATGACGCTGGCCGAGATCAACCCGCTGGCCGAGCTCGCCGACGGCAGCTTCGTCGCCCTCGACGCCCACATGGAGATGGAGAACGAGGCGGTCGGCCGCCAGAAGAAGCTGCTCCGGGCGCAGCTCGAGATCGCCGAGGACGACACTCGCGAAGACTACGAGCACTCCCGCTTCGAAGAGAACGTAGCCGCGATCGACGCCGCCGACCACCGCGGCGTGATCCAGGGCAAAGACCACGGCTTCAGCGGCAACCTCGGTCTCGTGATCGGCGCCGGCGGCGGCTCGCTGACGCTGACCGACGCAGTCCGCAACCAGGGCGGCAAGCCGGCCAACTACTCCGAGATCGGCGGCAACCCGTCGGTCGCCAAGGCTTGCGGCCTGGCCAAGGAGGTGCTCGAAAAGGACGGCGTCGAAAAGATCGCGGTGATGATGTCGATCGTCTCCAACACCCGCGTCGACATCGTCGCCCGCGGCGTGATCAAGGCCTGCCTGGAGCTGGGCAAGGACCCGGGCGAGACGATCGCGATCTTCCGCATCCCGGGCGCCTGGGAGGACGAGGGCTTCAAGATCCTCGAGAAATACGGCGTCGAGTACTGCGACCGCTCGGTCTCGATGTGGGAGGCAGCCGGCCGCGCCGTGGCGAAGATCCAGGGTGAGGCGGCCTGATGTCGATCCTGCTATCGAAAGAGACCACCTTCATCGTCCAGGGCATCACCGGGCGCGAGGCGGTCAACCTGACCCGCGAGTGCCTCGACTACGGCTCCAAGGTCGTCGGCGGCGTCACCCCGGGCCGCAAGGGCCGCGAGGTCCACGGCGTGCCGGTCTTCGACACGGTCGCCCAGGCGGTCGAGCACCACGGCGGCCCGATCGACGGCTCCGTCGTCACCGTCCCCCCCGCCTTCACCAAGGACGCCGTCTTCGAGGCGATCCTCAACGGGATCAAGCTCGTCGTCGTCGTCACCGAGCGGATCCCGCGCGGCGACGTCGCCCAGATGGTCGAGCTCGCCGACCGCGAGGGAGCGCGGATCATCGGCCCCAACTGCCTCGGCCTGATCGTCCCCGAGGTCTGCAAGATGGGTGGCATCGGCGGCCCGGCCAAAGACGCGGCGAAGGCCTACCAGCCGGGTCCGGTCGGGGTGATGAGCCGCTCGGGCGGAATGACGACCGAGATCTCCTCCTCGCTGACCCAGGCCGGCCTCGGCGTCTCGACCGCGGTCTCGATCGGCGGCGACGCGATCATCGGCTCCACCTACGCCGAGCTGATGCCCTACTTCGAGGCCGACGAACAGACCGAGGCGATCGTGATCTACACCGAGCCCGGCGGCCGCATGGAGGCCCAGCTCGCCGCGTGGGTCAAGGACAACGACAGCCGCCTGCCGATCGTCGCCTTCATGGCCGGCAAATTCATGGACGACGACGAGATGAAGGGGATGTCCTTCGGCCACGCAGGAACCATCGTCGAGGGGGTAGAGGACACGGCGACGGAGAAGATCGCCCGCCTCGAAGCTGCCGGCATCCGCGTCGTCGAGCGGATCGACGAGATCCCCGGCGTGGTCAAGGAAAGGATCGGGGCCTGATGGCAGACGCCCTCAACAAGGTCTTCATCGAGGTCGAGGTCGACCAGCCCGCCGCCGCCGACCCCGCCCTCGCCGCCAAGCTCGAGGAAGTCTGCCCCGTCGGCATCTTCAAGGGCACCGAGTCCGGCGTCGAGATCGTCGACCAAAACGTCGACGAGTGCGTCCTCTGCAAGCTCTGCCTCGAAGCCGCCCCCGCGGGCACCGTGCACGTCCAGAAGCTCTACGACGGCACCGAGCTGAGCTAAAACACGCCCAGGGGCCGCCCTGGGGGCACCTGGACGGATTGCTGGCTGCAAATTCACGGCAGTTCGCCACAATCCTTGAGTCGTGGGATCGACCTTGGACAAATGGCGCCCCAGGCGCTCGAACATCCGTCCACTGCTGCTCGCGCTGGCAGCTCTCGTCCTGACGGCGCTGCTGCTGCCCATCTCCAGCGCCCAGGCGCTGGAACTCTGCGCGAAAAAGAGGATGGTCGTCGTCGCCCACGAGGACGACGACCTGATCTTCCAAAACCCCAGCCTGCTCGAAGACATCGCCGCCGGGGACTGCGTGCGCACGGTCTTCGTCACCGCCGGCGACGCCGGCCTCGGCACCGCCTACTGGCACGAACGAGAAGCGGGATCGAGGGCCGCCTACGCGCAGATGTCCGGCGTTCCCGACACCTGGACGAACTCCGAACCGGTGGTGGCCGGGCACACGCTGCACGTCGCCACCCTTAACGGCAAGCCGACGGTCAGCGAGGTCTACCTGCGGCTTCCCAACGGCGGCGGCAGCGGCAACGGCTACTCGTCGACCGGGTTCGTCAGCCTGCCGAAGCTCTGGCGCAGCAAAAACGCCCAGCCGTCCAGCCTGTCGCCGCTGAGCGAACTGAGCGCCCTCGACGGCTCGGCCACCTACACCTACGAAGGGCTGCTGGCGACGCTCAAAGGCCTGATCGCCGAATTCGAACCGGACGTCCTCTCGACCCAGGACTTCGTCCACGAATTCGGCTCCGGCGACCACTTCGACCATCTGGTCACGGCCAAGATGGTGCAGCTCGCCAACGCCTCATACACGCGCGAGCACGAGCTGCGCTCCTACATGGACTACGAATCGGAGAACTTCCCGGTCAACGTGATCGAACCGCAGCTGGCGAAAAAGCTCAACGCGTACTACACCTACGCGGCGCACGACTCGAACGAAGCGTGTTCGAGCCAGATCAAATGCGAAGAACCCTTCTACGCCGACTACTGGGCCTGGCTTAAGCGCCAGATCATCCTTTCGGACACCTCGGTCCCCGGCGCCAACGCCGGCTCTCCGCAGTCGGTGGCGAGCAAAGCCCTGGTCACCCTCGACGGCTCAGGCAGCTCCGACCCGCTCGGCCACGCCCTCAACTACGAATGGAAACAGACCGGCGGCACGGCGGTGACCCTGTCCAGCTCGACCGCGGTCAAACCGACCTTCACCGCGCCGACCGGGCCGGCGACGCTGACCTTCTCGCTGGTCGTCAAAAGCTCGGAAGCCGCCAGCACGGCGGCGAGCGTCACGGTGAGCGTGGCGATCCCCAAATTCGCCCTCAAAGTGACCAAGAGCGGCAACGGCTCCGGCACCGTGACCAGCTCTCCGAGCGGGGTCAATTGCGGCTCCGAATGCGAAGCCAGCTACGAACAGGGCAAAGAAGTGACG
>Ga0335070_10000768_pt1 | contig 36523 bp, 34 predicted proteins | sample Lox_Sample_13_FD_206722 | JGI IMG/M metagenome (GOLD analysis project Ga0335070, IMG submission 206722) | Soil microbial communities from Loxahatchee National Wildlife Refuge, Florida, United States - Lox_Sample_1.3 | ecosystem: Environmental > Terrestrial > Soil > Wetlands | place: USA... | reverse complement strand
CCCACCATGAAGATGTCTCCGTGTGCAAAATTGATGAGAAGCAAAACCCCATAGACCATTGAATAGCCCAGAGCGATCAGGGCATAAAAGCTTCCCCACTGAAGGGCATTTATGACGTTCTGAATCAACATGGAGAGAGTCAATTCTCTTATCTCCTAAACCAAAAGAAGAGCGGAGGAGGCCTTCCTTCGCCCGCCTCCGCTCTCCGTGAAGGGACTTACCTGAAGGTCTCTATGGACAAACGGATTTATAAAACTCGAACTTTCCTTCTTGGCTGATTTTGACAATCACTGCGCACTTAATGGGATCCCCTGTCTTTCCGTCGAAGGACATCTTGCCGGTGATTCCGTCGAACTCCCTGATCTTGGCCAACTGATCGCGGACAGCCTTCCTGTCTTTCTTCAAGTCCCCTGTCAGACCCTTTGTGTTCTGAATGGCCTGAAGCAGCAAGCGGGTGGCGTCCCAGGTCAAGGCGGACACATCATCAGGCTCGTATCCATACTTCGCCTTATATTGATCGATGAATTGTTTGGTCGCTCCCTTGGCTCCAGCCGCGGCATAATGCGTGCTGAAGAAGAGACCTTTACAATCATTGCCGCAGAGGTTCATGAGTTCCGCCGAGCCCCAGGAATCACTCCCCAGGATGGGCTTCTTCCAGCCCAGTTCATGGGCTTGCTTCACGATCAGAGGGACCTCATCGTAGTACTGAGGTATAAACAGGATGTCTGCCTTTGATGCTGCAATCTTGGTGAGCTGGGCGCTGAAATCCCTGTCTTTGGTGGTAAACGTTTCAAAGGCCACGACAGAACCCTTCCCGTGAATCTTCTCGAAGGCATCCTTGAAGAATTCTGCCAGGCCTTTGGGATAATCGCTGGCAATGTCGTACAGAATGGCCGCCTTCTTGGCTTTTAACTCCTCGGTGGCGAACTTGGCAAGCACAGGGCCCTGAAAGGGATCTAAGAAGCAGGCGCGGAAGACCCAGGGGCGATTTAGCGTTGTTTTCGGATTGGTCGACCACCCGGTAACCATGACCGTTTGATTCGTATCGGCAACCTCTCCTGCCGGAATGGCTTGCTTGCTCGCCTGAGGGCCGATGAACCCCAGGACCTGATGTTGAGTGATGAGCTTGAGAGCTGCGGCCGCGGCAGATTCGGCTTTGGCCTCATTGTCCTCATAGATGAAATTCAACTGATAGGATTTGGTTCCCACCTTCCACCCGCCAGCACGATTGATCTGCTCCTTGAGCATCTCGGCAGCGTACTTCGACGCTTCCCCCACCTTTGGGATATCCCCTGTTAACTCAATGTTAAACCCAATCTTAATCACGTCTGCTGCCCAGACATTGCTGGATAGACAGATCCCCAGTACCAAAACTATCAGTATGCCCAGAAAACTTCTCTTCATAAGTCAATCCCCCTTTCAAACGACTCTAATCCTGTCAGCGAGTGATAATATATTGTAATAGCATAGGGTTGTCAAGGTAATCCGGCACCCACGGGATTGAACCTGCTCAATGAAAGCGTACGAAAAGTGTACAAAATTGTTGACATAATTCAAAATTATCTATAATATTAGCCTGGGCTATTCGAATAAAGCTCACGGGGTGACCACGATATCTGTTTGTTTCTAATATCCGAGTTACCGAACTCCCATGGCTGTAGGTTATACACAGCCAGTCCCCGCTGAATAGTCAGAGAAAGTGTGAGTCGCACAATGAATATTCTCGTGACCGGAGCAACCGGATTCATCGGAAGGCATCTCGTGAGCGCATTATCAAAAAGCTACTCAGTGAGATGTTTGGTGAGGAAAAGCAGTGACATCACAACCTTGAAAGATCTTAATGTCGACGTAACCTACGGCGATTTACTTGTTAGGGACTCATTAGGGCCTGCTTTAGATGGAATAGATCTCGTTTATCATTTGGCTGGAGAAGTTTATTCAAGAAAAAAGAGTGACTATTATAAGGGAAATGTTTTGGCCACACAAAATCTTTTGGATGCATGTAAAGAGAAAGGGACCAAGAGGATAATCTTTTTAAGTAGTATTGGAGTTTATAAGCCAGCCGCCAAGGGGACTTTGTTAACTGAGGAGTCTGAATGTGAGCCTCTGACAATTTACGGAAAAACCAAATTAGATGCTGAAGGATTGATTAAGGAATCTTACATTCCCTGGGTTATTGTGAGAGCACCCATCATTTACGGTCCCTATCAACCGCCTGTTGTGAATCGATTATTTCTTAATGCCTTCATCAAAAGAAAAATATTGAACGTCGGGAAAGGGGATAATCCCCGAAGCCTTTGTTTTATTGATAACCTCGTTGATGGGCTGATGCTGTTAGCGAATAAACCAGAGACCAACGGGAAGTTATATATATTATCTGATCATTCACCGTATGCCGTTGATGAGATTGTGACAGCAATATCTGCAGCAATTGGTCAGAAAGTAAGGGTCGTCCACTTACCCAATATTCTTGGGAACATCTCATGGCAAATTAATAAATTGATGGGTAAACTGTTTAATCTTTATTTCATAGAACTTTATGCGATGAAAACAATGCAACTACATTGGGTATGCGATATTACTAAGGCAAAGAAGGAAATCAGATACAGTCCTAATGCCACATTAGAGATGGGTATCAAAAGTACGATGGATTGGATAAAAAATGACTATAAACCAGAGTAAAGGGGAAAAACTGTGGAAGGCAGAAGGGTAGTTGTGACCGGCGTTGGAGTTATCGCTCCAAATGGTATTGGAACAGACAACTTCTGGGACTCCCTGATTCATGGGAGATCAGGAATTAGAAAAATAACGCATTTCGATGCATCATCCTACTCATCTAAAATGGCTGGAGAAGTGCACGATTTCGATCCATTGAATTATATGGATTCTAAAAGTGCAAGGCGAATGGACAGATTTGCACAATTTGCAGCAGCCTGCACAAAGATGGCTATGGATGATGCAAATTTAGGGGCTTCTGATAGAAATTCGGATAGAACAGGGATTGCCTTGGGCTCGGCTTTGGGTGGTATACCATCTGCTGAAGAGCAACATAGTATATTTATTGAAAAGGGATTGAAAAGGGTAGATCCATTATTGGCAATAAAGATCTTTCCCGGAGGAGCATTGGGGCAGGTTTCTGTAGAGTTTGGCATACGTGGTCATTCCAATACTATTTCCAGTGCTTGTGCAGCAGGCGCAGATAGCGTTGGATATGCATTTTACGTAATCAAAAATGATCTTGCCGACGTCATGATTACGGGGGGTGCTGAAGCGCCCATTGTCCCTCTAACATTCGGTGCCTTTTGTTTGATAAGCGCACTTTCAACAAGGGATGGAGATGCTACCAAGGCCTCAAGACCATTTGATAAAGAGAGAGACGGTTTTGTAATGGGTGAAGGGGCTGGTATCCTGATCCTGGAAAGTTTGGACCATGCAATAAAAAGAGATGCTCATATCTATGCAGAGATGCTTAGTTATGCAACAACTAATGACGCCTATCATATGGCTCAGCCTTTACCTACTGGTGACCAAGCCAGAAAGTCAATGGAGCTTGCTCTTCGGGCTGCTAAAATTGATCCCTCTGAGGTTGACTATATTAACGCTCACGGTAGCTCGACGGTGTTAAATGATAAAACTGAAACAAAGATAATTAAGCAAATATTTGGAGAAAACTCTTATCAAATTCCTATCTCGTCTAATAAATCTATGATAGGCCATGCCTTGGGAGCTGCTGGGTCAATTGAACTTATTGCGAGTGTTCTGACAATAAGACACCAAATTATCCCTCCAACAATTAACTATGAATTTCCGGATCCGGAATGTGATTTGGATTATGTTCCAAATGAAGGACGAGAAGGCTCCATTACTACGGTGCTTAAGAATTCCTATGGTTTTGGAGGTAAGAACTCAAACATAATAATTAGAAAATGCGAGTAAAATGAATACTTCCTACATTATCTCGTTAGGTATCACGGGAACGCTAAGCTTATTGTTAGGAATTTTTGTGTATTTAAGAAACAGATCTTCAGAAGTAAATAGAGTCTGGTTCTTCCTAAGTTTAAGCGTCTCGTTATGGAGCTGGGGAATGTTTGGGAGAGATGTAGCTACAGAAAAAACAACTGCCCTCTTCTTTGTTCGACTATGTTATGTGGGATCCATTTTCATACCTGCGTTTTACTTTCATTTCGTGAATTCTTTAATAGAATTAAGGCAAAATTGGCTAATGTTAACATTCTATGCATTAGCATTCATCTTCTTAGTCTTTGATTTCACCCCTTTACTTATCAAAGACGTAAAACCGATATTATCTTTCCGCTATTACGGCGTTCCCGGGCCAATTTATCCTTTTTACGCAGTTTCACAATTAATAGTTATGCCCTATGGACACTACACTTTGTTCAAGCGTCTTAAATATGCGAAGGGGCAAACCAGGAATCAGATCAGATACGTCTTTATTGCAGCTGTTATTGGCTTTTTGGGGGCGATGACAACTTTCTTGCCTGTCTTTAATATTGAGGTGTTTCCATTCGGATTTTACTTTGTCTCGGCTTACGTAATAGTTATCTCATATGCAATTGTAAAGCACCGGTTAATGGACATCCATATCGTTCTAAAGAAGGGGACGACCTATGCTTTTCTAATATTGCTCCTTTTCGTTCCCTCTTTTCTCTTAGCTCTCCTGTTCCAAAAGATTGTTTATGGAGATGTCCATTACCTTTTATTAGGCTTTGTTCTGCTCCTCCTTTTGGTAGTGACGATCCTGTTTAATACAATTAAGCCTCGCACCGAAAGGGCTGTCGAGCAATTTCTTTTCAAAGATCGGTATGATTATCGGGATACCCTGGCGAGATTTAGCAAGGCGATGGTCACCATCCTCGATTTGCAATCCCTTGCAAAAAGCGTCTTCGAAACAATTACACAGACGATGGGGGTCGAGAAGGCATCTCTATTTTTATTGGATGAGGAGAAAGGAACCTACTCTTTATTTGAATCGAAGAATATAAATCTGACCACTTCAAACCTTCAGCTTCCTAAAGACGACCCGCTCCCCCATTATTTGCAAAAAATTGGAGAGATCATCATCCGAGAAGAATTGGCCAAGGGGGATAAGATTCCGGAATTGAAACATATTGTTAATATGATGTCCCTGATAGGGGCAGAAGTAAGCCTCCCCCTCATTTCAAAAGGACAACTTATCGGGATGATTAACCTGGGCTATAAGTTTAATAGAGACATTTATTCCTACGAAGATATCGAATTACTCAGCACCCTGGCAAACCAGACGGCGATCGCCATTGAGAATGCAAGGCTCTATGAAGATTTGAAAAAATCAAAATCCTATATCCGAAGAGCAGACCGTCTTGCCTCTCTGGGAACCCTTACAGCGGGGCTGGCTCATGAAATTCGTAATCCCCTGGTTGCGATCAAGACGTTGACTCAATTGCTGCCGGAACGGCTTGAGGATGACGAATTTCGAGACCAATTCCTCAAGATTGCCGCCGGGGAGGTCGATCGGATTTCTTCGTTAGTCGAGGAGCTCCTCGAATTTGCCAGGCCTTCCGATCCAAAGCTGGAGTTTGAGGATATCAACACGATTTTGGACGGAATGATTCTCTTGGTTTCAACAGAAACCAAGAAGAAACAAGTCAACATTCTTAGAAACTATGCTTCGGATTTACCCCCTGTCCAGATTGATCGGGAACAAATCAAACAGGTTTTTTTAAATATCTTGTTGAATGCGGTCCAGGCCACATCCGCAAGTGGAAAGATTACGGTTAAGACCCGCTCCTTTATAAAACCAGGTGGTGAACCCTACATTCAGATCGAGTGTACGGATACTGGATGTGGAATTCCGCCGGAGCATATCGAGGAAATCTTCAATCCCTTCTTTACCACAAAAAGTACAGGGAGCGGATTAGGGCTCTCCATCTCACATCAGATCGTTCAAGACCACCGAGGCTATATTGATGTGGAGAGTCAGGTGGAAAAGGGATCCTCCTTTTTTATCAATTTACCGGTCAATCAAGATTATCCGAAAAGAAGAAGGAGTGATTTAGAAAGTAATCAAAATATCGACGAGATCGTTGAGAAGTGATGTATGACCAGGAGTAGATTCATTTTTCCTCTGGATTCCCGCCTTCGCGGGAATGACGGGTTTGCTCGTCGGATGATGAATGTCATTCCTGCCCCGATTTACATCGTGATAAACTCCAGCAGGAATCCAGTGCATCATAAACCAACTATCATAAAGAATGCGCCAATTCAGTTTATGATAAATCATGCGCCCTCATTTATTGAGGGTGGAGTCCGTCCGAGGGATTACCGGCAACGATCCTTTTTTCTTGACATACAACTACCTTTCTCATATATTTAACTCACTCAAAAGCAAATTCTTGTAAATCGCTTAGAGAATGCGCTGCTGAGAGTCCGTTTTTCCCTTGATCTGCCTATAAGAAATGAGGAAGGTTCTCATTAACATTCTATCGAAAGGAGCATTAAATTTATGAAAGCAGAAGACATCAAAAAGATCGCAGTCGTCGGCGCAGGTGACATGGGCCATGGCATTGCGGAAGTTGCTGCCATGGCGGGTCTTAAGGTAAATCTTTACGACATCAAGCAGGAATTTGTGGACAAGGGCAAGAGCAAAATGAAGGAAAGCCTCGAGAAACAGGTGTCAAAACAGAAGATGACCGCACAGGACATGAATAAGGCGATGGACAATATCCAGGGGTTCATCATTCTAAAGGACGCGGTGAAGGATATCGATTACATGATCGAAGCTGCCCCTGAAATACTCGACCTTAAAGTAAAGATATTCAAGGAGATTGACGAGCATGCACCGAAGCACGCCATCCTTGCCTCGAACACATCCAATATGAGCATCACCAAGATGGGGGCCTCAACGAAAAGGCCGGACAAGGTCGTCGGCCTCCATTTTTTTAACCCTCCGGTCATGATGCTTCTGGTTGAGGTCATCCGTGGCCAGAAGACCTCCGACGAGACCATGACGGTGAGCCACGACCTTGTTCTCAAATTTAAGAACTTCAGGGGTGTCATGGTTCCGGTCCGTGTGGAAAAAGACACACCGGGGTTTATTTACAACAGGCTTGGGGCGCCCGTGGGACTGTATATTTCTGTGCTATACGATAGAGGCCTCGTGAATCCTGAGGCCGTTGACGCCAAAATCAGGTCAATTGGCGCGCCGATGGGTCCCTATGAGATCATGGATTACACCGGACTGGACGTAAATCTGCACGGCATGGAATATTTTTCTGAAACACTGTCGCCTGAATTCAAGGTGCCGAACTGGCTCAAGAAGATGAACGACGCCGGAACGCTCGGCAAGAAGACCGGCAAGGGTATTTTCACCTGGCCGGGGGGCGCCAGGCCGACGATCGATGTGAGCAAGGCGGATCCCAACTTTGACCCGATGGATATTATCTGTATTCAGGTGAATGAAGGGACTAAACTCCTGGAAGCCGGCGTTACCAAGAGCGTTGCGGAGATCGACAAAGCGGTTGTGAATGGCGGCGGGTCCATCATTGGCCCCTTTACCCTTGGTAAGGGAATGGGCTGGGCAAAAGTGGCAGAACGATGCGAGGCCATCTCGAAAAAGCTTGGCATTAAGTGGTTTATGCCCACCGAGACCCTGAAGAAAGGGAATATCCAGATCTAAGTGAGGCTCTCCTGACCCCTTTGTAACCCCTTTACTCCCCCCTTAGATTAAGGGGGGGATGAAGGGGGGTTAAGGGAATAGAGGGGGCTTACCGAAAGATCAAATTTTTCTCAAGACTAAATCGATCCTTAGCTCATTAGCCAGCCGGTGAAGATCTTCCCTTAGTCCCTGTTCAGAAATCGATCTCGGGATGCGAATATCCGTATCCATCTCAAAGAGAGGAGTCCCGCTCTCTGCGGAAAGCACGCGACGCGTTTCCATGTCGATGATGTTGACCTTACGATCAGCCAGAAGGCGGCAGATTTTGAAGACGATCCCCGCGTGATCCACCCCCGAAGTGGTAATCTTAAAACGGTCGGTTTGTTCCTCTAACTTAGGATAAGCCTCTTCGAAGCTGATCGGCGAATAGAAGACCGTCAATTTCTTCTCCCATTCCAGTCGCTTCAGGGCAGAAGACAATTTCTGATTCACCTCCTCCCTTTCTGTAGAAAAAAGAAGAAGAAGGGCGAAGTGATTTCGCAGAAGGCTCATACTCGAATCCTCGATGTTTCCTCCACACTCATAAATCACTTCCGAAACATCGGCGACAATGCCCGGTCGATCCTTCCCCATCGCGGATAGTATAAAGTAGGTTTTCATGGTGCCTCCCGTGGATTGGCGCGGTGAATGCCCAAGACTTTCTCTTCCCGTCCCCGTGTCTTAGTGTCTCCGTGTCTTGTTATGACTCAAGGATCTCCAGGTGAGCAGAACAGACTTTCAGACGTTTGCTGCCCACGGTCCCAAAAACAACGGTTGCCTTTTGATTCTCGTCCATCCCCTCAACGGATTTGACCCTTCCCTCGCCGAACTTTGGATGTCTCACGTGCATCCCGATTTTCAGCGGGAAGAACCCCTCAGGGCTCAGCACCAGGCCACTCCTCTCGGAGAAGAAAATCTCCTGGGACAGGTCTTCCGGCATGATCTCGGTCTGATGAGTCTCCTCTCTCCAAGGAACATCTTGTGAAAATAGTCTTTCCATTCTTCTCTTTTTCTCCTCGAATTCCATCAATTCGACCGGAAGTTCATCAAAAAAGCGTGAGGGAAGATTGGCGCGGCCTACGCCAAATGTGGACCGTTCTTCAGCCCGTGAAAGAAAGAGCCTCTCCTTCGCACGGGTCATCCCTACGTAGAAGAGTCTCCTCTCCTCCTCCATATCTTCAATCTCCTCGCCCCTCCGGTAGTGGGGAAGAAGTCCCTCTTCTATTCCAACGATGAAAACCACCGGAAACTCCAATCCCTTTGCACAATGAAGGGTCATCAGGGAAACGCGATTCCCCTTATCCTCGTAAAGATCCACGTCCGTCACCAGCGAGACCTTATCCAAAAAGCTTTCGAGCGAAACCTTCTCTTCTCCTTGCTCAAGACCCATCATCACGTTGATGAGCTCATCAACGTTTTCCATCTTTGAAATGGCCTCATCCGTTCCTTCCTCCTTCAAGCGTTGAAGGTACCCCGTCCTGGCGAGTAGCGCCAAAGTCAGCTGGCTAAGGGTGAAGGATCCTGCATCTTTTTGGAACGCTTCTATCAATTGGATAAACTCTTTCATCTTGGTCTTGACAGCCGCCGGCAGCCAGTCTTCCTCAATCCCCTGTTTCAATCCTTCATAAAGGGGAAGCCCCTTTTCTCTGGAGAAGGTCTCTATCTTCTCAACTGTTTTCTCCCCGATCCCCCTCGATGGGACATTGATGATCCTTTTCAGACTAAGACCGTCGGAGGGGTTGTCGATCAGCTTCAGGTAAGCCAGGACATCCTTAATCTCTTTTCGCTCATAGAACTTCATCCCCCCCACCACGGTATAGGGAATCCGGTTTTTGACCAGTTCGTCTTCCACGGCACGAGACTGGGCATTGATCCGATAGAAAACAGCCACGTCACGGTAAGACCCGACGGATTTCCCCGTGGCGAGATGTTCCATGATTTTCTGCGTGACAAATCGTGCCTCGTCCTCTTCATCCTCGGCCACGTAAAAAGCGAGGGGCTCCCCTTCTGGATTCTCCGTCCAGAGTTTCTTCTCTTTCCTGTAGCGGTTTTTCCGTACGACATGGCTGGCAGCCTGGAGGATGTTCTGCGTGGAGCGATAATTCTGTTCCAGGGTGATGACGCTCGCCTCGGGAAAGTCCTTCTCGAAGTTCAAAATATTTCCTACTTCGGCTCCTCTCCAGCGGTAGATGGATTGATCATCATCTCCGACCACACAGATGTTGTGGTGGGTCTCTGCCATCTCTCTGATGAGCTGATATTGGATTAGGTTGGTATCTTGAAATTCATCCACCATCACATAGCGGCAGAGTTCCTGATAAGACCTGCGAACCTCCGGAAAGCGTCTGAAAAGAATCGCCACGAAGCTAAGCAGATCTCCAAAGTCGAGGGCATTGTTTCTGTGGAGATCTTCTTGATAGCGTTGATAGACCACTGCCAGCCTCTTTTGGAAGATATTATAGGGGTTGGGAGAATACTGGTCCGGAGTGACCCCCACATTTTTCAATTGGTCAAGGCCCGATTGGATCGCCCGGGGAGGAAACATCTTGAAGTCGAGGTTCAACTCCTTCATGATGGTTTTGAGGTGCCGCTCCTGATCCTGATCGTCATAGATCACAAAATTTCTTTTGAAACCGAGATGCTCAATATGTTGCCTCAGGATGCGGGCACAGGCTGAATGAAACGTGGAGATCCAGGTCCCCTTCGCCGATCCTCCAAGAAGCCTCTCCACCCTTTCCCGCATCTCATCGGCTGCCTTATTGGTAAAGGTGACGGCAAAGATGTTCCATGGGTGCACCCCTTTTTCTTGAATGAGATAGGCAATCCGGTAGGTCAGAACTCTGGTCTTTCCACTTCCGGCGCCTGCAAAAACAAGGAGTGGCCCTTCGGTTTCCAAAACCGCCTTCTGTTGAACGGGGTTGAGATCGTTGAGAAGAGACATAGGAATTACGTAAATCCGAAATTCGAATATCGAAGCTCGAAACAAGACCCAAACTCAAATTTCAAGATCCAAAACGTTTTTAGTTTGGGACATTCCAGTTTTGGTCATTCGTATTTCTTTCGTATTGATCCCTAACGGGATGCTTCGCCCGAATTTCGTGCTTCGAATTTCATCACATCATGAATTATAGCTCTTCCGAGTTTTCTTGGGTTACCTCCCCTTATCCATCCCTTCATCCGCCCTTAACTTTAGAATAACCCCTCTCTATTCCCCCCTTAACTTAAGGGGGGATGAAGGGGGGTTATCGGGAAGAGTCGGTATGTCTATTCGACGGTCACACTTTTGGCCAGATTTCTCGGCTGATCCACATCCGTGCCTTTGAAGTCAGCCATATAGTAGGCCAGGAGTTGAAGGGGAATGGTGAGGAGAATGGGAGTAAGACAAGGAAGCGTCTCGGGGATGTAAATGACATCGTCCGCCTTTTTGACGATCTCTCGATCGGATGGAGAAGCAAGGGCAATGATCTTTCCTTCCCTTGCCTTGACCTCTTCGATATTCGAGATCACCTTCTCGTAGACATCGTTCTGGGTGGCCAGGACGACGACCGGCATCTCCCGGTCGATCAAGGCGATGGGTCCATGCTTCATCTCGCCAGCCGGATAGCCTTCTGCATGGACATAAGAGATCTCCTTCAATTTCAACGCCCCTTCCAAGGCGATGGGGTAGTTGATCCCTCTCCCAAGATAGAGAAAATCTCTGGCCTGGAGGTACTTTCTGGCGACCCTTGCTACTTGATCGGAAGCCTTCAGCATTTCCTCCATGAGGTGCGGGACCCTGACCAGCTCCTCAATCAAAGCCTTACCTTGCTCATGGGTGAGAAAACCCAGCCCTCTGCCTATTCGAAGTCCTATTAGGAAAAGAATGACCAATTGAGTGACAAAGGTCTTGGTCGAAGCGACACCGATCTCAGGACCCGCATGGGTATAGATCACATGGTCCGCCTCCCTTGCCAAACTCGACTCCACCACATTGCAAATGGCTAATGTCGCTGCTCCCTTTCGCTTTGCTTCCCTCAACGCCGCGAGCGTATCCGCCGTCTCCCCGGATTGGGAGATGGCCACAAGGAGATTATCCTCTCCTATAATTGGATTCCGATAACGAAACTCAGATCCGATATCCGCCTCCACTGGAATTCGGCAAAACTCTTCGATAAGAAACTTTCCCACGAGGGCGGCATGGTATGAGGTGCCACAGGCAATCAGGTGGACCCTCCGAATCTTCTTCAGGAACTGCGGGTCTAAGTGAACGCCTTCGAGGATGACATCGCCTTTCTCCTCTGAAAGCCGGCCCCGGATGGTATCGGTCACCGCCCTCGGCTGTTCAAAGATCTCCTTGAGCATAAAATGTTTATACCCACCCTTTTCAGCCATGAGAGGGTCCCAGTTCACATGCTTTGGTTCCTTCGAAAGCTCCGTCCCTTTGGAATCAAACACTTTCACTCCTTCGGAAGAGAGAAGGGCTACCTCTCCATCCTCCATAAAAATAAAGTCCCGGGTATAGGGAAGAATGGGAGGAACATCCGAGGCGATGAAATACTCTCCTTTTCCGAGACCGATCACCAAAGGACTCTCTTTGCGGGCGGCGATCAACGACTGTTCATTGCCTTCGAGAAGAATTCCCAGTGCATAAGAACCTTTGATTTTATCTAACGCTATTCTCACGGCCTCCAGGGAGGAATATCCTTCCCGAACGAGTTCATCAATCAGATGAGAGATGATCTCCGTATCCGTCTCCGAGGTGAAAACATGACCTTTGCTCTTGAGAGCTTCCTTGAGAGGAAGATAGTTTTCAATGATGCCATTGTGGACCACAGCCACCTTGCCCGCCTTATGGGGATGGGCATTTTCATCCGATGGCCTTCCATGAGTCGCCCATCGGGTGTGACCGATTCCCACCTTTCCATCAAAGGTCTCCTTTCCGATGAGCTCCTCCAGTCGTGTTAACTTTCCTTCTTTCCTTCGGATCTCAACCTTCCCTCGATGAAAAACCGCGATGCCCGCAGAGTCATATCCTCGATACTCGAGTCGTTTGAGCCCATCGATCAGAATCTTCGCCGTCTCTCTTGTGCCGATATATCCGACAATGCCACACATCTTTCACCCCTTCTCTTTCTCACTTTTTGCGGCGATGTTCTATCCTCTTACCCCACCCCTTGATGTTCTTCTGCTTCGTTCGGCTGATCGCTAACGCCCCTCCTGGAACATCTTTCGTGATGGTAGACCCCGCACCGATCGTGGAACCACTCCCCACCTTCACGGGGGCTACAAGTTCCACGTTCGACCCCACAAAAACCCGGTCACCGATGATCGTCTGATGCTTTTCGAACCCGTCATAATTACAGAAGATCGTTCCCGCACCGATGTTCACACCCTCTCCGACCAAGGAATCTCCGATATAGGTAAGATGGTTGGCCTTGGAACCTTTCCCGACGACCGATTTCTTCACCTCCACAAAGTTCCCAATCTTTGCTTTTGTCTTGATCTCGCATAAGGGCCTCAGGTGGGCAAAAGGTCCGATGATGGCCCCATCTTCAATCTTGCTCCCGGTGATCACAACGTTCGAGCGAATCGTCACCTCATTGCCAAGCACGGAGTCTGTGATCTTTGAGTTCGATTCGATGATACAGCGTTCGCCAATTTTGGTCATCCCATGGAGATAACAATTCGGGTAGAGAGTTGTTTCGCTTCCCACTTCAACCGTTCTCTCCACGTAGGTCGTTTTGGGGTCGACAACAGTCACTCCGGAAAGCATGAGCTCCTTCAGTTTCTCAAGTTTAAGGACTTCATTGGCAACGGCAAGATCGACCCTTGTGTTGATTCCCATCACCTCCACTGGATTCCGCAAACAATAGGCAGAACATCTCAACCCTCTCTTCTTGGCAATCCCAACCAGGTCGGTGAGGTAGTACTCCCTCTGGGCGTTGTCCTTTCCAATCTCGGTTAACCCTTCCATCAAAAAGGAGGTCTTCACACAATATATCCCTGAATTGATCTCTCGGATCGATTTTTCCTCCTTTGAGGCATCCTTCTCTTCCGCAATCTTTTCTATCCAACCCTCGCGACTCCGGATGATGCGGCCATATCCAAACGGATCCTCCACCTCGGTCGTTAACACCGAGAGGGTCGCGTCGCTTTTGTCATAAGCATCAATAAAGGAACGAAGGGTGTCTGCTTTCACTAAGGGAACGTCGCCGCAGAGGATGAGAACCGTCCCAGTGGCTCTTTTTAGAAATGGAACAGCCTGCAACACTGCATGACCTGTTCCCAGCTGTTCTTCCTGGAGAACGAACCGAATCTGAGGGTCTTTAAACCTCTCTTTGATTTGGTCCGCTTGATAGCCTACCACCACAATCGTCTTTCCGGATTTGATTCCTTTCAAGGAAAGCTCAATGGGATAGGAAAGCATGGGAAGTCCCAGTATGGGATGAAGCACTTTTACAAGGTCTGACTTCATCCGAGTCCCTTTCCCGGCCGCAAGGATGACGGTTGTAATACTTTCCAAGCCCCTATCCTTTCGCAATCATTTGACTTCATTTATACTATTAATGGGCCTTTTCGTCAACCTCGGGTGCCTTCTAAGCGAAGCTCCCCCCATCCTGTTTTGGCGGCACAGGGCACTAACCGGGCAGACGGTTGACAAGAACGTTTTAGGGGTGTAAATTAGTTTGCGAAATAGAAGGTTTACAAACCTTCAGCCCCATAAGTGACGCTTCCCAGGCGCTCATTCAGGAGGGGACACTTGCCGGGCACGCAAGGTCGCCTCTATGGTTAATTGTTTGCCGGAACAGTATAGTATAAGGATAATGGTTGGTACGGAAAATGCATTGACATAGGGTTTGATCATGAATCAATATAGTTCGAAGTCTATACCTCATATATGGCCCATCGGTGGAGGAAAGGGTGGAACTGGCAAGAGTTTTCTCACCAGCAACATGGGGATTCTGCTCGCCAGGCATGGGTTCAAGACCCTCCTGATCGACGCCGACCTCGGCGCACCCAATCTTCATACGATCGTCGGCCTGCCCAATCCGACCATAAGCCTTTCCGATTTCCTCAATAAGAAGGTGGCAACCCTCGAGGAAACCGTTCTCGAAATGCCGATTCATAATCTTTTTCTGATCAGCGGGGCCAGAAATAAACTGGACATAGCCAATCTCGCCCATGAGCAGAAGATGAAAGTATTGCGGGCGATATCGAAACTTGATTATGACTATATTCTGCTCGACCTTGGCACTGGCACCTCTTTTAATACCATCGATTTTTTTACCGTGTGGGACTCCGGAATCTTTGTTTGCAATCCGGAACCCACATCCATCGAAAATATTTATAGGCTGATTCGCTCCGTTTATCTTCGCAAGATCCGTCAGGTCCTTAAGATCGATCGCTTCAGGAGCCTGGCCGAGAAAGCAGAAAGACAGAACCGGGATGCCATCGTCCATCATCCCGAATACCTTCTCGAAGTGCTGAAAACGGTCGATCCGGAGCAAGGCAGTAAAATAGAAAGGATTTTGAAGGCGTTCCAATTCAAGCTGGTTCTTAATCAGGTGAGAAGACAGGATAACCCGAAGACCGGAGCGCTGATCTGCAGGATTGTAGAGAAACACCTCGGCATGAAAATTCAGTTTATAGGCAATGTGAGTTTTGATGAACGGGTCCACGAAGCGGTATGCAGAAAAGAATCCTTCGTTGATCAATATTCGTACTCGCAGGCAACGCTGGATCTTAAAGTCGTCATCAAAGCCATCACGGGTTTGAAAGAGGAGCAGGCCGTGGCTTCGTAAGCCCTGGCATTGACTTCAGCGGGTATAAATAGTAGGTCATGATGGTATGAAAAGAACCGAGGATCTGAACTACTATGAACTTCTGGAAGTTGCCTACGACGCCTCCCCTTTCGAGGTCCATCAGGCATACAAAGAAATGATTCAACTCTACCATGACGATTCTTTGGCAAGCTACTCTTTTTTTTCGAAAGAGGAAAGAGAGGGGATTCTGACGAGACTGGATGAGGCGTATTCCACGCTGATGGATGAAAGGAGAAGATCCCACTATGATCAATTACTCCTGGAACGCGGCATCCTTGAAAAGGCGGCCCCCTCTCAGAGGGATCGGACAAAGGTGAGTCTCATGTATGATGCGAAGCGTTTTGCCGCGAACACAGCGTTAAGGATAAGAGACAGGTTGAAACCGATCGCGTCTTCAAACCCCGTGATCCAAGAGATTCTCGCCAACGATGTCCTATCAGGAAACGATTTAAGAAAGATCAGGGATGAATTGGGGATATCCCTTGAGGAGATCGCAGAAATGGTGAAGGTTCGGATTGTTTACTTGCATGCCATTGAGAACGACCAGTTTGAGAAAACCCCATCCCGACTATTCCTGAAGGGTTTCTTGAGGGCCTATGCCCAATGCATGGGGTTGGATGCGGACGCCGTGGCAAGTCGTTATCTAAAGAGAATCCATGACTAAAAAGACAGAGAAAAAAAGGGTTCCCCTCTCGCGCCCAAGAAGGAGACACTAAAAAATGAAAGACAAAGAGATATCGGAAGAAGAACTCCTCGACGAATTGGACACGATGTATCAGCGGGTTGCTGATATCGAAAAGGAGGAAGAAGCAGAAAAAGCCCCGCCTCCTTTAATGATAAAACCGACACAGAAGAAAAAGCGATCCTACCGCACCATTATCGTCGTAGCATCCGTTTTTTTTATTGTATTAGCATCTATCTTTGCCATTACGATCTTTGACCCCACGACCCTCCTCCAGCGTTTGAAAACGGGCAGTACACAGCCGCCAACGATTGTCACCCCTCCAGCACCCTCCAAACGCCCTGCGGTCGCTCCCTCTCCGGCAGCCCCTAAACCCCCTCCTGCTGTTACCTCGGCAGAACCTCCAAAACCCCCAGCCGTTGCAACTTCTTCAGCAGCCCCGCCCTCCCCTTCTGTTTCCTCACCCCCAGCGGTGTCCTCAAAGCTCCCTTCCCAATCGCCCCCGGTCCGGACAAAACAGGAAGCGGTGAAAGGGACCCAGGAAGAAGCAAAAAAGGAAGCATCAAAACCTCAGGAGGCAACTTCAAAACCCCAGGAAATTGTGAAACCCAATAAACCTGCTCTCCGGGGAAAATATTATGCCATACAGGTTGGGGCATTCGGCGATATGGAAAATGTTCGTGAGGTTGTGGAAGCTTTTAAGAAGGAAGGGTTGGAAGCCTATTGGATCACCATAAAAAGCAAGGGGAGTGGAAGCTTACACAGAGTCCTTGTGGGACAATTCACGGATGAAAATGAGGCGGCCCAGTTTTTGAAAGACAAAAAGATTCTCAAAAATTATCCCGACAGCTTCATCAAGGAGGTCTCCTCTTCTAAAATGAATCGTTAGCGAGAGAAGGAATATTTTCTCTCTTCAAAAACAATGGGGACATCCGTAAATTGACAAATTTCTGTTCTTCAGTAGCCATCTATTTTTCCTTAGATTATTCTCCGATCATCCAGTAAAATATGGAGTACTGGCACTGGTCAGCAGGCCTTTCGGCAGGGCTCAAGGAGTCGAAGGGTATATACCCTGAACCCCATCGAAAATGCTTGGAATTCGCTGAAATCCCGGTTAAAAGTTTTTAAAAAAAGGCATGCGATTCAACCTCCATTTTTCAAAAGAAAAACCTTTTGACGTGGTGGGGATGGGCCTCAATTCAGTCGACTTCCTTTGTGTGGTCCCGGAATTCCCCGCTCCGAACTCAAAAATGAAGATGCTCCAGTTTGCCAAACAGGGCGGAGGCCAGGTGGCTACCGCCCTAGTGGCCCTGAGCCGGTGGGGTGTAAGAACAAAATACATTGGAAAAGTTGGAGAGGACGAATGGGGCCAATTTTCTCTCCATTCCATCTGTCAGGAGGGAGTGGATGTCTCCTCAGTGACCGTTGAGCCCAAGGCCACAAATCAATTTGCCACGATCATCGTGGACCGCACTTCAGGAGAACGGACGATCCTCTGGGACCGGGATGAACGCTTGATGTATCGCAAAGGAGAACTTCAGAAACAGGAGATCTGCTCCGGAAAACTCCTCCACTTAGACGGACATGACATCCATGCTGCTATTCAAAGTGCAACGTGGGCAAAGGAAGAAGGAATTCCGACTGTCGTTGACCTCGATAAAGTGGAACCGCTTACGTCCGAGCTGATGAAGAAAATTGACTTCGTCATTACCTCCTCAGGATTCCCCAGGCTCTTTACGGAATTGTCAGACCCGGAAAAGGCTCTCGTCGAAATGCAGAGACAGATCCCCGGATTTCTCTGCGCAACCCTGGGCCATGAAGGTGCCATCGCCTTCGTCGACGGAAAGATTCTCCATGTTAAAGGATTCGAAACAAATGCCGTCGATACGACGGGTGCGGGCGACGTCTTTCATGCAGGGTTCATTTACGGTCTCCTACAGAATTGGGAGGTAAGTGAGATTTTGAGGTTTGCCAATGCTGCAGCCGCCCTCAAATGCGGAGAGCTTGGCGGGAGGAAAGGAATTTCCACCCTGAAAAAGATCCAAAATTTCTTGATGCCATCTGCCCCCCGCTAGAAACGGCATTGACGATAGCGCTTGCCAAATCCTAACGGATGAGTAATATTGTTTGACGAAGAAGTATTCCCTTGAAGGAGGAATGAGATGTTTGCAGGAAAAACAATCTGGGAAATCATTCAGATCGGTGGTTTCACGATGTATATCTTACTCTTCTGCTCTTTTTTGTCCATCACCATTCTTTTGGAAAGGATCTTTTATTACCGAAGACGATCCAGGACTAAAAGATCGGAATTTATGACGAGAATCAAGAGAGCCTTGAAAAGTGGGAGTCTTGAAAAAGCGATGGAAATCTGCAAACACAGTCACGCTCCTTTCTCGAACGTTGTCTATTCCGGACTCATCCTCTACGATCACCATGAGAAAGAAATATCCAGTGCCATGGAACGAGAGATCACAGTTGAAACCACAAAATTGGAGCGCCTGACAGGTATTGTAGGAACCATTGGCAACACGGCCGTTTATATCGGGCTCTTCGGGACAGTCTTGGGAATCATCAGGGCATTTCATGACATTGCTGCAGCCGGAGCCGGCGGGATGAGTATCGTCATCGGGGGCGTGGCGGAGGCACTCGTCTGCACCGCCATGGGCCTTTTCGTGGCCGTGCCTGCCGTGATCGCCTTCAATTATTTTATGAAAAAAGTTGAACGTTTTATTAATGATATGGAATTATGCGCTTCCGAATTAATCGACCTCATAGGCAAGGGATAGATCACATGAAAAGGAAAAATAGAAGATCGAGATTAATGGCAGAAATTAACATCACGCCTTTTACCGATGTAGTTCTGGTCCTGTTAATCATTTTCATGATCGCTACCCCTTTTATTTACCAATCCAGCCTGAAAGTCCAGCTTCCCAAGGCAACGAAATCCGAGGAGACATCGCGAGACATCATTATCAATATTAATGCTCAAGGCGAGGTTTTCTTCGAGGATACAAAACTTGATTTAGAGGCACTCAAATATAAGCTGAAGGCGATGATGAGGAGTAAGCCGGACGCGTTTGTGATTGTGAACGGGGATAAGAATGTGAAATATGATTCTGTGATACAGGTGATGGACGTCTTGACCCAATCGGGCGTGAAGAATCCCGGTCTGGGAATAGAACTAAAAAAATGAATTCACTCAAAAATGCGGGGAGACAATGGATATTTATCCCTGTCAGAAAAGGAGAAGGCCCGATCCCCTTCCGCGTAACTATTTCAATCGAATCTCTATTCTCATGAAGGTGTCCCGTCGAGGCACCCGGTTTATTTCTTTCCGTCTTCATTCTCTTTGTCAGCGTTCTATTTATCAACACGACAACATAGGAAACGTGATGGTATCCCGAGATAAAGGACGAAGGAGATAGTGAAAGAGTTACAGCCCGAAGAACACCCGCAGACAGATTTGCGCCGTCATGCGTCGCTCGTGGCGACCGGGATCCTGCTCAGTCGGGTCGCGGGATTGGTCAGGGATCGCGTCTTCGCCCACTACTTTGGAAATTCTGACGCCGCCGATGCCTTCAAGGCAGCCCTTCGCATTCCAAATTTCCTACAGAACCTGTTTGGAGAGGGAGTGCTCTCGGCGTCATTCATTCCTGTTTACGCGGGCCTACTGGCTAGAGAGGAACGGGAGCGGGCAGACGATGTGGCTGCTGCCGTCTTCTGCCTGCTGTCTCTAGTCATTTCCGTTCTGGTCTTGATCGGGGTCCTGGTCACGCCCTTCCTGATCGATGCCATTGCACCCGGATTCAAGGGGGCCAAGCGCGAATTGACGATCGGCCTCGTACGCATTCTGTTTCCCGGGGCCGGCCTGCTGGCTCTCTCGGCATGGTGCCTCGGCATTCTCAACAGCCACCGCCGATTTTTCATTTCCTATACGGCACCGGTGGTGTGGAATCTGATGATGATCCTCTCCTTAGTCGTGTTCGGCGGTTCGTTCAAGCAATTCCCCCTTGCTAAGATCTTGGCATGGGGCTCCGTTGTCGGCAGCCTCATGCAGTTTGGAGTGCAATTACCCTCAGTGGCTCGTCTCATGCACCGATTTCGACTTTCGCTGGGGCTTTCGATGGAAGCCGTAAGAACGGTGGTCCGAAATTTTGTACCGGTGTTTTTTAGCCGGGGTGTCGTCCAGATCAGCGCGTACGTTGATGCCTTCCTCGCAAGCCTCTTGCCGACAGGCGCCGTTGCGGCTCTGACCTACGCCCAGACTTTGTACATCCTGCCGGTAAGTCTCTTCGGCATGTCGGTCTCCGCAGCGGAGCTTCCTGTTCTGTCCAGCGCCACGGGCGATGCCGATGAAGTAAATGCTTATTTGCGAAGGCGGCTGAATGCCGGTCTTCGTCAGATCGCCTTCTTTGTCGTTCCTTCTGCCATGGCGTTTTTCGCTTTAGGCGATGTGATCGTTGCAGCAATCTACCAGACAGGCCAATTTACTCGGCACGATTCCGTGTATGTGTGGGGAATCTTGGCTGGCTCCGGGATCGGCCTTTTAGCCAGTACGTTGGGAAGGCTGTATGCTTCGATGTATTACGCCCTCAGAGACACCGTTACCCCACTGCGTTATGCGATACTCAGGGTATTCCTCACCGCAGTCCTCGGGTATGTTTGCGCTCTACCACTGCCCCCCGCTCTTGGCGTGGACCCGCGGTGGGGGGTGGCGGGGCTGACTGCTTCGGCGGGATTCTGCGGATGGCTTGAGCTGGCTCTGCTCAGAAATTCAATGAAGGGACGGATTGGCGAAACTGGCCTCCCGGCCGGGTTTGTCCTGAAACTATGGGTATCTGCGGGGGCTGCTGCGGCCGCTGGCTGGGGAGGCAAACTGATGATGAATCAGAGTCATCCGATCGTGCTGGCGATCGTATCTTTGGGAATGTATGGTATTGCTTATTTCGGAGTGGCAACCGGTTTTCGCATTCCGGAGGCAAAGGGACTTCTCGATAAGGGTACCGGTTTTGTTCGATCCCTTCGGGGACCCGGCTAACAAGCCGCGCGAGGCAAATAGTCTGAAATTGATTCTTGCCAAATCCGAATGGATGAGCGATATTCTTACCAAAGCCGCTCCTGGAAGGCCCCCTTCACCGTCCCTTCTGCCTTGTGGGAGAAAGATAGCCTGCTTGCCCTGTACCATGCTAGGTTCAGGCCCTGCAGGTAGGCAGGGGTGAAGGTTACATTGGGTTGAGAATCGAATTGACAGAATGAAGACCTCAAGAGGTGGAAGACAACAACACTCTTTTCTAAACGACCCGGATGTCAGCGATACGGGGCGATTGCTGAAGACAGGATTTTTCTCGCTCCTCCTTCATATTACCTTAGCGGTCGTCCTGATACTCAGCGCTAGATCCACGATGACAAAAATTGGGACGTCGGTTTATCGGGTTACGATTCGGTCTTTTTCGCCTCAGGGAGACGGAACGCCGCTGGGTAGCCCCACTCCAGGGCCCCCGGGTCGAACCGTGGAACTCCCCGCATCTCCACCGGGCGAAAAACCGAAGCCCGCCGCGAATCAAAAAGGGCCTGAAAAAGCCGAGGCCACAAAATCGCGTCCGAAAAAAGCGGAGAAGAAGGTGGAGACGGCAGAGAAGGGATGGAGTTTGGAAAAAAGAAAAAAGTCTCTGAAATCTCTTGAAGAGGCCATCGAGGATATCGATAAAAAGGCAGCCCTTGAAGACATTCAGAAAAAGGTAGCCCGTCGTGACAAAATTGAGAAGGGTCCGAAAGGGGAATCTCCAGCGACTCGTCTATCTCAAGGGCCGACCGCGTCCGGATCCGGAACAGGAACAGGAACGGGAACGGGAACCGGATCGGGGCCAGTGGGTTCCCCATCGGGCGGATCACCCTGGGGTTCTTCCTCCGGAGGTTCCTCCGCATTGGAATCCAGACTAAACGAATACTACAGTACGATATGGGCAAAAATCAAAAAGGAATGGACTCTTCCGGGAGATCTCCCCAAAGGAAAAACGGACCTGGAAACAGTCATCGTCGTCATCGTAGAAAGGGACGGCAAAGTTCAAAAATCATGGTTTGAAAAAAGATCCGGCAATGCCCACTATGACCAGATGGCGATGCGGGCGATTAAGAAGGCAGAACCTTTACCCCCTATCCCTAATGAATTCAGCGACGAAACCTTTGAGATCGGAATCCGTTTCCATCCGGAATAAGCGGCTCATTGAACTCGGGAGTTAATGGATTAAGGATACGCCCCACCTTTTGGCTTTCTCGAGGGGGGGAGAAGATGTGAATAAATTGCCCCAGTGGAAAGGGCGGGCGGGGATGTCGAAAAAGTTTTACAGCGGCACCTCTTCACGTTTACTACCTACGATGAGAAACTCGGCAACTCTTAACCACTCACAGGCTTTGGTTAGCTTTACCTCTAAAGTAACCGCATTTGTGGAGCCCCACGGGCAAAGCCCGTGGCACCTGACGAACGCCCAAGCGGGGCGACATCCCGGCCAAGAGCTGGCGCATTCATCCACGGCCAAAGGCCGTGGCTTTCTGCTGCCGGGGTAAAACTTTAGAGATATTCTTGCCCGCCCGCCTCCTCGAATTTTTTCACAGTTTCAGGGTGAGCAAGGAGGTATAAAAAAACAGGAGAAGCCAGAAGAGGTTTCTCCGGCTCATGTGATATCATGGAAGATGATTCCCGCAAAGAAGTTATTCTGCGAACCCGTGACTTGAGTAAGAAGTTTGGAAAGCGCTGGGCCGCCAAGGATTTAAACCTTGAGGTCCACCGAGGAGACGTTTTCTGTTTCCTCGGTCCAAACGGTGCAGGGAAAAGCACAACCATCCGCATGATCCTGACGCTCCTCATGCCTTCGGCCGGCTCGATTGAAATTTTCGGGTTAGACCTTCGTAAAGACCGCTATGCCGTCCTCTCACGGGTGTGCGGAATCGTCGAGAAGCCCGATTTTTACCTCTACCTTTCAGCCTACAAGAACCTGGAGATGCTCGGTTCGATGACCTGCCGTGTTCAGAAGGAAGAGATCATGGAGGCCCTCAATGTGGTCGGGTTGACATCCCGTGCCTTTGAAAAAGTCAAAACGTTTTCTCATGGGATGAAGCAACGGCTCGGAATCGCCCAGGCTTTATTGACGAAGCCGGAACTGATCATCCTTGACGAACCGACGATGGGACTCGACCCACAAGGAATGAAGGAAGTCAGAGGGCTGATTAAGGAGCTTGCCAGCGAGAAAAAAATGACCATCTTCCTCTCTTCTCACCTCCTTTCAGAAGTGGAGCTGGTTGCCACGAGGATGGCGGTCATCAATCGGGGCGAGCTGATTGCTCAGGGATCAGTTTCGGAGCTGCTCGACAAGGAGCCCATGGAGTATTCCATCCAAGTCTCGCCCCTTGATTCAGCGGTGCGCCTCCTGGAGAAGCTCCCATGGGTGGAGGTTCTCGCCGCCGAGGACAGCAAGATCGAATTGCGTGTGGAGCCCGGTCATGCTTCCAGGCTGAACCGGTTTCTGGTATCGAATCAAATCGAGGTCTTATCCTTTTATCCCCATCGAACACTCGAAGATTTTTTTCTGAAGATCACCGAAGGGACCTCTGAGATATGAAGCTCTTCTGGTTTGAGACCTACAAGATATTCAGCCGATGGCGCACGTACATCAGTTTTGGCTTCATCGCTTTGATTGTCATCATGACGGAAGTGGTGATGAAATTAAGCGCCAATGAGATCCTCTATCGTATGATGAGATCTTTCCAGAAGGATTTTCTCATCTTCGGGAATGTCTTGAACGGCTGGTTCATTACAGCCTTTATCATGAACAGCCTCCATATCCACATCCCTTTTTTCATCACCCTTGTGGCCGGAGATATTGTCTCAAACGAGGCCACCTCGGGGACCGTAAGGCTTCTGTTGATTCGTCCCCCTTCGCGAAGCAAAATCATTACAGCCAAATACCTGACCACTCTTTTTTATACGACGGGGCTGGTCATCTTTCTCGGCCTGATATGCATCACCCTCGGTTTTCTCCTGTTTGGCAACGGTGATTTAATCATGAATTATCAAACCAAGCTCCGCATCGTCTTTATTCCCGAGGCGGAAGTCCCCCTTCGAATGCTCCTTGCCTTCATGGCAGCGGTCTGGTCCATGACGGTCGTGGCTTCTCTTGCCTTTTTTTTCTCGACGCTGGCGGAAAACTCCATCGGCCCGATCATTGGCACGATGGCTGTCGTCATTGTCTTTCTCGTTCTCGGAAACTTTCCCTTTGATTTCTTCCGGTTGCTGAGCCCGTATCTCTTTACAACCTATATGGTCTTCTGGCAGCGGTTTTTTGATCAGCCGATACCGTGGCGGGAAATCGTGAGGCCAGCCGTCATCCTCGGTCTTCACAGCATCGGGTTGTTTTCGATCGCTTTCATCGTCTTTAACAGAAAGGACATCAAGAGTTGAAGAACGTCCTATTACTGGCGGGGGTTCTCCTTCTACTCTCAGCTGAGCAGATTCGTGCCCAAGAAGACGCCTCCCGTTATCTCGATGCGATAGAAAAGAAATATTCCGGGCTGAAGGACTACGTCGTTGAGGTGAACGTACATTTCGACATTGAAGCGCTCAAGGCCCCGGACCTACAAGCCAAGCTTTACTACAAGGCTCCTGACAAGATGAAAGTAGAGTCCAAGAGAATCTTTTTCTTTCCTCAGGAGGGCGGATATTTCAACCCCTCTCTGTTCAAGAAAAAAGATTTCGACATCAGACTGGTAGAACGCCTGGTCTATGACGGTAGAAGAGGAGTCAGGCTGAAACTCACTCCGGTGGATACGGACACCTACCACAAGGGTTCCGTATTGACGATCGACACGGAGCGCAGCTTGATCAGAGAGATAAAGATTTCGCCTTCCGAAGGGAGGGAAGTCAAAGCTACGCTGGACTATGGACGATTTGGCAATTTCGAGCTTCCGGCTCATATTAACCTCGATCTTAACATACCCTCGGAAGAACCAACTGGGATGAAAGAATTTACTCAATTCGGGCAGAAGACCAAGAGGGTCACCGGCAAGGTCGAAATCACCTATTCGAATTACCGGATCAATGTGGGACTCGGCAATGACATCTTTAAGGAGAAAGGAGACAAGAAGCCGGAGTAAACCCCGTTAGAAATTCCGGTCGTTACGACTCGAAACCGAGCAGGATATTAACCCTCGCCAGAATTATTTAGAATGGCACCCCGTTGCAAAGCAGACGGCCCTTATTTCTAACGGGGTGAACGAATCTTCCCTCGATCCTTTGACGGCTCATATAAAGGCTCATATAAAATCGTTGCGCCATCCTGCTATCTTCGGTGTTATCTGGGATTTTTGAATTTTTTTAAGAATCTCATACCAAAAACTTGACAGACTGTTTCAGATTTTGTTAAAAGGGATGATACGAACGGCAATATCCGGGTGAAGGGAACCCCGTGACCCCATTCTTATGGGGAAGTCGGGGACGGACCCGCCGCTGTAGTCCCGATTCCGCCGCAGAATTTTTTATGGGGCGAATACGCGCCTTAACAAAAAAGCCACTGTCCTTCGATCCCGCGCTTCGCGGGACTCAGGATGGGAAGGCGAGTTAAGGTCGGGAGAGTCAGAAAACCTGCCTGGATATTCCTCACGCAAAGGTCTTCGAGGATAAGACTGTGAAGGGCGCATGCGGGTAAAATCCCCAGTCTTCAATACGGAGGCTGGGGATTTTTTTTGAACCCTTCTCCCCCGCCCTAAACCCGATGTGGTTTAGGGCCTGTCCTGAACTACCCATAGGTTCGGGATAAACCGAATTTAGTTTTAGGCCCCTTCGTGGGCCGGGGAGATTTTATGAAACGCTTCATCTTCTTTGTTACTTTTTCCATCATATTTACTTCCATCCCTTTTCGACTCTTTGCACAAGAAAAGGAGGTTACCCTCGAGGAGGTGGTCGTCACGGCGACCCGGGATGCCGAGGAAATCAGGAAGATCCCCGCCAACGTGACCGTGATCACTAAAGAGGAGATTCAACAATCGAATGCTCAAACCGTGGTTGACGTGCTCCGAGACGAGGTGGGTGTCGAGGTTCGGGATGATTTCGGAAATGGGAAATCAGCTTCTGTTGATATCCGGGGTTTTGGAGAGACGGGTCTTCTCAATACGCTTGTCTTAGTAGATGGGAGAAGAGTAAATAACATTGACCTCAGCGGAGTGGACTGGACCCAAATCCCGCTTGACCAGGTGGAACGAATTGAGATCGTCCGGGGCTCTGCGAGCGTCCTTTATGGGGATAATGCCGCAGGCGGGGTAATCAACATTATAACGAAGAAACCAGAGAAAACTTTTTCCGCCACAGCAGAAGCGGTGGGTGGAAGCTACGGCTACAACAAAGAGGGTGGGTCTGTGAGCGGAAAATGGGGTCCCTTGTCTGCCATTCTCAACGCCAGTCACAACTCCACGGAAGGATATCGCGAGAATGGATTCTTAAGAGCAGAGGATGTCGGAGGAAAGGTGATCTATGATCTGAATGAAAATGTCAGCTTCAACCTCAGCGGAGGGTTTCATACGGATGACACAGGGTTGCCCTACGCTCTCGACAAAACCCAATATATATTGGACCGGCGGGCGGCAGCCCACCCTGACGACAAGGCCAACACCAATGACGGATATGGTGTTCTGGGAATCAAGGCTAAATTGTGGGATTTTGGCCGAATCGAAGCAGACCTCTCCTACCGACATCGGGAGGTAGATGACCTCTACGTATCCTATGTTTTCAAAGACAAGAGAAATTTGAGCACATGGGGACTGACTCCAAAGTATATTCTTGAAGCGCCTTTCTGGAGATTTTCTAATAAGTTAACCGTGGGATTGGATTTTTACAGATCGCGATCAGACGTCTATTCGGATTCGCCCTTCACAACACCCGTTCATACTCATTCGGATGTCATCAAAACGGCAACAGGGACGTATCTGCTGGACGAGTTTTCGATTTTCCGAAACCTGATCTTATCCCTCGGATGCCGTCAGGAATGGGTAAATTACGATATGGCTCAGACGGTGTCAACCGGAAAATCAAAAGCCTCTTCCCAAAACAGCGAACCTGCCTGGACGGCTGGTCTCAGTTATCTATTTGGAAAAAATTCCTCCGCCTTTTTAAGTTATAAACGAAGTTTCCGGTATCCAGTCTCTGACGAATTGATTGTATATATCCTGGACCAAAACTTTAACGTGACAGGCATTGAAATAAACCCTAACATAAAACCTCAGGTTGGATATCATTATGAGGCAGGAATTCGCCATGCGTTTACGAATCAGATCGAGGCCAACCTGACGCTCTTCTGGATCGAAACCCGGGATGAAATCTTCTTCAACCCCTATACATATACCAACGAAAACTTTCCTAAGACTCGACGTGAGGGGATTGAAGTGGGAGTAAAGGCCAAACCTCTCCAATGGCTCACGCTTTGGGGAAACTATAGCTATACTAAAGCTACCCTCCAAGAGTATCCCTATTCAGGAAATGACATTCCCGGAGTACCGAGGCATAAAGGCTCAATCGGGACCGAGGTCGATTTCGGAAAAACATTCCAGTTCGGAAAAGGATTCCAGTTGAGTTCGAAAGTGACCATCGTGGGTTCGCGCTATTTTATCAGCGACTGGGCCAATGAGGTGGAGCGGTTGAGAGGATATTATACCTGGGATGCCAAACTCTCCTACGCGTGGAAGGGATTGAAGGCCTTTGTCGGTGTAAATAATCTGACCAATCAAAAATATTCAGAATTCGGTGTCGTCAATGCCACAGGAGCAGAATTCTTTTACCCCTCGCCTGAGCGGAATTTCATTGGAGGGGTTTCTTACACCTATTGAAGAATAAGAAGGCCCGAAATGTCGTACGCTCCTCTTGCAAAGAGCTATAAAAAGATGTTTCCGTTCAAGTTGTCGACGACCTCTTACATCTATCCGGACCATATCCTTCCGAATGTGGCGATACTCGCCCCTTTTCTGGATGAAATAGAATTAGTCCTCTTTGAAAGTGAGGGGCATGACAATTATCCTAATGATACTCAGATCAAAGATCTGATGAGTTACTGTCTTCGTCAGGACATCGCCTTTAACATCCACCTTCCGATGGATATATCCCTCGGGGACGAAAATGAAGAAGTAAGAGCCAGAGGCATTTCCGTCGTGAAGGGAGTGATGGAAAGAACCCTTCGTTTAAACCCTTCTGTTTATATTCTCCATTTCGATTTTTTAAATCCCCCCTCCCCCCCTTTGCTAAAGGGGGGAAAAGGGGGATTTGTGCAGGAAACCGATATTGAGACCTGGCGGAGGCGCCTTTTCCGAAGTGTGGAGGAGATGGCTCAAAGTGGAATCCAACTGAATCGTGTGGCCGTCGAGACCCTTGCATATCCCTTCGAATGGATTGAAGACATCGTTGAAGAATCCGGCTTCTCGATCTGCCTCGATATCGGTCATATCCTGATCACCGGACAGGATCTCAGACTCTATTTAGATAAATATCTCCCCAAAGCCTCGATCATCCATCTTCATGGCTTTCAAAACGGGATCGATCATCTCGCAATAGACCGACTACCCAAGCCTGCTTTAAAATTAATTTTTTCGCACCTTCGAAGTTATCATGGTATTGTTTCTATAGAGGTCTTTTCGCTCGATGACCTTAAAAGATCTCTCTTCACTTTGGAGGAAAAATGGAGAGTAGAATGACTTTCATCACCGGAGGATGTCGAAGTGGTAAGAGTCGTTATGCTTTGGATTATGCGGATCGGCATTTTTCAAAGAAAATATATATGGCGACTTGTGAGGCTCTCGACGGAGAGATGGCTCAGCGCATAGAGCATCATAAGAAAATGAGAGGGCGGGAATGGGGAACGATCGAGGAACCCATAGAGATTGTCGACCAAATCAGACTTCATGGGGATGAAATAGAGGTCATCCTGTTAGACTGCCTTACCCTTTGGCTCTCTAACCTTTTGATAAAGTGGGACGACGATTTGAGGATCATCAAAGAAACAGAAAGATTGATTGATACGATGAGGCAGAGCCGAACTTCATTCCTCATCGTATCCAATGAGGTAGGGATGGGCATTGTCCCGGCCGACCCGCTAAGCCGTCGTTTCAGAGATCTATCAGGAACGGCCAATCAGAAGATGGCGGAAGCGGCGGATACGGCGATCCTGATGGTTTCAGGAATTCCGATATTTCTAAAAGGTAATTTGCTATGAGGGCTGAAGTCAGACTCGAACAATTAAAATTAATAACCCCCCTCCGTTCCCCCCTTAGCTTAAGGGGGGATGAAGGGGGGTTACGGTTTATTCCCTGAGCAACTATGAAAGATTTCCTTAGAGCCCTCTCATTTCTTACCATTCTTCCGGTCGGGCAAAATCGGCTTTCAGGCGAAAAAGAATTAGCCCGTTCGATGGCTTTCTTTCCTCTCGTCGGCCTCGTGATCGGTCTCATTCTCTCTGCGGGTTATTATCTCTTTTCCCTTTTCCTTCCCAGGTCCATCATCCTCTGGTCTATAGTGGGACTTCTTACCCTCTTGACCAGAGGTCTCCATCTGGACGGGTTTGCTGATACCATGGATGGTCTGGCTTCCGGCGGGCCAAAGGAAAAAATCCTTGAAGTGATGAGGGATAGTCGAATCGGCGCGTTTGGAGTGATCGGCCTCATCTTACTCATCGGTGGCAAATACTTGGCGCTGGATCAAATTTCGAAATTATCCATTCCTTACTCGCTTATCTTGATGGCTGTAATGGGAAGAAATTCTATGGTTCTGGTCTGTTTTCGATCGTCTTATGCAAGACCCGGTGAGGGGTTAGCGAAACCATTCACTGAAAACCTCGGATACCGTGAAACGGCTTTATCCCTGGCCACGGCTCTTGGAATCGCTTTGCTGGCCATGGGTGTTAAAGGCATCCTGGTCTTCTCAGGGATTGGCCTCTTCAGTCTTGGGTATCGATATTTTTTCATTAGAAAGTTGGGGGGAGTCACAGGCGATGTTTTGGGAGGGGCAAATGAATTATCAGAGCTTGTTTGCCTCATCCTTTTGGTCATTCTTGAACCAATCCAGTTATGGAATTGAGAGGAAGAAGGATGGATAAAATTAACCAAACAATTGCTGGCATTAAACCTTTGGACAAAAAGGCCATGGAACAGGCGAGAATCAGGCAGGACAGCCTGACGAAGCCCCGGGGCTCATTGGGCCAACTTGAGACCCTTTCCATTCAGGTGGCAGGGATAAAGGGAAATCCAAGGCCCCGAATCATCCATAAGGTAATATTCACACTGGCCGGAGATCACGGGGTTACGAAGGAAGGGGTGAGCGCTTATCCCTCTGAAGTCACCCCCCAGATGGTCTACAACTTCCTTCGGGGAGGAGCCGGCATCAATGTCTTGGCGAAACAAATAGGAGGGAGGGTTGTCGTCGCCGACCTGGGAGTGGCTTCAGCGCTGGAGCCACATCCCGATCTGAAAATCAGGAAAGTGGCCATGGGCACTCGGAATATGGCTGAAGGACCTGCCATGAGTAAGGAGGATGCCATTCGCTCTATTGAAGCAGGGATTGATTTGGTGGAAGAGGAGTTAACCAAAGGGATCGATATTTTGGGAACGGGAGATATGGGAATAGGAAACACGACTGCTTCGAGCGCTATCACCGCTGCCTTAGCGGGTGCCGATGTCGCCGGAGTGACCGGAAGAGGCACCGGTCTCGACGATGACGGATGGGAGCGAAAAGTGAAGATGATTGAAAAAGCCCTTAACATCAATCGACCGGATCCAAAGGATGCCATCAATGTTCTATCGAAGGTAGGAGGGTTTGAGATCGGAGGGATTGCGGGAGTGATCTTGGCCGGAGCCAGATACCGAATCCCAGTGGTCATTGATGGTTTCATCTCGGGCGCGGCGACCTTGATCGCTACGTCCCTTTCGCCAGAAGTCAAACCATACCTGATCGCGTCCCATCAGTCGGCTGAGCAAGGGCATCGAGTCCTGTTAGAATATCTCGGCCTGAAGCCCTTGCTGAACTTGGATCTGAGGTTGGGTGAAGGAACAGGCGCCGCCTTGGGGATTTTTTTGGTTGAGGCCAGTCTGAAGATCCTCGACGAAATGGCAACATTTGCAGAAGCCGGCGTATCCGAAAAAATATGATCAGAAAATCGATTCTCTTGACCTTTGTATTATCCCTCCTTGTCCAACTCCCTGTGCAAGGGCAGGAAGGCCTATTCACGGACGAGATTGGAAGAAAAGTGAGAATTCCCAATTCTCCAAAAAGAATTGTATCCTTGGCCCCGAGCATCACCGAAATCCTCTTCACTTTGGGGCTTCGTGAGGAAATCGTAGGGGTGACAGATTTCTGCGACTATCCTGAGGCCGCCTTGACCAGACCCAGGATTGGAGGCTTTGTGAATCCGAGTATTGAAAGGATTGTGTCGTTAAAACCAGATTTGATCCTTGGGATTAGAGACGGCAACCGGATGGACACGATACACAGGCTGAGCGACCTTGGATTCTCTGTCTATGTCGTTGATCCAACAGGTTTTGACGGAGTCGTTAAAACAATCGAGAACATAGGAGAAGTTGTCCGAAGGCGGGAAAAATCAACAGAAATCATACGGACAATGATAAAGAAGAAGGAGGTGGTCGTCAAACTGACCCAGTCTCTGCCTAAGCCAAAGGTCTTCTTCCAGGTTGGCTCTTCTCCTATTGTCACTGTGGGACGAGGGACGCTCGGAGACGAGCTCATCCGCCTGGCAGGAGGAAGGAATATTTCGGAGAATGAGTCGGGGAGCTACCCTGTCTACGGCGTCGAGACGATCCTATCGAAGGCGCCGGAGGTCATCATCTTGAGTTCCATGGACACAAAGAGGGATTACTTCAATCTGATGAAAATGTGGCGATCTTGGAGAGAACTCCCCGCTGTAAAAATGAATGCGATCTATGTGATCGATTCGAACTTAGTCGATCGCCCGACCCCCAGAGTAGTCGAAGGATTGGAAGCAATGGCTAAAATGATTCATCCAGAAGCATGGGGAGAGAAGAGATGAAATCGTTGATGATCCAAGGGACGGGTTCTTATGTTGGGAAAAGCCTGATCGTAGCCGGCCTCTGTCGGATCTTCAAAAAGGATGGATTCAATGTCGTTCCGTTCAAATCCCAGAACATGTCTTTGAACTCCTTTGTTACCAAGGAAGGAGGGGAGATGGGAAGAGCCCAGGCGGTCCAGGCAGAGGCAGCGGGCATCGAGCCTCATGTGGATATGAATCCAATCCTGATCAAGCCCAATACAGATATCGGCGCCCAGATCATCGTCCATGGAAAAGTCTACGGAAACATGTCTGCCAACCGGTATCATCAATTTAAGAAAAAAGCCGTAAGGGCCGTCAAAGAAAGTTTTTATCGTCTGGAAGAGAGATTCGAGCTCATGGTCATCGAAGGGGCTGGCAGCCCCGCAGAGATCAATCTAAGGAAGAATGATATCGCCAATATGGGAATGGCAGAGATCGCAGATTGTCCCGTTATTTTGGTGGGCGATATTGACAAGGGAGGGGTCTTTGCCTCTCTCATTGGAACCCTTAAACTCCTGAGCAAAGAAGAAAAGAAAAGAATCAAAGGGTTTATCATCAACAAATTTCGCGGGGACATACGTTTATTAGAGCCGGGGCTGGATTTTCTTGAGAAAAAGACGGGATTGCCCGTCATCGGTGTCATCCCGTACTTCAAAGATCTCTATTTGCAGGAGGAGGATGGAGTCTCGGTAGAAAAGGTTAGATTGAGTCCAAAGAAAGGAGATATTAAAATCGCAGTCCTGTCTCTTCCGCACATCTCAAATTTTACAGATTTCGACGCCTTGGAGAAAGAACCGGAAGTGGAGTTCCGCTATATAAGGCCCGGGAACACAATCCCAATTTCTGATCTAATCATCATTCCAGGAAGCAAGAATACGATAGGTGACCTCGTCTATCTCAGAAAATCCGAGTATGACAAAGCAATCCTCAAACATCGTCAAAGGGGTGGTTCTGTAATAGGAATCTGCGGAGGATATCAAATGTTGGGTCGGTTGATATCTGACCCTTTTAAAGTCGAGACAAACCGAAAGAGTATCGTCGGTCTGGGTTTGCTCGATGTTGAAACGACAATTGAAAAGGGAAAAGTGACTTCTCAGGTGGAAGCAAGGCTGTTTCAAAAAGACCTACTCCCATGGAAAACCGGGAAAATTTTAGGATATGAGATTCATATGGGGAGAACGGATAAGAAGAATAATACCCCCGCGCTCTTCAAAATTGTTAGAAAGGAAGACCAGGATGTCTGTATCGAAGATGGCGCTATCTCTAAAGATGGAAACGTATGCGGAACCTATATCCATGGGATCTTTGATAACGACGAATTTAGAAGAGGCTTCATCAGCCGCCTAAGGAAAAGAAAGGGGTTGTGCCCTTTGAGCAGAAGCGATGTCCTATATTACCATCAAATGAAGAGGGAAGGATTTAACAATTTGGAAAGGGGGCTAAGGGAGAACCTTGATATGGATTTCATTTATACGATCCTGAAACTGAAGCCGCAAAAACCCCCTGCAACTAACTCTTGACACATCGGAGGGGTTGTAATATAAATTTTCTTACAGCTCAGACGCCGGGTTAGCTCAGTCGGTAGAGCAGAGGACTGAAAATCCTCGTGTCCGTGGTTCGATTCCGCGACCCGGCACTTTAAATTCCAAGGGGTTAGGCAATTCAGCTTAGCCCCTTTTTGTATTGACAAAAAGACGTTAATGTGTAAAGCTATGTGTGGGTTAATGTGTGACTCCGTTAGAAATTCCAGTCGTTGTGACCCTTCGACATACTCAAGGCCGTGAGCACTGTCGAACGGCTCGAAACCGGGCGTGGCATCACTTCTAACGGGATGAAAGGAGAAAACGATGGCAACGAACCTAGCCATAGACGAAAGACTTTTGGAAGAGGCCCTGAAAGTGGGGAAACATAAGAGCAAGAAGGATACCGTTAACGAAGCTCTTAAAGAATATGTCATGAGAAGGAAACGGAGGGACATTCTATCCCTATTTGGGAAAGTGGAGATGGAGCCCTCTTACGACTATAGGAAAGAGAGAAACACCAGATGAGAATCCTGGTCGATACTTCTATATGGTCCCTTGCCCTGAGGAGACCGTCAGGGGTTGTGAATGAGGAGGCCGTTTTGCTCAAAACAATCATTGAGCAGGGGGAGGATATTTATCTCCTTGGCATCATCGTTCAAGAAGTACTTCAGGGGATAAGGAGCTCGAAGGATTTTCTTGCATTGAAGGAATATTTTAAAGCCTTTCCTCTGATTGACCTTAACAGAGAAGACTATGTAAAGGCTGCGGAACTAAAGAACCAACTCATTCGAAAAGGGAAACAGGGAAGCACAATCGATGCGCTCATCGCATCGGCTGCAATTTCGCATCGCTGTCATCTCTTCACGGCAGATAAGCATTTCATACACATCGCGGAGCATTCTGAATTGAAGCTCTTCACTCTACAGCAGCCCTGACTGCCCAACACAAAAAGCAAAGCCCCGTTGACATTCCTTTTTGATCCCTACGTTTATCATCGCCCACGGCCGGAGGAAATCCTTTCCTGCATTTAGGTTCCGGTGGATAGGCTTGACCCGTAAGAATGAACTCTGTTTTTTGCAGTTGCATCGTGCGCTACCTGTCCTCCGTAGTCCCGCGATGCGGGGCGAAGGACGGATGCTATCCTCTGAGCAGTTGGGTGGAGTCCTTTGGAAATTGCTATAACATTCAATTTTGCACCTTGCCCAATGGAGAAAAGTTTTTTCGTCCATGATGAAATCCTACTGGAAACCCTTATTGAAGCGACGGATGAAGTCGCTCTTATCCTGAAGGAAACAATGGAAGAAGCTGGAAGTGCCTTTCTGAAGGCCGTCCCGGTAGAAGTTGGAGTAGTTGTTGTGGGTAGTTGGGCTGAGAAATGACACCTGCTCTGAGAGGGCGATCCTGGACTTGATGGATTGCCAGTTTATTCATTGGCAGGTTGGCGAGTACACCTACAAACAATGAAGATCAGGCTACACTAAGGGCTATTGATTTCCAATTGAAAGAGAGGATAACGCTCACGGGTAGACCTGCAGGGGTAGCAGAAGCGTCACCGAAAGGACCTTTCCCAGACATTCACCCACTTTTTGTTAGCCTCATTCCCTTTGATTTTGATCTAGGCCTTCCCCTTCGAAAGGGTGGATGCTGATGTCGTCGTAGTCTCCGACAGCGCGGGAATTGGTATTATCAGAGTCAGTCAGAATTGCTATTCCTTGAACCACCAAACGTTTCGTTTCTTTACCAAAGCAGCGTTCGTAATCAGAAAGCACATTACGTTCTTCGGCCACCCATGTGCCTTCGAGTGCTCGCCCGCTGCGGACCACGATAATCTTTGTTCCGCTCGAATGAGGTGAATCGAACACTGCGCCGATGGGCAATGTATCACTCCATATATATTTTATCGCCTTGATGGATGGTAATCGACATAAAACGACGTATAGACCAAGAACGCTGTCGTTTCCGCTTTTTATCCGCTCATTTGAAGCGTTAGGGAAGATGACGGCCCGCCAGCGCCAACGAAGCATCGGATAATCCTCTATGTCCCACTTTCTCTCATAACTGATTTGTACGCTCAAGTTGTTTGCCTCGGCATGTAGGAATTTCCTTTCTCCCTCGGCCTGCACCGTGTAAACCTTGGTCATATTTTCCTGATCCCTCGATACCCAGCCTGAAGGAAATTTGCCGACTTCGTTGCCATCAAAGGTCATGTGGATGGGTGATTGAGCATAGAGACTCTGGGCACAAAAGACGAAAATGACGACGAGCAATAGTTTCATGAAACCAACTTTATGCCAAATAAAGCTAAGTCACCGAAACAGTCTTTTCAGCGTTGCTAACTTGGATTCCTTAAAGGACGGCTTCGTGTATTCTCTATCGGCCACTAAAATGACCCTTTTGCCCTATAACCAAAGGACCCTCACGGAATCAGAGATGTGGCGAAGTGTTAGGAAAACAAAAACAGATCAGTGGCACAATTTAGCCTACCAAAATGAATTTTCTTGTCAATACAAAAAATAAAAAATGAAATTGTGAAAATTATCTTTTTAAGGATTGTCCTTTAAAATCTTGTAAAGAGGGGTGGATGATTACCCCAATTGAGTCAAAAAAAATAACTTCTTCCCCCCACGGAGGGGGAGGATTAAGGTGGGGGGGGGAGGATCCACGGTGTCCACCCCCATCCCAACCTTCCCCCATCGTAAGGGGGAAGGAGATGAGATAAGAAATCGTGTGTTTGA